>Ga0209681_1000250_pt1 | contig 13914 bp, 1 predicted proteins | sample WorMetLIZISLAND2_3_FD_187416 | JGI IMG/M metagenome (GOLD analysis project Ga0209681, IMG submission 187416) | Marine gutless worms symbiont microbial communities from Max Planck institute for Marine Microbiology, Germany - Olavius clavatus LIZARD... ... | reverse complement strand
AATATATACTGATACATAAAATTAAAACACATCGACATATGCTATCACACAGCAAATAGTATGTGGCAAAAATAATAATCCCCCTAGTTTTCAGCGGATCGTAGGCCTACTGCTACACAGTATGATCGGCTATTGGCATAATTCTAGCTGTCGTCTGTCCGTCCGTCTGTGACGCTGTGCATTGTGGCTCTCAGGGTCCGTGTAATGGGCTAAAAGTTGTACCAGCGTGTTCCTAGCAGGCATGTTCCTATATGTCGGTTCAGACACTTTTGCTGTAGGATGTATCACAAAACGCACCACAAAAAACGAGTCGCAGAGTTTTTTCACGACCACGCGTGTACTGATTTATAGCGCATTACTTACTGTTCAGGACGCGTGGCATTTGGTTGTCAGGCTTGAGTGGAATTTAGTGAATGTGTTCATAAATGAAAGGCTGCAAAAACTGCGATCCGATTCCGTCTCAGCCGCTCATAGGCCTAAACCTGTAACCACCGGTTTGATAGTTTGCCAGTAGTTTATGAACGCCCAGCTCTGTACCTCGTTTTGCTCTTACAACATCGCCTGTACTAACATTTTTATTCACAGGTCGAGACGCTGCGATCACAATGAATAGCGTTAAAATAGATATCACGCAGTATTTGCGGCTGTCACAACAACAGCTGAGCTTCTTGTTCTCCATTTTCTTAGGAATCGTTTGGAATCTTAACGTCAAATTTCAAAAATTTTGTCATTTATTCATTTGCAAAAGCCGCCAAACGGACTCACTCTGATGTATACACTGTAATGTAGAGCAACTAGCCTGTTAATGGCACATGAGCTCGCATGTTAGTGCACTGGTAACATTTGTTAGTTAGGCCTACTACTTCCTTACGAATGCGGTCATCTTATTTGCTGATGCGATGACACCGTCTTGGCCACTGCCCAGATCCAGCAGGTATACGTGGACGTCGTCGGGTGACAGCAGTTCTTCGCGAACTCTGCCATAGACCATCTCGTCATCAGGTGTCTCGCGGTAACCAATGTAATCACCAGGTCGAAACACAGACTGTTCACCACATCTGCCGAACTGCTTGGCGTGCTCATCGACCGGGTTTCCGAGCACCGGCAACGTTGCCGCCGTGCGATTTGCTGCCGTCGCGGACTTCAGAGAATGATCAACACGCACGTTCAGGTGATCAATGCGTGACGCAATATCGTCCGGATTCAGGCAGGAAAGAGCCGGCAGAAGGTATAGAACCGAATCTCGTAGTATTCCCGATAATATATCGTTGATGACACCGGCCAGAGAGATGAGCAGATCTTGTGACAAGTCGGCAGGCGAAGGTTCTCCGAGGTCATTAGTATCTTGGATGAAGATGTTCCAATGATGGACGCCAGAAACGCCTGTGTCAAGGCGCTCTACAAAGCAGGACTTTACCGCCTGGCTGCCATGTATCGGTCTGCCTTTGAAGACCAGATGGGTCATGAGCTGAGTCGTTGTATAAACAGAAATGGTTGTCAGTCGATCCAGCACGCTAAACATGGTTTCATCGTCAATCTTTCGTCCACTCTTGAATGCCTCATGGCGCACTAGTCGCACCACAGCCTGCTGAAATTGGTCGGACTTGAGTCGAGATGCTAGCAGCCCAGCGATGCCGCGGGTTTTTGAAACGGTCCGACGACAGGAGTCGATCAGAGTTTCCTGAAGGATGTCACTGAGCATTGCAGGGCGGAGTCTGGTCGGCAGAGCTTCGAGGGCGTCGTCGGCATTACGGGACCTGACCCCACACTCTCGCATGTCTATGAGGAACTTGAGCTTGTAATCACGAACTCGCTCGTAGTAGGCTGGCATGTCGTTGAATACCAGCTGTTCAGAGTCGACCAGTCGCCCATCTTCAGTGGGCAGGTACAGACAGGGCACCGACACCTCTCTGGCCAATGCTGGAGATGCTTCCAGTGCCTCCAGGAGTCCTCGAACTGCCCGATATGCCGCCTGCAGCTCATTGGCAACCAGCTGGCCATCGCCGGCGTCTTGATGGAGCTGCGAAAGGACTTGGGCATACTGGTTCACGGTGGCCCGGTCAGTCGTGCCAAGATTCACAAACAGACGCCGGTGTTCACCGATGTCAAGCGGCAAACGATACAGGTATGGCCGGATTTCATCCGAGTCATACATATTCAGTACCGCTTGACATGGCTTCACCAGTAGACGACCTTCGTCGACTAACAGTGATGGAATGTTAGCCAGTCGGTCTCTCTCGTCACTGGTCATCTCGGCGCCGTCAAGAAACCGGTATATGTTTCGCAGTACATCGACCTTCACCGAGTTCGGCGATGGCAAAAACTGGTCACAGCTACACACAGTCTCGAGATGTCGCAAAACGGTATTTACACTTGGCTTCTTCTGCACACGCAGCTTCTCAGTGATCCAGTCTTTTTCTGCCGGTGCCAGAGCAGTCTGCTGTGGATTGGCCCACGATGGCAGCAGACTGGCACTCGTCCAGCAGACCCTCTCATACTCATTAGGCACGGCGTCTCTGAACGACATCAAAGCAACACAGCCATTGCCGACGTCACCGTGTTGTGGACAGATATCAGATAGAGCTGAAGATACCTTCTCAGGCATGATGAATGCAACAGTAGCCACCTCATCCAAAGCCTGACTGTTCAGCAGACCGGGAGAAGAAAACATATGATCCACAAGTACTTTGGACTTTGTCAGAGCACCCGCGCTCTGTGCATCACGACCTTCGACCGACACCGAATGCATGAATTCCAGGAACTTGCTGGATTCTACCCCGCAGACCATACCAAGCAGGGAAAGAAATTCGAACCACTCTGACTCCTTGAACAGACGACTGGCCCGTGGAGCAAAGCGACTTGCAGGTTGCATCACCTGGAATACAACGTTGTTCGGATCATAAAAATAATCGGCACGCTGCAACTCGCCATCTTCATCTTCGAGAAATGCCAGATTCTGCAAGGCCTCGATCAGATCTTGTCGTTCCTCAGCTGATATGTTCCCGTGGTCGGTCTGCAGGTAGTTAGTGTAGACATGGTACAAGTGAACGAGCCGATCTTCGTAGCAGAAGTACTCAAAGTGCTGGAAGATAAACTGGCAATAAACTTCCAATGAACCGATCGAGGCACAGCCTAGGTAATCGAACAGAGTCTCAAAACAATCCTCACGTGCAAGAAAAACTGTTCCTGATCGACTCTGCCATACATCAATGCCATTTGTAGGAATTTTGGCCGGAAGAGTATACACAAGGCATCCACTCAAGTTAATAATGTCTCCACAAATTGTGGTAAACGCAGGAAGATCTCGAAGTCGCTGAGCAGCATCATCATGACTTCTGAGTTTCTCTATATTCTGAGTGAAATAAGTCAACACAGTGTGACATTCTCCTTTGGTAAAACTAAACACCTCACTGCTGGAATTGTCTAACAGTCGTCCAAGCAGCAGCAGAAGTAATTCATATGGTTTTTCAAAATTGACAACAAGACGCCGTATTGGATCTGGCTCCTGGAACACATCCGAATGCATCGCACTCAAGTCGAGCTCTGGAAACTGCAGACGTTTCACAATTTGGCCAATGCCCTGTCGGCCAACGGGTGAACACAGATCTACAACAGCTGTGCTGGCAGCAGCAGGCGAATACAAGTGATATTTTGTGTGAGAACGTACAGGCACAACACACCAATCGTGAAAGGGCTGAATTAACGACTCAGTCAACGTAACACGCTCTTCTACATTGAGGCCAACATCATGGATAACAAATGAATACACAAACTCCCACAGACTGGTTATCCACTTCAATGTTGGCAATCCTCCTGAATTCAGCCTTCTCCATACTACACATCCTTCACCTGCACAGTAATGCTCGACAGGTAATATGGAAGGCAGCAAATCAGCCATTTCCGTAATTCCAAATTCTCTAAAAACACCAAACTCTGACATATTTCTAGCTGTGACACTAACTGCAGTTGCATATGAATACTTCATGAAGAGGCTTTCATGAGTCGGGACCAGAGTGCAGAACTTCGAAAAGTAGATTGGTACATCACTAGAAAAATAGTCAAGCATGCCATCTGCTCTCAAGAGTAGAGGCAGGCGATCCAGTCGCTGCTCAAAGTTATCAGCTGAATGAATATACTCAACAACGAGTGACAGCATTTTCTCATCACGAAATGGAGTGCTCTGGAGCTTCTGTGGCAAACTACAAAGTACACCTGCAGAATTCTTATCAGCACATGACTCGAAGAAAGTCAACACACTGTCAGGGGTCATATAGTCAACGTCAACACCAGCACGACTGAAATTGTTGTATAGCTCGGTTGTTGATTCAACCAGCTTCAAGCCACAGCCCAGCAGAACATCTGACAAAATTTCTTCCGTGGTTTTCTCACGTGTTACTGAGGCCGATGACAAACCAAACCATCCTTTGAACTTTCCAATCAGTGATGCTTGTGCTGGAGCATCCTGTGGCAATTGTACTTCTGACTTGCGAAAAAACACTCGACACATTCCGTGCCAGTTCGGTGGCAACCATGAAATCTGCCAGTTGAGTTCTAGAGTTTGTGAAGAACGAGCTAAATCATTCTGAACCGACTGCTCCTTCTCACACACTGACGCCAATAAAGGTACTGAGTGCTGGTCAATGTACTGATACACAGCTGTTGTCAGAATTGACCACTGTGGCTTTGTATCACTATATGTTGGAAAGAATGACATATATGCCTTCAGTGCATGGTCAAGCATAGGTCGAGAACATCTGACGTGCATTTCGTCATCAGTGACAGAAGTAGCAGTAAGCAACTGCATGCGCAAGGCTGCCAACAAATCTGCATATGCTGGAGCAATGACCTCAGTACAAAGCAGGTCATTCCACTGCTGTTTATAGCCAGCTTTGTCGGCATTCGTCCACAAATGGCGTCTGTTCTCATAGCCAAGTGCAAAATGGCCATTAACGTGAATAGGAAGACCAGTCTCGGCTGGCAATGGCAGATAGCAGAAAGCACGACTTGGACGATTCGAGCTGTCAACAAGACCATGCAACCTTCGCTCAAGAAGACAGGCCACACTGCCATGTGGCAGTAATGCCAGATCTCCCTCTCTGAAGGCATTTTCTACATCAGTGGGACATCTGACACCATCTCCAAAACCTAGGTGGTGAGAAACAATCCACTTGTCCTGGCAACCATGATTATCAGTAAGAAGCAGTGTTAACACCATGGAATTTGTTGGTCCACTAGAAACTGCAATAGATGGATCCATTTTCACTACTTCCGCCATCTTACTCTTTGCTGCCTGAAATCTCTTTCTTGCCTTACTGTGATCCTCGCTTAGCAGACTTTTGCACATGTATGTATGTTTTAAATCTCCCGTAGTCATGTCAACCTCTGATATGCTGATCTGTTCCACATGATTCATGAACAGAAGAATTTCAAACAGCTCTTCCTTCAGCTTTTCAAGAAGACCAAAAACAAGAGCTGGTGTAATCACTTTCTTTGATATGTCGGATTTTTCAGCCATTTCCTGAGTGCGAAGTGGAAGGCGAAAAATTGTTCCACTGCTGGAAAACTGCTCCTCCATGAAGCACGTAAAAACATCAGGAAATGCTTTGCGCAGGGCATCAACATCATCGTAACGCATTCCAGGTTCTGCAGCAGTGGCACCAGGAACGTACTGGCATGTGGGATCAAAGACACACAACATCTTGTTGCCAACTGTACTTGAAGTTAACAACAATGGAGCATCAGTAAGGTGGTAGACTGAGCTGAAGCCAACACCATACTGACCTGTGGAATCAGGATCCAATGTTTTACTGCCTTCACCGAAACGCTGAATTGCTTCGAGATCTGCATCACCAAATGGCTGATCATTGAACACACATAATGCAGGACCCTGAAGAGGATGCCAGCTCGACTCAAAAATGCGTCTGTCTGAATGCTGCCGCATGTCAGCAACAAAGTGGATTTGTGATGCTCCTGCATCGTCGGCATTCTGTATCAATTCTTTGAGGATCTCGTGGTCAAAAGGATAACTGTCGAGCAAACGACGCAAACTATTTGTCAGCCGTTCCTTTTGTCCAAAAGGAATACCACGCGAGTATCGACGTAAAGCTTCTTCCCGCTTCGTCCGCATGCCAAGACACGACGACATACGGAATGTAATGTCGGAATGGGCAAAGCTCACCAATGACGTATCTGTTAGCCAAGCACAGTCATTGTAGCACAGTGAAGAGGCAGGACACAAACATCCTTTTGCATTTGGGATCAGTATTGGACCATGCACTCTTTCTACTTCAGCAGCCGTTATGCTTGATTGTTTCATTGTGCTATTGAGCTGTGTTATTAACTTCACTGCTACATCTAGCTCTTGTTGTGGAAGTGGCTTCCCATCACACTTTGTGCTGACCTGGCTGATAGCCACCATGTAATCATCAACATCAAACTTCGACCTAACTCCAACACTGCTCATCAGCAGAGGATACTTCTTTGCTAATCCAGAAGGTAATGCATAGAGATAAGGTGCACAGCAATATGGAACTTCTGTGGCAACCACGTTTGGCGTAACCAGTTCTCGATCCAGGAGAATGCAAGGGCGGCCGGCAAGTACATTCTGCACAAGATTACTTGTAGTTTCATCAGTGGCGCATTGGTCTTGGAGATAGCTATAAATAGCATGCACACAACGCTTCAAATGTTCAAACTGACGAAGAGTCAGCTTATGTATGTCAGCATTCAGGACGTGTTCCAACTGTGTCATCACATGCTGAAGAGTCGGTCGGTTGTTACCAAGTTGTAGAAATTTGCGGACCTGTGCAGACAAGCCCGTCTCATCGACGATGCAACATGTTGCAGAAACAAGATATTGGCAGTCAGCCGTAAATAGGTCAGATGCACACATCAGCTCATCAGCACGCTCATCACCTGCCCAATGCAGCGGAAAGTCAGCCGGCTTTGGAAGAGCACAAAACAGTTTCACGTTCATCAGCGTCTCCAGAAACTGATCACATCCAGACTTTGGACTACGCAGCAGCAGCTGGTCGATAAAAAGCAACAGTGTGCGTTGCCGAGATGCTCCTATCTGATGACTCTGCACCCAGACTGTCTCTAGACTCTGACATCTCTCTAGAACATCATCCCAGCCAATTTCATTCACCATCAGACCAAGATGCACAAGTGCAGACAAGACTTTTGCATCCACAAAATCCACTCCATGGGGAAAGCGGCCATCCTCTGGAGAGTACAAACATGTGACTTTAGCGTTCGGATGAACAAGTTCACTCGGTCGCCGAAGCACATTGCCATCTGGAGAAGCTGGTATACATGGATGTTCTTTGATCAGAGATTCCAACCATGGATGACGAAGGTCAAGAGCATATAACACAAGAGAATTACGAGCACCGGCTGCCAGGTGATCTATGTTCGGAAAGAACACCTCTCGGTAAAATCTTTCTTTGTGAAACATCTTTGCTTGCACTGCATCTTCTAAACCCAAATCAACAAAAGACTGGTAAACAGAGTCGGAGATAACACTGACAGCTTTGCCACTGCAGCATGAGGAAAGAACATTTAGTGCAAGCGGTCCAACATCTTGCATGATGGCCATAGATCGCTCCAGGAAAATGACATTCTCAAATTCAATACCTATGCCACGACGACAAAGCAGTGGAATATCCTTCTGACTGACAATGCACTGATAAAACTTCTTCACCAGTGGCATGAAATATGGCTCAACGGAGCCATACACTGGCCACAGATCTTGCAGGCTGATATCCTTATTGGCACTGTTAATCATGGGCAGCAAGTCCGTCAGCATCTGAATATATGCACTAGCCACAGCATCTTCCAGCAGTGCATTGTTCCATTCAACATGGATATTCGTTTTTTCATCTTCTGTCACGTGGCTCAAGTGGCGACGGTTTGAATGGAGTGCAAACACGCCATTAATATGCACCGGCAAACCAGTTGCTACTGGCAACGGAAGGTAGCAGTAAGCACGACTCCGACTGTGAGATCCACATCCCAGAGTTAATGCTCGGAACTTCCCATCTCCAGTTGACTTCAGTGGACATGCAACACTAGCTGCTGGAGCAAAGCCTTCTCTCAGCTGTTGGACAATCTCTAGAGATTTCTGACTGCCAACAGCTGAGCTGACCAGCCAATATGTTTCTGTGATTCCAACTCCCTCCAGCTGTAAGCCCTTTTCTCCAACAGTTTGATCCAACATATTCACAGTCATTTTCAACACCAGAGTTGACTTAGGTGGCTCCACAGTGACCCTCGTTTTTACAGACCTGGCAGAGACACGGTCTAAGTAGCTTGCAGCTGCATGAAGAATTCCACTGTTCAGTGACAGAGCGGCAACAAGTTTGTCTGACGACGCACCTGCAGTTAATTTTTTCAACCGTTCGCAGTTTACTGGTTTTAATTCTCTGACAACTTTCACCAGATCTTTTCTTACGTCAAGCAACAACACCGACTGCTCTGGGTCAACACCAGGTGCTATGTAGTAGAATGACAAATGACGAACGTTCTGAGTAAATGTCAGCAAGTGATGTGCACTCTTTGCTGTTAACTGAACCAGTGAGAATACCTCACTCCGGCTGTAATGGAGTGAAGAAATTTCACTTCGACTCGCCTGCTCCTGCGTACGAAGGGGAAGACGAAACAGTGTGCCATCGAAGTAAATCTTTTCACTTTTGCCACAATTCAAACGACAACCAAAAACATTGTTGTATGGATGAAACTGATCTGGAAGTCGAGACAGCAGCATGCGATTTTTGTCGAGGTTTATCTTAATGCCGGGTCGACTGCAGTCTTTTATTCCACGACCAAGGTGTGTTGTGTGTGGATCAAAAATCACCAGCATGTTGCGCGTCACAAAACTTGGCACATCGGTGACATTATATACAGCATTAAAGCCAAGGCCGAACTTGCCGATCTTATCAGGTTCGGACTCTTTTGTTGCTCCACCAAGCCTTATAATGCTGTCAAAGTCACGATCCGAAAACACAGCATCATTGTAGGCCCACAAAGCTGGACCCTGACAAGAACGCATACCTTCATCTATTAGGTATTTCATTGCATCTTCATTTGTGCGCTCATCATAAAGAAAACAGACTTCTGATGCACCAGCATCATCTGCATTTTGAATGATCTCCTTTGGAATAGCCATGCCATCACTGTAATCTTCCAGCAGCTTTCGTAGCCGATCTGTTAATGGTTCGGACTGGCCAAAGCATGTCACAGCAAGCTCTTCAGCATGCAGCATTCGACTCATTAGTGTTGGAACGCCAAGTGTGGCCGCTGTAGCCACTGGCAGCTGCGAGTGAATAAATACGATATTATCTTCAGCACTAAAGTCGGTGACATCGAAACCGTGACGCAGCCAATCCACATCGCAGTAAGTACATTCGCTTGCTGGAAGCAACTTCACTGGTGCATCAGAACAATCGTCCACTTGACACAATATAAGAACTTCCGGAGCACTCTCATCCTTCTCGTGGTGTTTAGCCAGCTGGTTTAAAATGTTGATAGACAGTTGAATGTCGGTGGCAACATCATCAGATGCAAAATCTCTAGTAGCATACTTGTGGTTAATGCTGTTGAGAACGTTCATGTACGTTTCCACAGAGACTCGATCAATAGCACCGCACTGTAGAAAAAAGTGACCATAAGATTCAATCTCTGATGGCAATATGTAGACGTATGGTCTCAGGTCCACTCCACCTCGATGCAGCAACATCTGTTTGATGGACACAAACCCGTCACCATGCCACACCCAGCTATGCACAGATAACTTCTCCAGCACTGACATCAAATCTGAAGGAACTGTTCGGCTCAGCGAGTCGTAGACACCCATCAACAGTGCTAGATACTGAGCCTTCTCAGTCGATTTGTAACTAGCAACGATAGACTTCAGATGTATCACAATGTTGGCCATCTCTGGCTGCAGATCCCAGCCAAATGCCCGAGCTAGCTCCTGCGTGCACAGCACAACTGGCTGCACAGATCCGACAACAGGAGCCCAACCATTACTAGTTACAGCAGTGGGGACATGCAGCACCTCATCTGCTCCACACCATGCCAGAGATTCTGGGTATAATACTGGTCTCTCTAGCATTGATGCAACCCAACACAGACTAGAAGCCCAATTTAGTAGCAGTTGGCCATTGACTTCGTGCCACAGGTAGTCACTGTGACTGCCAAGGAACTCAATCATTGCCAGTGAACTAGCTCGAGCTGCGGCTAACGTGTCACCAGATGTCCCCAGATTATCTATGCTAGTCATACTAGCCAGCAGCTCCCCGGCTGTGATATCTTTCAATGTCTTTAGCCCCATCTTTCGAAGATAACCCAGGACTTCTGGCTGACAATAGTGGTCTGCTGGAAAGACATCGGCATCTGGCAACAAGAGATGAAGTTCAGGAGAGTCTGGATCAAACAGTGCTGATGGTGAAGCCAAACTACCCTTGACCGACGTTCTCACAAATGGAACTTTGGAGAGTGTTTCTGCAAAGCTTGGGTCTTCATTAGAGTAAGTCGGAAAATTTGTGATAACCATTTCAGACAGATGATCAGCCAAGTCTTCTTCAAGCTTGCTGGTGTGCAGTTTTGAGCTCAGTTGTTCCTTAAGGATTGAAGTAATAGTGACGAACTGTGCACCTAGCACTGTTGCTGCCTTTGTAGCATTCGCATCATCAATGACTGCAAGGTAACGAGTGTCAATTGGAATTGAAATGTGTTTCACTGGAGCGATCCGTCCAACTTCTTCAACTGAGGCATAGACAGGCTCACAGTCATCTGTTCCACTGCCCACACATTCGAAGACCGGCAGCATGCGAAGGAATCTCATATGACATGCCTCAAGTCCGGTTGACTGCACTCGTGCCATAATCTCTATTACATCGGCTTTCTCTCCAGCTGTCATCCCACACCTGATTCTTTCCAAGGACTTCTTTCCTCCATGCAACTGATACGCATTGTACATCACTTCCACAATATCCTCAGACAGAGGAAGCCGGACACAGTTTCCAACGACTGCAGCATGGGAGCGCACATACTCTGGCAAGTCATCGACTATGCATGCTCCCAACAATTCCAGAACAGATGCCACCCCGGATGACAAAGTGCTGCCAACACCAGTGCGGAGAATAACGCAACCATTCAGTGTCGGCGTGACAAGTCGCACACTGGACTGATCAGTGTCCAGTGGCAGGATCGGCAAACTACTGAACTGTGACAGATCAGCCGGGTAATATGTTCTGAGGAATAACCAAACAGCAGGGAGCCAAGAAGACGGAATCCCTTCTGCCAGTGATGGAGTCCAGTTGACTATATACTGCTTCCACCAGTGGCTTGGGATTACTCTTGGCAGAAGTTTAGTAACTGACTCTTTCGTGAGAAATTCAACCTGACAAGACCCTACAAACAGAACATGCACACACCAGCCTGCAGCATGTTTTCTCACAATAGTAACACAATGCTATGAGGACTTGTGTAGTCAGGCAGACCTACAGCAACTTAGGAGACCAATGTTTTGCGGCTGCTGGCCCAAACCTGTGCAACAGCCTTTCAGCTGTCTTAGGAAAACGGAAATCGACAACAAACAACTTAAGTGGTTGCTAAAGACTTTTGTTTTTAGGATTGAGAGTGTGCTTGATTGTGCCTTTCAAAATTTACTTACACACATACCAGATTGCAGCACATTTTGTCACAATGGTGAAACAATACTACAGTTTACTCTTTGTCAATCCTGTATACATAACCTCAACCAATACAAAAAGCAACTATAGTACAGACTAACAAATTCTAAGCTACCTTAATAAAGCAAACATGCTTTTGGAACCACAGATTCATTTCACACTGATCATCCGTCCATCTGTCCATCACATGGGTGGATCAGTCAAAAACGGCTGAAGTTAGGACCATGCAACTTTCGCCGCAGAGTAGCCAAATGACTCTAGTTTCCTTACGGTTAACTTCACCGCAAAATTCCAAAGGGAACATAGGGAGCGGGGGCGCCGAATGAGAGAGGAGTAGGAAAAATACGCAACTTTCAGCCAATACATCATCTCAGAAACGGTACAAGATATGACCAAGATTACTATGACAGACTAATAGGAAGTCACATATGCGCTTTCGTTTGGTACCAAAATCATCGACCTTGGATGACCCTGAACAGCCAATACGCACTCTATTGCAGCAATGATGCGTCTTTTATAGAACCCACTGCAAAAATGTAGGACAATGAGTTTAGTTTCTAGAAATGGAAGCTATATGCAGATATTCGCGTGCGTTACTTGGGGTAGGGGCGTCAAACAAGGGCGGGGAGGGGAAAACAAGCTATTTTGCAGCTTTATGAGTCGACATCTTGAAAACAGTACGAGTTACTGCTAATGACCAATAGGAATTGCATATGTGCTTTCAAATGGCACCAAGGTCGATGACCTTGGATGACCTTCAACTGCTATAAGTTCAAATTTTCTCAGAATTTTGCACTAATTCACATTTTTGTGAGTCCTATATACCAAGGCTGTCGCTCGCTTACCTTTGCGTTAGCTAGGCTTTCTTGTTGAAAAATTTTAAGGTGTCACGTCCAGACTACAAGTGGAACATGCACGCCAAATTTGAAATCTGCGGCTTTAACTCTTTGGGAGCTATTAGGATTTAATGCCCAAACATAAATGCACTCATGTGACCACGGCCCACCCCCTTGTCAAAAAATTTTAACAGATCACATCTAGACTGTGCCTGGGAATGTGCCCACCAAATCTGAAGTCTATAGCTTCAACCATTTTGGAGTATTTAGCATTTAATGACCAAAAAATTAGGGGTTCACATTATCGTGGCCAAAGGTGTTATATATTTTATTATTTACTCTTTCACTGTGAGTCAGAGCAGATTATCATATTATCACCATCATCATTGCTTCAAGGGATTGCTGGAGCCATATTTCTTTACAAATTAGATTCATTTCTGTCACTCAATCAACAGCATTAAAGCGTTAAATGCAAAACTAAAACTAAAAATAAATAATACAATAACACACATGGAAACATAAAATGCCATTCAACTGGCCTATGAATATTTCTCTACCTAACAGCTGATAAAGTCCCACAGTGCATGTGCATAGAACTGTATGAAGGTGACAAATGTAGGGTGATGACGGGTCTACATTGAAATATAAGGAAGAAAAATACAGATGTTAAAGAATTACTTGGAACGGGATTGAAACCTGACAAGTTAGTGATTAAGAGTTTTAGACTAAGGTGAACTGGACATGATAAACATAGAGATGATGATGCTGACTCTGCAAGCAATGTATGTCGATGGAGGCTGAGGGAATAGACGAAGGCTACACCCCATAAAAACCTGGTGGGATTGCACTGATATGACCAGTTTCAGCATGTTTTCTGAGGATGCTCTATTGCTCAGGATAAGGATGACCGGAGAATGAGAATCAAGGGGCAACTGGCCAACCCAGGCTTACCAGGAAAATGGTCGTTAAATTGATATAAAGGTGTGTGACTGATTGGTGCTTAGCAGCACTAATCACCATTAAAGCTGAATTACGGTGTATATAGTGTAAGAACTAAAATGGTGTTAAACTTGAGTAGATTCTGCACTTACCACTTTTTGCTATTTTTTTCAGCTTGTCTTGCACAAACTCACCCACATCTTCCATGCGCACAAGCAGTTTCTCCAAACTCGGCAGTAACTCTGCTGAAAATTCCCACGTCGGAAGATAAACGCATTCCACGCTTGTCTTTCCAACAAACTTTGTAAAGCTTCCATCAAGCAGTGGCAGCAAGCAAATTCCTAGAAGGTCTCTGAAGTCCCGGTCCTTTAGAATGAAGGCGAGTAGGCGTAGTTTTAACGGTGTTGGTAAATGCTCGTAGGCAGGCGGAGACTGGCGGAGAT
>Ga0209681_1000249_pt1 | contig 13980 bp, 24 predicted proteins | sample WorMetLIZISLAND2_3_FD_187416 | JGI IMG/M metagenome (GOLD analysis project Ga0209681, IMG submission 187416) | Marine gutless worms symbiont microbial communities from Max Planck institute for Marine Microbiology, Germany - Olavius clavatus LIZARD... ... | reverse complement strand
TCCCTCGACCAACACCCCAACAACCCCGACGACCCCGGAGACGACCCCACCACCCTGCTCCTCGCGCAACCCGACATCGCCCTCGTCAAGACAGTCGCAGGCGTCGAAGACGCCAACAACAACAACAACACCGACACAGACGACGTCATCGCCTACCGGTTCACCGTCATCAACACCGGCGACCAGCCCCTCAAAGACATCACCATCACCGACGGCAAGCTCAACCTCGCCGACGTCGCCTGCGTCGCCTCCCTCGCCGTCGACCAGATCATCGCCTGCAACATCACCGCCAACTACACCATCACCGCAGCAGACCTCGACGAAGGCCAAGTCGAGAACACCGCCACCGCCCACGCCAAAACCCAAGACGGGGCCAAAATCGCGGACGTCTCCGACACCGGCACCGACCCCCAAGGAAAACCAATACCCACCACAGACGGAACCGACCACGACCCCACCATCCTCCAAATCGGCGCCCTCCCCCACACCGGCGCAAACAACACCACCCTCGCCGCCGCCATCGCAGCCCTCGCCCTCCTCACCACAGGCGCAGCCACCCTCACCACCGTCGCCATCCGCCGACGCAGACACAATGCGTGAGGGGCGACTCTCAATGCACAAACTACGGGATAGGCGAATCCAGAACATCAGGGAACCGGATTGTCGGGTTAGCTGCCGGCCGGCGCCTCCACAGCCTCGTTAGCTGCCGGCCGGCGCCTCCACAGCCTCGACGGGGACGGGCTCGTCGCCGACGGTGAAAAGCTGGGGGCCGTCTGCGGTGACGGCCACCGTGTGCTCCCAGTGAGCCGACAGTGAGCCGTCTTCGGTGCGCACGGTCCAACCGTCGTCGTCGACCTTGGTGTGCCGACGCCCCAGGTTGAACATGGGCTCTATGCAAAGGGCGACACCCGTCTTCAGCTTCATCCCCGTGCCCGGCGTTCCGTAGTTGGGGACTTGCGGCGCCTCGTGCATCTCGCGGCCGATGCCGTGCCCGACATACTCCTCCACAACCCCGAGGCCGTGAGCGGCGCCCACCTCGGCGACGGCGGCGCCGATGTCGCCGAGACGGTTCCCTTGGCGGACCTGGCGGACCCCGGCCCACATCGCCTCCTCGGTGGCGTCGATGAGACGCTGAGCCTCAGCCGAGATCACCCCGATGCCCATGGTGAACGCGGCGTCGCCGTGGAACCCCTCATAGACGGCGCCGGCGTCGACCGACAGGATGTCGCCCTCCTGAAGCCGATAGTCGTCGGGTATGCCGTGCACGATGACGTCGTTGGGCGAGAGGCACAACGTCGCCGGGTAAGAGCCCAGGTAGCCGAGGAACGAAGGGACACAACCGCGATCGGCGATCACCGCGGCGCCGATCTCGTCGAGGCTCAGAAGCGTCACCCCCGGCGCGGCCGCCTCGCGGACGGCTTGGTGGACCGCGGCGACCGCCGCCCCGGCCTTCGCCATCTTGGCGAGCTCCCGCCGGCTTTTAGTTGTGATCATGAAGCGCCCAGAGCGGACACAACCCTGTCGGTGATCTCCTCGATCTCACCCATCCCATCGACCGGGACCGTGATCCCGCGCTCCTCGAAGACGTCTAGAAGCGGCTGAGTCTGCTCGCGGTAGACCGCGAACCGATTGCGGATCGTGTCCTCGGTGTCGTCGGCGCGGCCGCGGGCGAGCATCCGCTCGATCAGCTCCTCGTCGTCGACTTCGAAGACGACGACGGTGTCAAGGCCCTCGTCGCCGAGAAGCTCGTCGAGCGCCGCCACCTGGGCGATAGTGCGGGGGAACCCGTCGAGCACAAACCCTTCTGAGGCGTCCCCCTCTCTGACCCGCTCGCCGAGCATGGCGCAGGTGATCTCGTCGGGGACGTACTCCCCCGCCGCCATGATCGCCTCGACCTGCCGGCCGAGCTCGGTGCCCCTGGCGACGTTGTCTCGGAACATCTCACCCGTGGAGATGTGGGGTATGCCGAGCCGCTCGGCGACCAGGTCGGCCTGCGTGCCCTTGCCGGCCCCCGGCGGGCCTATGAACAAGAGCCTCATCGGGGACCGCCGCGGCAGGGGGCGAGGGTGCTCGTCGCGGAAGTCATCAGGTGAGGATGCCTTCGTAGTTGCGCATGGTCAACTGCGACTCGATCTGCTTCATCGTCTCCAGCGCGACGCCCACCACGATCAGGATGGAGACGCCGGAGAACGAGATCTGGATGTTCCAGATCGCCCCGGCGATGGCGGGCAGCACCGAGATGGTCGCCAGGAAGATCGAGCCGGGCAGGGTGATCCGGTTGAGGATGAACGCAAGGTGCTTCGCCGTCTGGGCGCCGGGCCGCACGCCGGGGATGAACCCGCCCTGCCGCTGGATCATCTCCGCCTGCTGCTCGGGGTCGAACTGGATCGCCGTGTAGAAATAGGTGAAGAAGACGATCAACGCGAACAGGACGCCGACATACCACCAGCTCGTCGCGTTGGCCCCGGCGCCGAGGTTCGTGTCGAACCAACGGAAGATCGACTGCAGCCAGGCGGCGTTCGACGGGATGGCGGTGATGATCAGGGTCGGGATCAGGAGGACGGAGGTGGCGAAGATCACCGGGATCACGCCCGCGGTGTTGACCTTGAGCGGGATGTAGGTGGATTGGCCGCCCAACACCCTTCGGCCTCGCACCCTCTTGGCGAACTGGATCGGGATCCTGCGTTGACCCTGGTCGACGTAGATGATCGCCACGATCATGAAGACGAACACGCCGATGATCACGGCGAAGCGGCCGTAGAGCCCGGTCATGCCCGTCTGGACCCAGATCTGACCGAATATGAACGGGAACTGGCTGAGGATCGACACGAAGATGATCAGCGACATCCCGTTGCCCACCCCCCTCTGGGTGATCAGCTCGCCGAGCCACATGACCATCGCCGTGCCCGCGGTCATGGTCAGCACGATGAGGACGACCCGGCCCGGGGTGTAGTTGGGGATCAGATCGATCCCGCCCGTGAACTGCCCGGAGTGGAAGAGAAACGTGAAGCCCGTCGACTGGATCAGGGCGAGGATCACCGTCAGGTAGCGGGTCCACTGGGTTATCACCTTGCGGCCCGACTCGCCTTCCTCCTGGAGGGTCTGCAGCCGCGGGATGACCACCTGGAGAAGTTGCATGATGATCGACGCCGTGATGTAGGGGATGATCCCCAGGGCGAACACCGAGAATTGCTCGAGGGCGCCTCCCGAGAAGAGGTTGAGCAACCCGTAGATGCCGCCCGCCTGCTGCTGGCTCTGGAAGAGGTCGACCGCGTCGAGGTCGATCCCGGGGACCGGGATGGTGGCGCCGAGTCGGTAGACGCCGAACATCGCCAGCGTGAACAAGATCTTCGCCCGAAGATCCGCGATCTTGAACATGTTGCGATAGATGGCAAGCATTTGGCTACCTGTCGGGGGAGGCTCGGCCTCGGGGCCGCGTCGCGACAATCATCCGATGATCTCGACGCTTCCCCCGGCCTTCTCGATCTTCTCTTTCGCCGCGACGCTGAAGGCGTGAGCCTTCACGATGAGCGCCCTGTCGACGCTCCCCTCGGCGAGCACCTTGACCCGGCCCTTGCGGCGGATGAGGCCCTTGGCGCGAAGACTCTCCGGCGTCACCTCGGCCCCGTCCTCGAAAGATGTGAGCGAGGCGAGGTTCACGACGGCCGTGTCGTCGGCTTTCCTGCTCTTGAAGCCCTTGAGCTTGGGGAGACGCATGGTCAGGGGGGTCTGACCGCCCTCGAAGCCGGGGCGGAGCTTGCCGCGGGCCTTCAGGCCTTTGGTCCCGCGGCCCGCGGTCTTGCCGCGACGGCCCCCTTCGCCGCGACCCACCCGGATCTTCTTCTTCTTCGATCCCGGCGCAGGCGACAGGTGGTGCAGCTTGAGCTGTTCCTTCCGCTCGGTCACGGCCGGCCCTCCTCGACTTCGACAAGATGGCGGACGCGAGCCAACATCCCGCGGAGGCCGGGGGAATCGACCAACTCAACACTCTGGTCGATCTTGCGGAGACCGAGCCCGTCGACCGTGGCCCTGGTCTTGGGCTTCTCGCCGATCACCGACTTCCTCAAGGTGACTCTCACCGTCTTCTCCTTCGCCATGGCCGCCGCCTCAATTCGGGTTGTCGGCCCGGGCGCGCATCGCCTCGGCGCCGTTGTATGCGCCGAGGAGGCCCGGCGGGACGATGTCCTCGGCCTTCTTGCCGCGCTTCCTGGCGATCTCGTCGGGGCGACGCTGTCTCATCAGGCCGTCCATGGCGGCGCGGGCGACGTTCAGATGGGTCGGCGAGCCGAGCGATTTCGCCAGGGCGTCCTTGATCCCCGCCGCTTCGAGGATCTGCCTGACGGCCCCCCCGGCGATGACGCCCGTGCCCGGGGCCGCCGGCTTGATGAGGACGCGGGAGGCGCCGTGCACGCCGATCACGTCGTGGATGACGGTCTGGCCCGCCATCGGCACAACCTGCATGCCGCGCTTCGCCTGCTCGATGCCCTTCTGGATGGCGGCGGGCACCTCCTTGGCTTTGCCGTACCCGACGCCGGCCCTGCCCGCTCCGTCGCCCACGACGACAAGGGCGGTGAAGCTGAAGCGGCGACCCCCCTTGACCACCTTCGCAACGCGGTTGATCTGGATGACCCGCTCGTCGAGCGTGCTCTGCTCGGCGCCGTGACGTTGTTGACGCGCCATGTCTAGAACTCCAATCCTTCCTCGCGGGCGGCGTCGGCGAGGGCCTTGACTCTCCCGTGGAACTTGTATCCGCCCCGGTCGAAGACAACGGCCTGAACACCGGCGCCTCTGGCGCGGCTCGCCACGAGCGCGCCGACCTTCGACGCCGTGTCCGTGTTGAGAGAGCGCGTCCGCAGGTCCGCCTCCTGCGAGGAGGCGGCGGCGAGCGTGCGGCCCTCGACGTCGTCGATCACCTGGGCGTAGATGTAGCGGTTGCTGCGGAACACCGCCAAACGAGGACGCTCCGTCGTGCCGCGGACGCGCTTGCGCACACGTTTGTGGCGGCGGCCGCGGGCGTCTTTGCGCGAGCCCCTCATGCCTTACCCGCCTTCCCGGCCTTCCGCCGAACGTACTCGCCCGCGTATCGGACGCCCTTGCCCTTGTAGGGCTCGGGCGGGCGAACCTGTCGGATGTCGGCCGCAGCTTGGCCCACCTTCTCCTTGTCGATCCCCGAGACGCTGATCTTGGTGGGCTCTGGGACTTCGAACGTGATCCCGTCGGGCGGCTCGACCAACACCGGGTGGCTGAAGCCGACCAGAAGCTCGACGCTCTTCCCCTTGAGCGCGGCCCGATAGCCGACGCCCTGCAGCTCCAACTCCTTGGTGAACCCCTCCGACACGCCGACGACCATGTTGGCGACCAAGGCGCGGCTCAGGCCGTGGAGCGCCCTCGACTCTCGGGAGTCGTCGGGGCGGAAGACGCCGACGGCGCCGTCCTCGACTTTGAACGACATCCGCTCGTTGAAGTCCCGCTCCAACTCGCCCTTGGCGCCCTTGACCCTCACGCGACTGCCGTCGACCTTGACCTCGACGCCCGCCGGGATCGTCACCGGGGCTTTGCCGACGCGACTCATGTCACCAGACCTCGCACACGATCTCGCCGCCGAGCCGGCGACGCCGCGCCTCGCGGTCGGGGAGCAGGCCCTGACTCGTGGAGACAACGGCCACCCCGAGCCCGCCCTGCACGCGCGGAAGCTCGCGAGATCCTTTGTAGACGCGGTGACCGGGGCGGGAGATCCGCCTGATCCCCTCGATAACCGACTGCCGGCGGTCGCCGTAGCGGAGCACCAGCTCCAACTCGCGCCTGCGCTTCCCCTCGGAGACCTCGCAACGATCGATGAAACCTTCGTCGACGAGGATCCGGGCGATGCCCGCCTTCATCTTCGACGCCGGCATGACAACGCGCTCATGGCCGACGGCGGCCGCGTTGCGGATGCGGGTCAGCATGTCCGCGATGGGGTCTGTGACGACGCCGCTCACCATGACGCCTTTCTGACGCCGGGCAGCTCGCCCCTGGAAGCAAGCTCGCGAACGCATATCCGGCACATGCCGAAAACGCGCATGTAGGCGCGGGAGCGCCCGCACCGCCGACAGCGGTTGTATGCCCTCACCTTGAACTTCGGCTCTCTGCCTGCCTTGGCGATCATCGATTTCTTGGCCATTCGCCTCTCCCTCAAACCTGGGCTTCTCTGCGGAACGGGAACCCGAACGCGTCGAGCAGGGCCCTGCCAGCCTCGTCCGAGGTCGCCGTCGTGACAATCGTGATGTTGAGCCCCCGCGTCGTCGTCACCCGGTCGAAGTCGATCTCGGGGAAGATCAACTGCTCGGAGGCGCCGACGCTGTAGTTGCCGTGACCGTCGAACGCCTTCGGGTTGAGCCCGCGGAAGTCGCGGACCCTTGGGATGGCGATCGACAGCAGCCGGTCGAAGAACTCCCACATGTTGGCGCCGCGCAACGTGACCGACACGCCGATGGGCAACCCGGCGCGCAGCTTGAAGTTGGCGATCGACTTGCGCGCTCGGTTCACCCGGGGCTTCTGCCCGGAGATCAGGCTCAACTCCTCGATCGCCTCGTCGACGGCCTTCTTGTCGGTCACGACCTCGCCGATGCCCATGTTGAGGACGATCTTCTCCAGCGTCGGGGCCTGCATCGGGTTGGTCAGGCCGAGCTGGTCCCTCAGCTTGGGGGTCACCTCCTCGGCGTGTTTGACCAGCAGGCGGGGCGGTGCGCTCACAGGTCGCCTCCGCACTTCCTGCAGACGCGGTGTTTGGCGCCCACGTTGTCGAAGCGGCGGCTGACTCTGGTGGGGCCGCACTCTTCGCAGACGATCATCACGTTCGACGCGTCGATCGGCATGTCCTTGTCGATGATGCCGCCCTGCATGGTCGCGCCGCTCGGCTTGGTGTGACGCTTGGCGGTGTTGACGCCCTCGACGAGCACCTTCCCCTTCGACTTGAGGACGCGCGTCACCTTGGACTCCTTGCCGGCGTCCTTGCCGGTGATGACCATGACCTTGTCCCCGGCCCTCAGTCTCATCACAGCACCTCCGGGGCCAACGAGACGATCCGCATGAACCGATGGTCGCGCAGCTCGCGAGCCACGGGACCGAAGATGCGAGTGCCGCGCGGCTGGCGGCCGGCGTCGATGATCACACAGGCGTTGTCGTCGAAGCGGATGTAGGTGCCGTCGGGCCGACGGGTCTCCTTCTTGGTGCGCACGACAACGGCCCTCACGACCTCGCCCTTCTTGACGGCCCCGCCTGGGGTGGAGTCCTTCACGGTCCCGACGATCATGTCGCCGACGCCCGCGTACCGACGGGACGAGCCGCCGAGGACGCGGATGGTGAGCAACTCGCGGGCGCCGGTGTTGTCGGCCACCTTGAGACGAGTCTCCTGCTGGATCATCTGGCGCGCTCCACCACTTCGACCACGCGCCACCGCTTCTGCCTGGAGAGCGGGCGAGTCTCCATGATGCGGACGGTGTCGCCCACACGGGCGTCGTTGGCCTCGTCGTGGGCGTGAAACTTGGTGCTGGTGCGGACGACCTTGTCGTAGCGAACGTGGGTGGCCGAGTGCGGGGTCTCCACCGTCACGGTCTTGTCGCGGCTGTCGGAGACGACGACGCCCACTCGCACCTTGCGGCGGTTCCTTGCTGTGCTGTCGGCCATCAGGCGCTCTCCTCAACCGTCGCGGGCGAGCCGGTCGCCGCCCTCTCGCGCTCACGCCTCACGGTGAGCATGCGCGCGATGTCCTTCTTGACCGCCTTCATGAGGGCGGTGTTGTCGAGCTGGTTGGTCGCCGCCCGAAACCGGAGATTGAAGCTCTCCTCTTTGGCCTTCGCAAGCGCCTCGGCCAGCTCCACGTCGGTCATCTGGCGGATCTCCCTGGTCCTCACGTTTCCTCCCTGGCGACGAACCGGGTCTTGATCGGCAGCTTGTGGCTTGCCTTGCGCATCGCCTCCCGGGCCAGCTCCTCGGGCACGCCGGCAAGCTCAAACATGACCCGCCCCGGCTTCACCACGGCCACCCAGAACTCCGGGGTGCCCTTGCCCGACCCCATGCGGGTCTCCGCCGGCTTCTGCGTCACCGGCTTGTCGGGGAAGATCGTGATCCAGACCTTGCCCCCGCGTTTGACGGCGCGGGTGATGGCGACGCGACTCGCCTCGATCTGACGAGATGAGATCCATCCCGGCTCGAGAGCCTGCAGCCCGTACTCGCCGAAGCTCACCGAAGCGCCGCCTTTGGCGACGCCGGACATACGCCCGCGGTGGGTCTTGCGGTGTTTGGTCCTCTTGGGCATGAGCATGACCGCTACTCCTCTTCCTTGGCCTCGGGGGCGGTCTCTGCGGCCGGGGCGGTCTCTGCGGCCGGGGCGGTCTCTGCGGCCGGGGCGGTCTCTGCGGCCGGGGCGGTCTCTGCGGCCGGGGCGGTCTCGGCCGCCGCCGCCGCCTCGGCGACCTCCTGCTCGTCTTGTGCGCTCTCGTACTGGACCTTGGCCTCGGCCGCCGTGGGACGGCGCCCTCCGCCGGCCTCGATCAGCTTGGGTTTCCCTTCTGTGGCCCCGGTCTCGAAGACCGGGCGCTTGCCGCCGCCCGCCTCGATGAGACGCGGCTTCTTCTCAACCCCGGCGGCTTCCTCAGCGCGAGACTTGATGCTCTTCTGGGTGCGACGCGCCGGGCCGCCCGTCGCCAGGTCGGCCTCGGCGGCGATGCGCTCGCCGGACACCGGGCGACGGTCGATGACCTCGCCGCGGTAGACCCAAACCTTGATCCCGATGGCGCCCACGGTCGTGCGCGCTGTCGCTGTCCCGTAGTCGATGTCGGCGCGAAGCGTGTGCAGGGGGACGCGACCCTCGCGGTACCACTCGCGGCGACCCATGTCGGCGCCGCCCAGGCGCCCCTTGGCCTCGACGCGCACGCCTTCCGCCCCGGCCTTCAACGCCGACGCCACTGCGCGTTTCATGGCGCGCCGGAAGGCGATCCGGTTCTCGATCTGGTCGGCGATCCCCCTGGCGAGCAGCGCCGCGTCGAGGTCGGCGTCCTTGACCTCGTTGATGTTCAGCTTGATGCGCCGACCCGTCATCTTCTCGAGCCCGTCGCGGAGACGCTCCGCCTCAGACCCCTTGCGGCCGATGACAACACCGGGCCGAGCGGTGTGGATGTCGACGATCAGACGGTCGCGCGTCCGCTCGATGTCGATGCGCGAGACGGCGCCGCGCACAAGCTCCCGAGTGAGGAAGCTGCGAATTCTCCAGTCTTCATTGACAAAATCGGCGTACTCCTTTGTGGAGAACCACTTCGACTTCCAGTCGGTGGCGATGCCGAGCCTGAATGAGTAGGGGTGTGTCTTCTGACCCATCACTCCACCTCCTCGTCTTGATCGTAGGCGTCGGACACCACGATGGTGATATGGCTGGTTCGCTTGTTGATCCGCGAGGCGCGGCCGCGGGCGCGGGGGCGATAACGCTTCAGGGTCGGCCCCTCGTTTGCGTAGGCCTCGGCGATGACCAGCTCCTCGGCGTCGAGCGCGTGGTTGTGCTCGGCGTTGGCCACCGCCGACTTCAGCGTCTTGGCGATCGGGGCGGCGGCGGCGCGCTGGGTGAGGCGCAGCACATGCTCGGCCTCCTCGACGGGGAGCCCCCGGACCAGGTCGAGCACGCGGCGCACCTTGTAAGGCGATTGCCGGATGTAGCGGGCGTGGGCTTCGACCTTCATCGCTTCACGGCCTTCTCCGCGTGACCGCGGAAGGTGCGGGTCGGGGCGAACTCGCCGAGCTTGTGGCCGACCATCGACTCGGTGACGTAGACGGGCACATGTTTGCGGCCGTCGTGGACCGCGATCGTGTGCCCGATCATCTCCGGGATGATCGTCGAGCGACGCGACCAGGTCCTGATCACGCGTTTCTCGCCCGTCCGGTTGAGCTCGTCCACCTTGTTGGCGAGGTGCTCGTCGACGAACGGGCCTTTCTTCAGCGACCTGCTCATCAGCGCCTGCCCTTCTTCGTGCGGCGTCGCACGATGTACTTGCTCGATGCCTTCTTCTTGCTGCGGGTGCGGCCTTCCGCCTTGCCCCAGGGGCTGGTCGGGTGACGACCGCCGGAGGACTTGCCCTCGCCGCCGCCGAGGGGGTGATCGACCGGGTTCATGGCGACGCCGCGAGTCTGCGGGCGGACACCCTTCCAGCGGTTGCGGCCGGCCTTGCCCAGCTTGACCAACTCGGCCTCCGCGGCCCCGACCTCGCCCACGGTGGCCCGGCAGTCGAGCGGCGCCTGCCGCATCTCGCCGGAGGGGAGGCGAAGCAGCGCCAAGTCGCCCTCCTTGGACATGAGCTGCGCCGCGGCCCCGGCGGACCGGGCCATCTTGGCCCCGCCGCCGGGACGTAGCTCGATGGCGTGCACCATGGTCCCGGCCGGGATGTTCCTGAGGGGGAGAGCGTTGCCGGGGCGGATCTCAGCGCCGGAGCCGGACTCGAGGCGGTCGTCGACGTTGACTCCCGCCGGGGCGAGGATGTAGCGCTTCTCGCCGTCCATGTAGTTGAGGAGGGCGATGCGGGCGTTGCGGTTGGGGTCGTATTGGATCGACGCGACGCGGGCGGGGACGCCGTCCTTGTTGCGCCTGAAGTCGATGACGCGGTAGCGCTGCTTGTGCCCGCCGCCGCGATGGCGCGAGGTTATGCGCCCGCCGGTGTTGCGGCCGCCGGTCTTGATCTTCTTGGCGACCAGGGACTTCTCGGGTTTGGTCTCGGTGATCTCGGCGAAGTCCGAGACGGTCTGGAACCGGCGCCCGGGTGATGTCGGTTTGCGTTTCTTGACTGCCATCTCAGACTCCGAAGAGGTTGATCGAGTCGCCTTCGGCGAGCGTCACGACGGCTCGCTTGACGTCTTTGCGTTTCCCGTACTTGAAACCTTGCCGCTTGCGCTTGCCTTTGCGGTTCATCGTGTTCACCTTGAGGACCCTGACGTCGAAGACGGCTTCGACGGCGTCCCGAATCTCCTCCTTGTTGGAGCGGGGGTCCACCTCGAAGGTGTATGCGTTCAAATCTTCAATGAGGTCGTAGCACTTCTCCGAGACCACCGGGGCGAGGATGATGTCGTGGGCTGTCTTCATGTCGCCTCCTCCGCCTTCTCGTCGGCCTCCGCCGCGTCGTCGAAGACGGCGCCGACAGAGGGCTCGGCCTCCACCGCTTCGTCGATGACGGCGGCTTCAGCCGCGTCGGCATCGGGGGCGCCGTCTGCGGTGACGCCGCCTACGGCGTGGGCCGCGCCGACCGTGAAGACCACCTGATCGGACCAGAGCACGTCGTAGGGAGTCAGGCCGCCCGGCGCCGACAACCTGACCTCTGCGAGGTTGCGGAACGACTTGGCCGCGGCGTCGTCGAGCCGGCTGAGCACCAGCAAGGTCTTGCCGGCGGCGCCCATGTCCTCGAGGAGCTGAGCGGCCCGCTTCGTCTTCGGGTCGGGCCAGTCGATGTCCTCGACCACCTTGACGGCCGCCTCCGAGGCGCGGGCCGAGAGAGCGCTGCGCAGGGCGAGACGCTTCATCTTCTTGGGGGTGCGTTGGGTGTAGTCGCGAGGTTTGGGGCCGTGGGCCGCGCCGCCCCCCACCCACTGCGGGGACCGGATCGAGCCGTGACGGGCGCGACCGAGGCCCTTCTGCCGCCAAGGCTTCCGACCGCCGCCGCGCACCTCTCCGCGGGTCTTGGTGCTGGCGGTCCCGGCCCGAGCGGCGGCCAACTGGGCGGTCACCACCTGGTGGAGGACGTCCAGGTTCGGCTCAACGCCGAACACGTCAGCGTCCAGGCCGACGTCGCCGCTCGGCTCGCCGTCGGGGTTGTAGAGGGGGGCCCTCACCTCAACCATGCGCCTTCACCGCCTCCCTGACGAGGACGACCGAGCCTTTGGGGCCGGGCACGGCGCCGTTGAGCAGCAGAAGCCCGCGCTCGGCGTCGACGCCGGCGACTTCGAGACTGAGCGTCGTGACCTTCTCGCCGCCCATGCGCCCCGCCATCGGCATGCCTTTGAACACGCGGGCGGGGGTGGCGCAGGCGCCGATTGAGCCGGGAGCGCGATGGGTCCTGTGGGTTCCGTGGGAAGCGCCCTGGCCGGCGAAGTTGTGACGCTTCATGACGCCGGAGAAGCCTTTGCCCTTGGAGACCCCGCTGACATCGGCCTTGGCGCCCGCCTCGAACATCTCCTCGACCTTCAGCTCCTGACCCAACACGTACTCGCCGGGGTCGGCGACCTTGATCTCGACGAGATGTCGCGAAGGCGGCACACCCGCCTTGGCGAAGTGACCGGCCTCGGCTTTGTTGGCCTTACCCGGCTTCTTGGCGCCGTAGGAGATTTGGACGGCGTTGTAGCCGTCCGTCGCCATCGTCTTGATCTGGACGACGTTGACCGGCCCCGCCTTCACGACGGTGACGGGCACGGCCCTGGCCTCGTCGTCGAAGATCTGGGTCATGCCCAACTTCTGCCCGAGTATCGCGTTCACAGCTTGATCTCCACCTCCACGCCGGCCGGAAGCTCGAGACGCATCAGCGAGTCGACCGTCTTCGGGGTCGGCTCCAGGATGTCGATGAGCCGCTTGTGGATCCGCATCTCGAAGTGCTCCCGGCTGTCCTTGTGCACATGGGGCCCGCGCACGACGCAGTACCGGTGGATCTCGGTCGGGAGCGGGACCGGGCCCCTGATGGCGGCCTCGGTGCGCAACACGGTCTCCGTGATCTTCTTCGACGACTCGTCCACGATGTTGTGGTCGTAGGCCTTGAGCCGAATGCGGATCTTCTGGTCAGCCATTATTTGGTGATCTTGGTGACGCGGCCTGCGCCGACGGTGCGGCCGCCCTCCCGGATAGCGAACTGGAGGCCCTCGTCCATAGCGATGGGAGCGATCAACTCCACCGTCATCTCGGTGTTGTCTCCCGGCATGACCATCTGCACCCCCTCAGGAAGCGTGATCGTCCCCGTCACATCAGTGGTCCGGAAGTAGAACTGAGGCCGGTAACCAGGGAAGAACGGGTTATGGCGACCCCCCTCCTCCTTAGTCAACACATACACCTGAGCCTCGAAGTCGGTGTGAGGGGTGATACTCCCAGGCTTCGCCAACACCTGGCCCCGCTCCACCTCATCCTTACCCACACCCCGCAACAAGACCCCCACATTGTCCCCGGCCCGGCCCTCATCCAACAACTTCCGGAACATCTCGATCCCCGTCGCCACCGTCTTCTGAGTAGGCCGGATCCCCACGATCTCCACCTCCTCGTTCACCGACAAGACCCCCTGCTCCACCCGACCAGTCACCACCGTCCCCCGACCAGTGATCGAGAACACATCCTCAATCGACATCAGGAACGGCTTCTCGGTGTCCCGCTCCGGGTCCGGCACATACGAGTCCACCGCGTCCATCAACCCCATGATCGTGTCCTGATGAGCCGAATCCCCCTCCAACGCAGCCAACGCAGACCCCCGCACCACAGGAAGATCATCCCCCGGGAACTCATACGCCGTCAACAACTCCCGCACCTCCAACTCAACCAGATCCAACAACTCCTCATCATCAACCTGATCAACCTTGTTCATATACACCACAATCGAAGGCACCCCCACCTGACGAGCCAACAACACATGCTCCCGAGTCTGCGGCATCGGCCCATCAGCAGCGCTCACCACCAACACCGCCCCATCCACCTGAGCCGCCCCAGTGATCATGTTCTTAATGTAATCAGCATGACCCGGCATATCCACATGCGCATAATGACGATTCTCCGTCTCATACTCCACATGAGCGATCGAGATCGTGATACCCCGCTCACGCTCCTCCGGCGCCTTATCAATGTTATCAAACGTCGTGAACACGTTCAGGCCGCCCACACGCTCAGACAACGTCTTCGTGATCGCAGCAGTCAACGTCGTCTTCCCATGATCAATATGACCCATCGTCCCCACATTCACATGCGGCTTCGTCCGCTCGAACTTCTCCTTAGCCATC
>Ga0209681_1000248_pt1 | contig 13986 bp, 16 predicted proteins | sample WorMetLIZISLAND2_3_FD_187416 | JGI IMG/M metagenome (GOLD analysis project Ga0209681, IMG submission 187416) | Marine gutless worms symbiont microbial communities from Max Planck institute for Marine Microbiology, Germany - Olavius clavatus LIZARD... ... | reverse complement strand
GAGCTGAACTTAATTTGTGGTGGAGTTTTGAAGAGATCAAATGCTAATTAATATTATAATTAGGAAACATACACTTCAAAATGTACAAATACACACTGTGAGCTATTTATGTCATATGTAGCCTATATATAAAGGTATAATTTTGAACACATGTCCTACTGCAAAATAAATATAAATTGTACAAAAGGATATCAGTTGCACATATTTTGTTTTCTGTATGATTATATTATCGAGTTAAAACTTCTTTTACATCAGGTTGATAATTTTACTGCTTGTTGTGGATTACACATGGCAGTTTATGCGGCAACAAGTAACGTGGATGAAGTGATCAGACGCACAGGCAGACTGTCGAACCAGACATCAAGACTGCGTCAACTTGGAGCAGACGTCGGACATAACATCCTGGAACTTCAGCGGTTAATTGGCGAGGCCAGAGCTCAGGCAGCTAGTGTCAGTATAACTATGATGTTGTATTTTAATACTGTTAGTATGATTTGGCTTTTTATATGGAATGGTAGATAATTCACCACCATCAATGTTCTGCTTTGCCAGAACAATCTTCTTTGGGGGGAGCAATGTAGGCGTGGCAAGCAATGATGTCAAGAATGAAACGTTGATGATGACAAAGGTAGAGAATTTGATGGAGGTAATCACTTTGCCAACAAATTAGGGTCTTTAGGGGAGTGTCTTTAGCCATTTGAGAACAGTTCTGGAAGCAGTTTAGCTAGAGTGCACTCATCCTTCTCCAATAAGTTGATATTTGCAGTCCAAAGCAATAGGTGCTGGCCATGTCACTGATTACTGCTACTGCTTTTGATTTTTCAGTTTTTTCCGGAGTCAGTCTGAGTTAAGCCTGGTGTCAGGCCAACTCAGCCTTCCATCCCTCTTGGGTAGTTAAATGAGTAGCAATTAGTACCTGTTAGTACTTGCTACTAAAATAGTGAGTCGTTGCCTGAGAACATTGTGGGAGTGAAGGCCATAGTGCGGCTGGCTGGGGCATAGGTGAGTCTTCTAGCTGCAGACTGCGGGTCTAAAGTCTGTTCGCTTGGGCGGTTCGTGGCTGCTGATTGCGCTGCACTGCCTACTGCTAATGCTGGTCAGTATATACACCACTTCGCATTGTAAACTGCTGCTGTAAGCGAAGCAGTAGTATTAGTATATGAATGTCTGGACTTTTAACCTTCCAAACATGAACCTCAGGAATTGGTGAAGCTTAACTTTTTAGCAAGCTGAATGCCTTTCCTCTCAGGCTGTCACTCAACCAAGTGAAGGATTATTTTCGTTGAGACTCTGCAGAAATTAATTTCTGATTTGTTGTAGATTAAGATTTCACTGCACCACCAAGGTGGCTGTGTTCGGAAGTATGCCGTGCCGGACCAGATGAGCTTGACAAACGTCATAACGCTGGCGTTTAAAACTAATGCCACATACAAGAACATGCTTCTGTTCCACCTTGCTGACCAGAACAATGTAAGCATCCCATGTTAAACGTATGAAACTAAACTGCTAATTGTCGCATTTTTGTATAGTACTTTAATAAACAAATACAATAACACTATATCAGTACATACTGTTAGTGGCTATAGATAATTAGTTATGCATAATTGCATATGTAAGTGAGTAAATAAGTAAGGAAGTAAGTCGTAAATTTATATAGCTCATATTGTGTAATACCTGTAATGTGCTCTATGTATTACTTCTCTGAAAACAAACCAGTCTTCTGCAAACGTCTGAAACTGTCAATGCTGAGTGCAGGATCATCCAGTTGGTCACCCAGTGAGTTCCAGGCAGCCGGGCCAGCAACAATGAGAGCGTGATAACCGTATGTGCTGAGACAGTGTCCCAACACAGCCATGTGATGACGACTGATGACTGTGATACTGGATAGTTTGATTTAACAGCTGAAGGCTATGTGGAATATATGGTGTCATCGTAGTATGTTGCTAATATGATGACGTTTGTGTAGTCAAAGTTCCTGTCACTGGAGCTGCTGAATCGCCGAGTGAGGTTTGTCTGGAACCTCGGAGCTGGAAGCACTCCAATTGAATATCCGTTGGAAATTGAGTCGGCCGACAGCAAGGCAGATGAACGTGACAAGTGGTACCGTGTCGTTGCCGAGAGGTCTGTGTTGCTGATACTGTTGTTGACTGCAAATAAAGTAAGTAACTTAAGTTATTTTGTCAACTGCAAAGGATTGGAAGAAGATATAACGTCATTGTTGTTGTCGTGGACAACGTAGAGAGGTTTGAAGTGGCTTAAACAACATGATTGTTTCTAGAAGTACATAGTGTAAATGCTTTTAACTCTAAAAAATGCGGACAGTAAGATGTTATTACTACTGTTGGTTTTTCCAGGCCTTTTTGTAGTTAATCCATGGGAAATTGCTAAAAATGTGTTTTACATCTTTCATACACAAAGACAAAGTTCAGCGATTAGATAAGATACAATAATGTGTAGCATATGTTGAAAAACTAACGGTTATCTATCTTAGTCTACTGCATGTAACCTTAACAGAAAATTAATAAATAAAAGAAAGTAAAAATAAAAGCCAGTTAGTACGAGGTTTATAGATCATAAGGCAGTCCAACCAGCAGAGTCAAAGCATTGAAGGAAACAGATTTTATTGTTGAAGCTTTTAGTCAGTTATTTTAAGATGTTGTGATGCTTTATTGCAGGATTGGTGACATTGGCCGATTGATGATCCAGAGAGCATCAGATACTGAACCTGGTACATTTGAGTTGGCTGCATCATATCCAACTCATTCCCGCATAGCCCTTTCCCGCCACATGGACCTTTTCATTGGCGGATTCCCCACTGGATACCAAGTGAGCTATTGTGGATTTGCAATATGTTTTGTGTATTATAAACACAGATGTTTGTAAGTGGTCAGTGTTTTATAACAAAACGTTGATGACATGTTTGATCAGTTTACACATATTTTTCATAGTTGTGAAAATTTTGCGAGAGATCGGCCGGTTCAGAAACTGTTGACATTGATGTATGATGTTGCCCTGTGAATCAGGCACCAATTGACGTCATGGGCGTGACATTTGATGGCTGTATTGGTGATGTTGAAATGGATGGAAAGCCAATCGGCCTCTTCAACTTCCGACATCTTGTCGAATCACAGAACTGCCAGGGCTGTGTCGCTGTGTACGTTGCTGTTTCCGTCTCTGCTTTTACTCACATAAGACATTCACTGAGCAGCTATGACTTGGTGGTTAAGGTATAGGACTAGCACTCAGTGAATCATGATTCAATTCTAGCTGTCATCAGTGTGGCATTCGGCCAGTTTTTTTACACCTTTGCTTCAGATCAAGTTTCATTTAATTCATTGGCAGAATGGGAGGGTCCAAGTCAAGTCAAGTCAAGTAGCCTTTAATAAAAAGCAATGACAATCGCACTGCATGTAAATTCACATATAAGACGAATAAAAACAAAAGTAAAAATAAAAAAATACAATGTCCAGGGTACATATTAAACAGTGCACAGTTGAAACGTTAAAAGAGCGTCTTTTGGCTTATACTATTTATCAGCATGGGTGTTGATTTTTGTATTTCTAAACTTACTGAGGTTCGTAATTTTTTCGGTTTTGCTATTTTTGTTCCTGAATTATTCTTTACCAACACTGTCATTATAACTTAACTGGAATATTACATGTACTTTTACTTTATCAATAACTAAAGTATGCTACTTGCTGTATAAGAATTATCTGTATATCCATGAAAATAGCTGATTCATGGCTGATTATGTATTGCAAAGTTCTGAGAGAGTGATGCTGACTTTATCTTTTTTATATGGACATTCAGTGAAGGATCGAACTTCACGGAATAAAATGATGATGTCTTATGTTTACAATATAACAGTGACACGTTCTCTGCATACAGTATGTGTTGTGCAACTGTTACTGTTTATGATAATATTGCATTTACAGGCCAATAACTGAGACGCTTCAGTCAGGTGTTTACCAGTTTGATGGAACTGGGTATGCGAGCCGCAATCAGATCCGTTATTCACCAGACAAATATGATGTCTTCTTTGATTTCAAGGCCATCTGGAAGGATGCTGTATTATTCTTCATGGCAAATGATGCAACAGTGAGTAACTATTTAAGTGTAACAGTTAGGCCTGTGTAGTATAGTTTGTTTGTTTTATACAGGGATGAAATGTAAAGTTTAAGCTGGTGTAGGCTTGTGAGGTGTGAAGATACGTATGATGACTATTTGGTTAAATGTTGTACAATGCTGGAAAAATGGTTGAAGTTAGACTGACAGTAAACTTGATACTATAAAATTTGAGAAAAAATTAACCTGTGCTAAAGAAACTGGTGAGCAGCCAGCTCAGTGCATCACATGAATCTAGATAGAACATTAGCAACTGAAAGAAGACAATAAGAAGAGGAAGAAATATTATTTTCCCAAACACATAACAATACAGATAGAATTGTAGTATAGAATTGTAGTATATTTATAGGACCACACTAAGTCGCAGATCACAGGATTGAAGAAGGAATGTCAATGGCGATCAGTGACTAGGACTGGGGTAAAACTACAGAATGCCTGATAAAGTAGTTGTGCATGTTATGTGGTCTGTAGCTAGTAGACACTAGACAGTCAAACTTGCTGCTGGTTGTCTGCGTATGACCGTCAACCGCAATGCTTTGTTTTACTTTCTATATATGTGAAGTGAGGTCCATTACTGCCTTTGTTCAGTCTGGTTGTGTGTGTATAAGTGGCTTTTGTACAGAATATAAAATTGACATTAGTATTGTAACTATTGTTTCAGTTACTTGAATGCAGTAGAAATTCTAACATTTTCAGTCATTTGTCTTTTTCACAGGGAGATTTTACATCAGTTGAGTTGAGAGACGGTCACGTTGTCTTCCAATACGGTATCGGTGATGTAGCGCATGCCATCATGATCTCAGAACATACCTACAACACCAATAACTGGACCAGAGTACAAGCTAAACGGAGAGCACGTGACGGTAGACTCACTTTGGAAGCTGTCTTTCAGTGATATTTTAGTTTTCAGACCTAATCAGATTTTGACCATTATATGTATTTTTATTGCAATCATCATCATCATCATCATCATCATCATCATCATCATTGTTGTCATGTCATTTTCAGTGTTATTATTGAGGACATTGTTGTTGTTGTTGTTGTCACCAGTGTTATTATTAAATTTTTCACATTTTATTGACTAAAATTATGTCACTGTGTAATATAAGCAGTATTGAATAGATTTATTTAACAGATTTATGAGTCGAGTTATACTTTTTGACTATCTTTTATGGGCTTAGTTTCCATGTACACTGGTAAATGTAGTCGGAAACTTGTTGATTGTTAGAACCTAGACTGTCTTTGGCTATAGTGGTAGGAGGCCTATGGTTGTCGACATGTGTGTTACGTTGTAGGTCAGCTGGTTGTGATTGGAGCTGCAAGTGAGACTGTGAGTGGTTCTGCGGTGGGTGATAGTCAAGGTACACTGGATCTTGCTTTCAGCACTCTCTTCTTTGCCGGTCTTCCACACAGTGTCTATACTTCGAGGTATGTGACCTTATAAGCACCTCTGATTCGTCCTAATGCTATACAAATCTCGTATTATTATTATTATTATTATTATTATTATTATTATTATTATTATTATAACTCAGACTTAGACAAATTATTGTTAATTTTGTCTAAGTTGTACATTGTTTTGTTTAGAAATGAATTTTTTTTAAATAGGTGATATTTTTTTAGTTTTAACTCTTGAGTGCTATGACACTTTTGGCTGACAAGACGGACATCTAGCCTGTATGAAGTACTGATCCAGCAATGTTCAGACATTTTGGGAACCTACCTTTGAATAACTCCATAAAACTTTGTGCAAGTGTGCGTTATACTTCCTTAATTTGGGAGTAATTTATCAATCTGTGTTCTGGCAAAAGCTCACACTGACACTTTTCAGATCCCATTTCCTCATTTTTCAAGGACTGATTCATCTGTATCTGCAACCTTGCTTACTTTTGTACAGCGACTGTGTAACAATTATGAACTGTGACTGACAGTGTCATTTCTTTGGACTCCAGAGTTACTTCAAGTTTAGAGTGACTCATGAGCTCGTGGCACTTGCTGCTGGATTCTGAAAGTGAGTGTTGCTTTGTTGCAGGTACAACGTGACACGACGCAGTTTTATTGGCTGCATGCGAGACATTGAAGTATTTTCACGAGGAACAACGAAGATCAACCTCGAAGATGAGCAGTCACTGTATATTGGGATGTATCGTGGCTGTCGTCTGCAGGTACCATGCACAGTATCTATAACTTTGTGTCATAATTATAAGGTTATGGACGCCTGCTGTTGCACTGCTTACATCACTCAGACTTGTGACCAGCAGTGCTATACAATTTCAGAAGTGGCAGCAGATTGACACATTATAATAGTACCTCAGAGCGTTATGCTCTGCTATCCATTGCTCATAGTTTTGCGTAAAAAGTATGTAAACACAAACAGTGATAGTAATAGAAATGGCAGAGATTAACGATATTAGTATTATTATTAAAAAGGAGGCGATTAAAGTGACACTTAAACGATACAAGCATTACAGGGGCACTTGACAAAAGTCGATACAGTTAAACAGGTGATGTTCCAGAGATACTGATAACGACATGACATTGTAGTAGACATCATCGTTATCATCAGCAGCAGCAGCACTTCTTCACTAACAGCCGTAAAGACGATAATACCGTAGATATGGTCTTGCATGTTTATGCTGCTGGACCAACAGTCCAGAATTCGTTGCAATCAATTGGACGTTAAGGCTTTGTGCTGACCACTGAGTAGTTTAAAACAGTTTAAACCGGCATTGCTCTTTCCAGCACATATCACCGCGTGGTGAGTTTTTGTGGCATCTCCGTCTGCAAGAGTGGTAAAATTAAGCTAAGCACCAGAACTAAACTGACAGTGTGTAGTGTGTAGTAGTTAGTAATAATAATGAGCATGTGTGTGTTTTTGCAGTCTTCTGTGCTTGGCTTCCCTGAACCTGGCTACATACATATTGGCAGTGCTAATCTGAGTCAAGATGCCTCTCTCGGATTTTCATTCCAAACTGAGCAAAGTGATGCATTGCTGCTGCTGGCCAAAGGCTCAGTTGCGGTTAGATGTTGCCATTGATTGTATTGATGTACCTTTTGTTAACGCTACTTTTATGTTTAATGTCGAAAAAATGTCAAATGTAATGGTCCATCATTATTTTGTATTGCATCATTGTTGTCGCTACACTTATCATGTGCAAGTTAATGATTTATGGATTGATATTATTTTGGTTATAACAATACACAACAAGCATGATAAACTACACAGTTTGGTAGTCAGCTGTCATGTCACTGTCATAACTTTCTGTTTGTGATTGAGAAAAATTTATGTCACGTGATCATCAAATACATTGGCATTTTTTTCAAACTCGTCTACTTGTTTAACGCTGACAGGGTTTCTACTCCGTGTCTCTGTTGAATGGTGAGCTGAACATTTGGTTGAACGGTGGAGCTGGGACAACTGAGATCAGAACACAGCAGCAGTACAATGATGCACGTGTTCACAGCATCAGCATTCGGAAATCTGGAATACAGTAATATAGACTGTTTGTAAAATACACTTTGGTCTAGTCTAGTCGTCCTTATGTTCTTTATAGCAGTTTGCTGTTGATCATTTGCGGAACTCTGTTAAAGAGGCTTTCCCCAGACACCGTATACTATTGCTATATCAAGTCAAGTCAAGTTGCTTTTAATAAAACCAGTGACAAGCTTACATCTATCAGGTTTACATTAAATGAACATGTGTATCACACTTTGTTACAGAGTAGATATAAATGAACAATACAAAGCATTGAAAAACATAGCAGATACACAGTAAAGTGTATATGAGATTGGATTGAGTACAGTTTAACGCCCCACCCAACACAGTATAGGTCATGAGATTGATAAGTATGGAAAAATTATTAGTTAGCAGTAGCAGCTGTGGAGCTTGCTGGCCTGATACTCACATATACTGGATGTGCATGCCATGCTGCATACATCACCAGCTGCAGTTTAGACGTAGATTAAGTTATGATAAGAAGAGTAATAAAACTCCATCTCAGAGCCACGGGATGTCACTCGCCATATGGTATCACACAGTGTTATCTGCCACCTGACACGAATGAACTCACCCCTGAACTCACCCCGCCTTAACCCCAGCCAGACAGGCCAGTACTCAATTTACCTACCCCGGAGGGATGGAAAGCTGAGTTGACCTGGATGACCGGTTACATACTGAGATGTTTTACCCACCCACAGATGTGAGTAATACCAATGCTGAGTGTGAGTATGTAGCAGTTGTCCTGATGTTCATACAGCGTTGTTCTTCACGTTGACAACATCAAAGTGGGTGAAGCGAGAATGCCGACTACAGCAGCGGTAATTGATGACATGCTCGGTGAAGCTGGCGGTCTGTACATCGGCGGAGTTCCAGCTGAGGAAGACTTTCAGGATCTTGCAGCTTCGTTGAAGCCCCTGACGCCTGGCTGTATCAGCCAGCTGGTGATTAATGACCAGTAAGTATAGTACATCCGCTATCTTATTTCTTATTTCATCTATTTGCCACGTTTTTATGGAGTGTCTCACTGTGCACATAGTGTTGTTTATCACGGAGTAATGCAGGCTTAACGTAGGCGCAGTTAGAGTCCATGATAAATTTGTTATTACGTAAACATGCCTTGCCTATCTGCAAATGCTTTGTTGTCTTCTGCTTTTTCAGTCAAACCCATTTTCTCTCTTACTTGAGCTCCAGCTGTTGTTCATTTTTTTGGTAATTCTTTGTTGATTTTTCAGAGTATTTTGTTCTCAGAATCTTCTTCATATATGGTCGCATTAACAAGTCTGTCAACCTTAACAACCAATGTGTGCCCTATCCTCGTCCCATAAACTGGGTGCAGCCTATTTTCACAAAGTTTAATAGCTTTTCAAATTATATTTGAGCTAGTAAAGACATAGCCATATGACGAGTCTTGTAGGAGTGGTTATATTTGTGCTATTTAGACTCATCATCGTTCTACTCTGTTTTGTGCTGACTGAGTTATTAAGGCTGTTGTTATGCAACCGGTAGTTTTGATTCTTTGGGTTTGTATTTGAGCTGCTACCATGCCTGCTGTGGGACCAAGACATAATGCACCACAAGTCATGTAATACATAACATTAACAGCTGCTTTGGGAACAGCAGCATTATTATATCAGTGTCTGTGAATGCTGTTTGCAGCTTGCAGACATTTGATTCTCCGCTCGGCTTTTACAATGCCGACGTTGGTCGATGTGTTGCCACTGAGCTGTTGAATGTGACTGACACTGGTGAAGAGACTGCTGCCACCCCCGATGTGCCTAGTTTCACTGTTCAGGTCACCCATCCTGAACCAACACCTACTGGCCCTACTCTGGTAATTACACATACAGTTGCTATAGGTTCTTCTGCTGTGCCGCCACCAAAAGAACGAGGCACGTTACAGTTTTGCTTTGCAGTGAATGATGTTACAATATGTGGGCCAGCAAAGCATAGGTGGAGTGTATTTCAGTCTGCCTGTCTGTCCGTCCATCTGCCACACTCATGGACTGTGAAAGATTTTTAACCACATCATAGCCCCGTCATTCCCATTTTATTACACCAGATATTGTGGCAAAATACTGACTGAGCCAACCTGCTATAGGTGGATTGTGAAATTGAGCATCATCGATTAATATGTCAGTCAGTGGCTAGCATGGCTGCATTTGTATTTAAAAGCAAAATGCCTCCACTTGGAGCATTTGCTATGAGAGCCTTCTAAGACCCAGATCGGTTGTATTCTAAGTAAGCCAGAGTCATTAGTCAGAGGAAGAAACTGTAACTTTCTGGTGTTAGTGTATTCACGGGTATGTAGGAATGCAACTAGTGTGAAGTGGAAAATTATTTAGTTAGTGGCCAAAGCTACCTGATTTCATTGGAATACACTTTTTACTGGGGAAGACAGTAAATATTGCAAACTTTTGTGGGACACAGTATAGGTTTGGTAGTGGTAATGTCTGTTTCAGGTCATATTAATTTTTTGTGTACGTTTGTAAAAAGGATTGTGTTGTAAAGAATATTATTATAGACATTTTCAATGTGAACAGCTAAATTTGATCATGTTTTTGTGTCTGGCGTATTGCTTGTAGCCGCCGACGGCGTGTGCATATGAAGGCATGTTTAGCGAAGTGCCTAATGCTGCTGCATTCGGTGACATCATTCACAGCTCATCGGAGATTATTCTGCCAGATAATGACATCTTTACCATGTTAGTAGTTTAATTGGTATATTTTGTGCTAAACCACTAATGCTAAGTTACCATGGAGCATTATACGCCGTTAGACCTGCGGGGTTTCTTAAAGGTTTTCCCTTTGAGATCCAGCCTAGCATCGATTCACTTCTGAAGGTAGGCCAGATTAACAAAAATCAAATGTAGCAGTAGTAGTAGTAGCAGTAGCAGCAGCAGCCAGTGAACAGGTTAGTGGTTAAGGCTTCACAACTCGGGTTTCATTCCTGTTGAGGTACAAATGAGTCGTTTGTAGTGAAAGGGTTTTCTTCTTCTTCTTCTTCTTAATATCCCAAGAATTGTACAGTCACTACTTGCTGATAGCCATTGGATAGTCATTGGACTCTGTACCCAATACAATAGCTTTTAAGCTAACCTGTCATCATTACAGTGATGCTCCGGTGCCGACTGGGACTTTGTGGTGTGATTTCCAAACTCTGCCTCTTAGTGTTCACTTGGCATGTAACTTTGATGCAGTCTCGAATGTCTTTGACTGGTGAGTATCTTAACTTCAACGCCGAGCAGCTTTGCTTTTCCACTTGATAGTGATATCCATTGTTCAGCTTTCCTTTTGTCAAACTCTCACCCATGCCTAAGACTGGTTGGTATAAGCTACAACCATCGAAGCTTTTGCTGCAATTATTAACCGATCATACTGCACACAACAAGATCGGTTATTGGCATCATAATGTTGTCTGTCTGTCTGTCTGTCTGTCCATCTGTCTGTAATTCCGTGCATTGTGAGTAAACGATACATCTTAGAGCAAAAGTGTCTGAACAAGTAAACAGGAAGTGCCCTCCTATAGGAACATGACGGTACTACTTTCAACCCCTACACCGAACCTGAGCCTTCAAACTCCCCACCCCCAAAGTTTCCAAATTGTATGGTCATCTATCTCAACAACAGCTGCCCTTCTTGTTAGTATTACGTTAGTGTTAGTCGAGTGTTACGACTTGATGCTGCTGCTGCTGTTTGCCAGGTTCAATGTGACGATGATAATACGGACGTACTACGTGAAGGGTTTGCTGTTTTACATCAGCAACCCACTCAAGTCTGCATTCATAGCTGTGCAGTTGGTCGATGATGAAGTTAGCGTTATCTACAGTTCTGATATGCAAACGGTCAATGCTATCGACAGCATTGTACACGTTACAGATGGAGCATGGCACACTGTTAGTCGGTTTACATTTTCTTTTTTCTGTAGTAAACGATGATCACATTTTGCTTACTTATTAACTCACGAACGTTCATTGTTTTGACTGTCAAGGGTCAGTGTGTTCATATGACTTCAAACTGGCACTTTCCAATAATCTGGATCAAAAATAGGCTGGTTTAACGGAAGCCAAAATTTTGTTGTTGTTGTTGTTGTTATTGTCACGTGTTACACTGCAGTTATTACAGTGTTTTACCAGTTATTTTTTATCGCCACATGCCAAGAACTACTTTTAAGATTCTGGTTAATTCTGATAATTCAGACTAGATGGCTGTGGAGTTTCAAGTGAAAATTGCCAGCTGTATACTCTTTTGGATGACTTTGGCTGACCTTTAAGGGTCATATTTTGTTGAAATTATTGTGTTGACTGCAATACTATAGTTTGACGATTCGTGTATTTTCTACCAGTCAAATGACTTTCATACCCCATGCTAACAGCAGAGTGTTGTTTTTATCAATAGTTGACAGTCATCAAGGATCAGTTAACAATAAGGTTTTTGGTGGACAATGAAGACGTGCATACGGATACTGTTGCAAGTGAGTTTGATGTCAATGCGCCGATCTACGTCGGCGGAGTTCCGGGTAGTTTTTCATCACCCACTGAAACATTGGTAAGTAAACAACCACAGTAAATTTTAGTCTTTGATTCAGTCAAAGAACTTCTAACAGCTGACTGTATTGTTTGGAAAATAGTGTTATCTTTGACAAATTATGCATTATATTGATGTTAATTTAGTTTGTAACAAATTACTACAATATGGCATATCTCCACATATCTCTTTAATAACTGTTACATTCTATCAGACTGCAATGCAAGATGTAGTTATTACATAATCATAAAATCGACTGTTTGTGGTCACCTATCTTGCGTGACATACTATCATGATACTGACAAATTGATTGAGTTAGGTAGAATGTGAACTTATAGCATTTACTGTGTTACTTTACTCTGAGTAGCCCGTTTCATTCTTTTGTTATGGGCGTATTAGCACAGTAATCATAAAATGCTGTCATTTCTTTCATTTTGTTTAGAAATGATAATCTCAAAGACGGGTAAACAAATAGTCCCTGCAAAGTATACCATATGCTTCTTGGCGCAGTTCAAAAATTCCAGTCCACAAATTGGGGTGTCTGTCCCCTTAAATTTTCCAACCTCAAAACATCAATGTTTTTGACGGCAGCCTAACTTAGTTGCAGATGTTTTTGGAACAGTACAACACTGTGACAATCAGAGAACGACTTTGCCTCTTTGCTGACGTTTCTGAAACACAATATATGAATATAGCAGCAAACATGAATAAGTTGTGATTAAGCTTTGTAAGGTAGTGCACTGTGTTGGGTGGGAAGATAGACATCGTTTGGTTTGCCTATATTAAGAAAATTGGTTGACCTATGTCGAGCTTATGGCAAAGTGGGCCATTCTTATTTGGACACATCATCATCATCATTATTCGGCATGCACCATATCAGTGCGTAGCTCCGCTTGCTACCAATAGTCTCCACAGCGACTTATCCAAGGCCAGCTCAATAGCATCCTCGAAGGTAAGATTGTGCAGAGATAGGTGTAATGTTATTTGGCCTTGTGTAATTACAGATGACAGAAAGTTTTAAAGGTTGCATTCAAGACTTCTTTCTCAATGGAAAACCTGTCGATGTTATTAACTCACGGAAAGTTATGGGCGTTCGTCCTTGCTTCTCAAATATTGAACCTGGCGTCCACTTTGACTATGGCTTTGCTATTTATGGTTTGTATACGTTCAGTTATGTAGGCATATACCTCATGTGACACTTTACTGCTAATAGCTCAGCGAATCGGGATTTTTTTAGTTATTTTTTGTTCTCACAGAAATTTGCTTGACTGCATTCTGTTCCATAATTTAGGATAAGATTTGGAGAAATAAATGTTACTTGTTATACGATAAGATGAAGACTTAGGTGTAGCATTTGTGCTTTAGTATGATAATGCATTCTCTTTGAAAAAGTTACTTGTAAGATAGATGCACTTTAAAAGTTAAATACATAAGTTCACAAAGTAAGCTTGATTATTTTAATCTGTTTTTAAACATGAATAAAGAACAGTGTTAGTTGTTTTGTATGAAATATGGTGGAGTTCAAGGCCAGTTGTGACACACATTTCAGTGCCTGATAACTTACACACACAATAAATACTTATTATTTATTGATTATGCCGAACTAAAAAAATCTATACAGCAGATGCAGCAAATGTCTTCCACACAGACTTCTTGATAAAAGATACTGAGTTATCTAATTGATAAATGCCATATTTGGCCGCAACTGACAGAATATCATGTTGGCAGAGTCTGGCAATAGTTTTATATGTATGTATGTATGTATGTACTCGTTTATTTATTACTGTCAATATCGCAGTAACATTACAGATAACTAATAACAAAGAAATGAAGAATACA
>Ga0209681_1000247_pt1 | contig 14065 bp, 11 predicted proteins | sample WorMetLIZISLAND2_3_FD_187416 | JGI IMG/M metagenome (GOLD analysis project Ga0209681, IMG submission 187416) | Marine gutless worms symbiont microbial communities from Max Planck institute for Marine Microbiology, Germany - Olavius clavatus LIZARD... ... | reverse complement strand
TGTACAAGTGTCTCTACGACTTACTGAAGGACGAGTGCAACGCTACTGCCTCTGCCATCTACACCACATACCATGTCACCGAGAAGAAGCGATGGCTTGACACTATGAACTGCAGCATCAGTGAGTGATGTCGATAGTTGGTCATTTTAAAATCTTGTCTGCTATCTGTATTATTGTGATCGTATCAGAAACCAACAGCATTCATCGTTATTTGCACAGACACATGTTTGCTTGAGTATGCTTTTGTTTTACAGTTGTAACTTGCAACGTTGTTGAAAGCAAGTGTTTTATTGCAGACTTTTTCGAAGACGAATGCAGCAATGATGCGGCAAAAGAATGTGGTGAATTTCGACCTGAAGTGCCGATGAGCAAAAAGTTTGATTCGGATTCTTTCAAGGAGTATTGCAGGTGACTAAATTTGTATTAATTGTCGCTAAACCAGTTTTCTGAACAGCTTGATCTGCCCTCGTAAAAATTCACGCCTGCAATAGTCATGTGGTGATGATATTGATGGTAATGAATAAAGATGATGATGCTTACAATCTTGTGATTGTAGTTAAGATGATGTTTTTGTTGCACAGTGTGTAACACGGAAATAATAAAACTATTGGCTCTAGTGATATCCTATTTGTTAATAACATATCGCAGATATGGCGTGAGCCAGTAATGATAATACCAAGTTTGACTATTATCTGCTACTCTACGACTGATGGGTTGTCGGTGTTACAATCACGGAGTTTGACACAGTGACACATTATTGTGGCGTCGTTTGACACTAGACGTAACGCGTCCTAAAATATTCAACGATGTTCTGTTTTCATTTAGAAAATAAAAACACATTGTCAAAATATTTGGCCAGCGACATCAAGAAAGCAGGCCTACTCCACAAGTAGAAACGCTATAAAAGTCCTCTTCAGCTTATCAATGCTGCTACTTTACACCGCAAAATGAAACGTCGTGCCGTGACACAACACCAGAGTGGGCAAAATTGGACAAAACAGACACGTTTGTTCGAACACTGTTCTAATTGTCTGCAGCGGTAGCAAAAGTTATTAACGCCAGCTTAAGTCAGAAAGGTGCGTACAATTTTACCCCGATAGAAGACGACATTGCATTACATTATATTACATGAGGGTCGCCAATTACAATATTAGAGTACACAGCGTGCTACAAGTCACATTAAAACGGGGATAAAATTACTGAATAAAAGTCGAATAAAACAAGTAACTTAACTTTGCGTTTAAAAACAGCAGTGTCAGTCTCGAGTTGGAGATCTGCAGGTTGAGAGTTGAGCACAGATGGAATCGCGACAGAGATGATGAATGTCTGCAACAGTGACGGCGTGATCAACTTTGGCGACGTTCGTTGCTACCAACTCGGACATGAACACGACCAATATTTATAATTTTTTTGCAGGAAGTGAATTATTCACCCGCGCAGTACTTTCTGTTAGGTAATTAACTTCTAACTTTTCAGTGCACAACAGTATTAGGATAGTTCGTGTCAAACATGACGAAATGACGTCTAAATTTGTTGAAGTTGTGTCTAATAGATTCTATTTCTGAACACAGCGTATAGTCTGCTGTATGTGAAATACAATTAGGAAAGGAGTCTTAATAAACTGTGAAAATGTTGTCTGTTAGCGTATCGGGGGTTTACTACTGGTGCATCAATGCGATAAACTGCACTGGAAAGAACATGTCAAAAGACTTGTTACTGGCATTCGGCGAAGCGGATGCCAACATGTATCTCTGCTCCAAAGAACTGCGACCATGTGAGAACAACATCGTGTAGCTAATTCTGAGAATATTCTTGTCTAAGTAGTGCAAATTGATTTTCGAAAAAGCGTACTGTATTCAGTGGCACTTAAGTGTGATAAAATGTATGCGATAACGAAGTCATAATTTGTACTGTGTTGCAGTCTTTAGATATGGGACTGGATGGGGCTGCATCTACGACTACGGTGATGCAACCTTGGAACGATGTATGAACACAACTAACGTCGCGAACACGGACAGCTGCCGGTAACGTCACACTCACAATGATAATTTGTCTAAATTTTATTGCTTACATAGAAACATAGGCGTACATGTGAGGGTCCATGTCGAACTTTCCTGTCACGTTAATTGTAAAAACAGCGACTTTAATACCGACATTTAGCTCAATTATACCACACGCACATCAGCTGTCATAAGAAATGATCGTATATGTCGTTTCCTTGTATAGATACTACAATGCGATGTACAAGTGTCTCTACGACTTACTAAAGGAAGAGTGTGACGTTATTGCCTCTGCCATCTACACCACCTACCGTCTCGCCCAGAAGAATCGATGGCTTGAAACTAAGAACTGCAGCATCAGTGAGTAATTTCGATCGTTCAGCCTTTACTAATATTGGGATTGTAACTGAATGCACTTAAAGTTATCGCTGTTGACACAGACACGCGTTTGTTTAAGCTTGAGTATGTACGACAGCTGTAACGTTCTTGAGAACACGTGTGTTGTCAGGGTCCCGATGCACAAAATATCTTATGATCATCTTATGACAAGATTTATCTTAGGATTACCGTAACACAGTGTGAATACATAGTTGCGATAATTTTACGATAAATCATGTAATATCCTAAGTGCAGGACTTATAATAGATGTGCCATCGATCTTGCGATAATTTTAGGAAAATTCTTAAGATATTATGTTTAGTCTGTCCCCTGTATTCATTGATTATATTGTGCCAATCCAGCTATTGGATGTTACGTGAATTAATTCGTCATTTGTCATTTACTGTAGACTTTTTCTCAGACAATTGCAGCAGAGACACTGCGGAAGAGTGTGGTGAATTTCGCTCTCACGTTCCATTGAGCACACGGTTTAATTCGAATGCTTTCAAGGAGTATTGCAGGTAACTGCATTTAGATTTAGAATGACTAAATCAGTTTACTCAACAACCTTTACCCTCCTGCAAGAGTATACAAGAGTCGTTAGCTGATGATAATGATAATGATGATCAAATCATAATCATGTGATTGCAGTTAATGATGTTCTTTTAGGCAAGTATTACTGTTTTTTGCTAGTCTATTGTACATTGTTTGTCGCTGTGATAATTATGGTGCTTGACATGTCTTCGATGAGGTGCTGTCCCTCCAGGGCTCCCTTTTATTTTGACTTGAAAAATAGCTCTTGAATGATGTCAGCTGAAACAGTCAAGATTACTTCAAAGTTTTGCAGGTTGAAGCAATGACTTTCAAGTATGTACAAGGCCGTAACTCGTGTGAATTTTGGTGTTGATTGCTGACTGAAGTTGAAGTATGCATGGTTGAGTATGTACACTGCGTTCGATTAAAAGTTGGCAATTTTAAAAACAAATTCAGACACATAGTTTCATAATTCGTACCACGTCCAGATTATACACCGTGTCTCAAAAAAACTGTGCCAGTGTTATTTTGTGAATAACTCCGTGAAACATTGGCCGAATTTAATAATTTTTGGCACGCGACATCGCGACGAAACGTGACATAAGCGACCATAGTTTTGCCCACCTAACCTTAATACTGTTGCTACATTACCTTGTGAAATGCAGAAGTCGTATTTTGGACGTTTACAACAATGAATTCATGCTGGGTACAGCATACCGGCTCAGAAAATCACTGCGAGACCAGAAAATCATTGAAAATCTGTTACTTCTTTAACATTAATCAGGAGCAAGTCTGTCGTTCCAAGGTCTTGGACGTCGACGAACTGAAACGACGCATCAGCAACGAGTGGCCGCTCTGAGTCACACGGTTATTGAATGTGCAGAGGGCGAGTGGCTTCAGCATCTATGCGCATGCGTTCGTGCTGGAGCGGACATTTTGAGCACATACTGTAATAAAGATGATGTGATGTGACACATGTGACTTTTTTTGAGAGACAATAACTGCCAGTCATGTTATTGTTTGTTGCCATTCAGTTAATCACTCAAATATACACGTAGTTATTGCGTTGACGGCTCAATCTGACACCTTAAATTTCCCAAGGTAGTGCAAGCACATATTTTAGGTGAAGTGGGCAATTTAGGCACAGTTTCGTTAAGGGCTTCTTCGGGACAATCCTTTCAATTTTTATTGAAATCGGTTCATATTTGACAGACAAGGAGCAAAAAATAAGTTGGCATAGTTTTTTTGAGACACGGTGTATATTCAACTATGGTTTTTCTAGTAAGCACATTGTCTTAATTTTCGCCAAGCAACATTAATAGAATACTGGAAAACAAGAATTACAATAAAAGTCCTCTAATGTGTACAGTTGTAGGCCTATATAATATTATGAACAGCAAGAACCGCGCTTTAATAATGTTCGTCACTGTTGTCTGATAGTGCATCAGAGGTTTACTACTGGTGCGTCAATTCGATGAACTGCACTGGAAAGAACATGTCAAAAGACGTGCTACTGGCACTCGGTGAAGCGGATGCAGACATGTATCTGTGCTCCAAAGAACTGCGACCAAGTACGTACAATTTTTGTAACTTCTGACTGTGAGCAAATTGTCGTCTGTACAATCTTACTTACTAAATAAGATTTGACTTTCCTTGGGCTTTAGTCCTTCCTATCACTAGCACATCGGGCAGTCTATTGTTTCCACTCCTGCTTGTCCATTGCCTTGAGACAGACATCATGTCGTATCGTGTCCGTGTATTAATTATCTCTCCACAGTTTGTCTCTCCAAGTGATGCGTTATCGACCTCTGTTCATCCTTTCGTCACGAATCTAGAGCAGAGCTTGTTTTGCTCTTCTGGAGACTTCCATCATTGTACATGACCAAACCAGCGTGAAGTAGACGTGATTTCCCGACTTTGTTCTCCAACTTACCTTTTCCTGTTGAATTCCTTATAGTTTCATTTATCACTTTTCCTTCCGTGTAACATTTAAAAGCTTCACTCATTGACTTTGATCGTTTTATTTGTTTTTATTTACTGTATCTCTTTTAGCTATCCGTGTTTCAATAAACTTGAGTTGAGTTGTGTTGAGTAGCCGTAGTTATGGAATGCTTCCAGACATTTGAGGTTTGATTCTGTCACATACCACATTTGTGCACAATATGTAGGATGGCCAGTGTGGTAGATTCATATAGTCGGATCTTGATTGGCAGACCAGGACTCTTCTGGCACCGAATTCAATCTGCTCTCTTGAAAGCAGAGTTTACCTTGCCAATGCATATTCTGATTTCTTTGTCATAGCTGCTAATGTTGGCTATTAAACTGCCTAGATAATTGAACTCGTACACACAGTCAATCGTTTGTTCTTTAATCTTCAGTTGCCATGTGACTGGAGCTTGGCCGATTTTCTTGCTTTTGCTCTTTCCTACGTTGATATGAAGTCTAACGACGCTTTTTATTGGAATCCATTATGGTTTGTAATCACCTCAAATTAGCGAAATCCAGATCTGAGAGGTTGTCTCCTGGAGTCATTTTATTCCTGTTCCATTTGTTGTTTCCATAGCTCCCCTCGTGGCCCAGTCCAGACTAATTGGAAATAGTATTAGTGACAATAGACAGCCCTGTCAAACTTCTGATATTAATTTTGGAAAAATCGTACCGAATGCAGTGGCACATACATGTAACGGTACGTGTGATGTCTTTGTTGTGGTCTGTCAACCTTTTCTCAAACGGATATGTGACGATGATGATGATGCAGTAACACAGTTGTAATTTGTATGGTTTTGTAGTCATAAGTGATGGGACTGGATGGGGCTGCATCTCCGAGTATGGTGAGGCGATTATGGGACGATGTATGAATGCAACATCACCGACAAACATGGCCAGCTGCCGGTAATGTCACAATAATTTTTATCTAAAGTATCGTGCTTATGTATTTGTGAAAAAACCATTACGTACTTTCCAATCACTTTGCTACAAATGCAACGACTTTAATACCAACTTTTCGCTGAATTATACTATTTGCACTGATATTCATCTGTCCTAAGAAATAAGAAGTGATTGTATCTTTCGTTTTCTTGTTAGATACTATAATGCGTTGTACAAGTGTCTCTACGACTTACTGAAGGACGAGTGCAACGCTACTGCCTCTGCCATCTACACCACATACCATGTCACCGAGAAGAAGCGATGGCTTGACACTATGAACTGCAGCATCAGTGAGTGTCCTTGATGTTTGCTTATTCAGCTGTGTCTAATATCTGTATTATTCTGATCGTAACAGAAAACTAATAGAGTTTATGATTATTTACACAGACACGAGTTTGCTTGAGTATGCTATTCTTCTAGATTTGTAACGTTCTTCATAGCGCTTGTTTTATCGTAGACTTTTTCGAAGACGAATGCAGCAAGGATGGGGCAAACGAGTGTAGTGAATTTCGACCTGAACCGCCGATGAGCAAACAGTTTGATTCAGATTCTTTCAAGGAATATTGCAGGTAAGTAAATTTATATTCAGACTCTCTGAACAGCTGGATCTGCCCTCGTAAAAAATAAAAATTCACGCCTGCAATAGCCATGTGGTGATGATATTAATGGTTATGAATGAAGATGATGATACTTATAATGTTAGGATTGCAGTAGTCGCATTAAAATGGGAATAAAATTACTGAATAAAAGCCGAATAAAACAAGTAACTTCTAAGTTTGCGTTTAAAAACAGCAGTGTCAGTCTCGAGTTGGAGATCTGCAGGTACAGAGTTGAACACAGATGGAATGGCGACAGAGATGATGAGTGTCTGCAACAGTGACGGCGTGACCCAGTTTGGCGACGTTTGTTGCTACCAACTCGGACATGAACACGACCAATATTTATCATATTTTTGCAGAATGGTGAATTATTCACCCGTGACAGTAGTTTCTGTTACAGAATTAACTTCTAACTATTCAGTGTACAATAGTATTAATATAGTTCCTGTCAAACATTGCGAAATGACGTTTAAATTTGTTGAAGTTGTGCCTCATCAATTCTGTTTTTCAACACAGCATATAAGTCTACTGCATGTGAAATGCAATTAGGAAAGGAGTCTTAATAAACTGTGAAAATGTTGTGTGTTAGCGTATCGGAGGTTTACTACTGGTGCATCAATGCGATAAACTGCACTGGAAAGAATGCGTCAAAAGACTTGTTACTGGCATTCGGCGAAGCAGATGCCAACATGTATCTGTGCTCCAAAGAACTGCGACCAAGTAAGTACAATGTTTGTAACTTCTGACTGTGGGGATGTCTGTGCAATCCTATTTACTCAGTAGGATTTGCCTTAACTTAACTTCAGTCTTTTCTGTGGCTAGCACATCGGGCAGCCCATTGCTTCCACTCCTGCTTGTCCATTCCTTGAGACATACATCATCCCGTATCGTGTCCGTGTATTCATTATCTCTACATAGTTTGTCTCTCCAAGTGAGGTGTGGTCGACCTCTCTTCCTCCTTTCACCACAATCCAGCGCAGTGCTTGATTTGCTGTTGTGGAGTCTTCCATCGTCGTACATGACCAAACCAGCGTAGACGTCTCTTCTTCACTGTGTTCTCCTACTTATCTTTTCATGTTGCATTCTTTGTAGTTTCATTTCTCGCTTTTCGTTTCAGGTAACATTCAAAAGCTTTCTCAAGCAGTTGTGATGGAAGGCGTCCAGGCGTTTGCGGTTTGCTTCGGTCACAGACCTCGTTTTGGCACAATGCTGTAGGATAGCCATTGCGATGGATTCATAAATATTATAGTCGGATTTTGATTGGAGACCTAGGCTGTTCCGATACGAAATCTTGTCATATGATGAAGCAGAGTTTGCATTGCCAATGTTCTAATTTCTTTGTCGCGGCTGCTAGTGTTGGCTATTAACTAATTAGCTAACAGAACTCGTACACACAGTTAATCGTTTGTTATTTAATCCTCAGTTGTCATTTAACTGGAGTCTGGCCATTTTTCATACTTTTAGCCTTCTCTACGTTGATATGAATTCTAACGAGTCTTGCCCATCTTTATCCGAGTACATCGTGATTTGTAATCGGTCAGTTATGTCACCCATCAGGACCCCAAATCATCAGCGAACTCCAGATCTGCAAGCTTTTCTCCTGGACAGATTTTACTCCTGCTGTTTCCATAGCTCGCCTAATGACCCGGTCCATAGCAACCGCAAGTAGTATTTGTGACAATAGACATTCCTGTCGAACTTCTATTAATTTGGGGAAAATCATAACGAATGCAGTGGCACATACATGTAACTGAATGTGTGATGTTTGGTTTGCGGTCTGTGAACCTTTTATCAAACGAATATGACGATGATGATGATGATGATGATGATGCAATAACACTGTCATAATTTGTATTGTTTTGTAGTCATCAGCGACGGGACTGGATGGGGGTGCATCTCCGAGTACGGTCAGGCGATTGTGGGACGATGTATGAATGCAACATCATCAGCAAACATGGACAGCTGCCGGTAACGTCACAATAATATTTCATCTGACATTTTGCTCTTACATAGGCTAATTATTTTTGAAGGTTCCATGTCGTACTCTCCGCTCACGTTCGCTGTAAAGGGGGTCACTTCAATACCCAGTTTTTTGCTTAATTATGTTACACGCACCGATAATTAGCAGTCATAAGATATGATCGTGTATGTCGTTTTTCTTGTTAGATACTATCTGAAGTTTTGTGCTTACATAATAATATTATTTGTGAAGGTTTCATGTCGTACTTTCCGCTCACGATAGCTGTAAAAGGAGCTGCACTTTCGTACCAAGTTTTTGCTTAGTTATGCTACATGCACCGATAATTAGCAGTCATAAGATATGATCGTGTATGTCGTTTTCTTGTTAGATACTATCTGAAGTTTTGTGCTTACATAATTATTTGTGAAGGTTTCATGTCGTACTTTCTGCTGGCAATAGCTGTAAAAGGAGCTGCTCTTTCATACCAAGTTTTTGCTTAATTATGCTACATGCACCGATAATTAGCAGTCATAAGATGGGGTGGTGTATGTCGTTTCCTTCTTAGATACTATAACGCCTTGTACAAGTGTCTCTACGACTTACAAAAAGACGAGTGCAACGCTACTGCCTCTGCTATCTCCACAACCTACCATGTCGCCCAGAAGAAGCGATGGCTTGACACTATGAACTGCAGCATCAGTGAGTGATGTCGATGTATTGTCATTCATATTGGTATCATAGCATTATACAAATAACAATAATCGCTATTTATAGTTATACGAGTGTGCTTGAGTGTGATTTTGTTGGACAATAATGTAACGTTCTTGATAACACTTGTGTTATTGTAGACTTTTTCGGAGATGAATGCAGCGACGATGCGGCTGAAGAGTGCAGTGAATTTCGACCTGTAGTGCCATTGAGCTCACAATTTGATTCGGATGTTTTTAATCAGTATTGCAGGTATTTAATCAAAATGCTAAATGTGACTATTTTTGGCGACACTATGATGACTAATAGGGTGTTACTCTGATAATCACAGCGTTCTACTCGTCTCCGATGTGCGCTGTCCTTCTGCACCTCGTTTATGTGTTTCACTTGTAAAAGTAGTTCTCAGATGATGTTAGTGTATCAGCTGAAATACCTTAGATAGATTAACCAGAGCTTTTGACGGCTTCAAGCAATGATTTTCAAATCTATATATCGCGTGCTTATTGATGTCGTTTGCTAATTAATGTGAAAGTAAGCATGGTTGACTACATACAATACAACCACTGTTGTTCCGGACGTGCGAAACGCACTTTATTTTCCGGCAAAAGTACACGCACTTTAACGCAGTTTATTTTTGAACGCCCTTTACGTTTTTGTAGGTTTTTCATTTCCGTAACTCCTTAAGTCACTGAGATTTTTTTGCACTGTACAACTAGTTCGGTAGTAACTTATTTCTTATTACATGACCGGTCAGTTATCATAAGTGACAGATCACTGTTTCAAAATTCATGTCTAAATTAATATGTCCTTGAACATCACTAGTCACAAATCAGAACCAAGTTATACCTATATTAAAACTGATAATGAACGGCACTTTTCAACGCACTTTAACGCACTTTATGTTTTGGAAAAGTGCGCGCACTTTGACTCACTTTATTTTCGCAATGAACATGCTGAACCACTATGCATACAACGTTTCCAGAAAAAGCCTACAGTTAAAAACAAATTTGGACATAGTTGTTTGTGATCTGTTAGCGTATCGGAGGTTTACTACTGGTGCGTCAATTCGATAAACTGCACTGGAAAGAACGCATCAAAAGACTTGTTACTGGCACTCGGTGACGCGGATGCCAACATGTATCTCTGCTCCAAAGAATTGCGACCTCGTGAGAACAACTTTATTACAGCGCGATGCTAGCGCAGAGCGCGATTATGAGATTGCATGTCCTCCGTCCGTCTGTCTGTCCGTCTGTCTGTCTGTCTGTCTGCCTATTGGTGACGTTTAGGTACCGTGATCAGATAGGTTGGAATTCTTCGAAAATAATTTCACGGCCGAATAGCTTAATTCCCATGCACTCGTTGACGCTTAACATGGGCGATTTGGTGCAATGGAAACACCCCCAAAATTAGGGTGGAATAGGGGTGGGGTCAGAAGCACATAAATGTGCTGCAGGTCCGAAACGGTGCAAGATAGGACCAAAGTTACTATTACAGACTAACAGGAAATCGCATACGTGCTCTCGATTAGCGCCAAATTCATCGACCTTGGATGACCTTGAACGGTGGAAACGCCCCACTCGCCGAAATTAACAAAAATTCTGGAGCCCACCAGAAAAATTTCAACGAAGATAGACCGATATCATTAGTGGGAAAATGGAGCATGCATGCTAGAAATATAAAGTGTATGCCGATATGCGAAGGGGTTCCATCGGAGAGGGGCGTAATGTAGGATATTAGCCAGCCATACCTGCGTCGATGTATTACTTGATAGTAGAAAGCATGTTTACGTTCTCGCGTAGGGCGATTTCCGTTGCTGGCATTCCCAACGAGCTAAAAATGTTATTTATAGCTCGTTGGGCACTCTGGCAGGCCTGCACAGGCCCGTAGAAAGCACTCCGGAAATGAGTGACGTCAGGTTGTTTCCAAAATATTGTGTTGTCATTTAAAATCATTTTGTGTGTTTTGTGGCTGAAATCTGAGTAAGCACATCATATTTTGTATGCGCATTGCCTAATGCACGATGTTCGTCTTTTTTTCTGTGAAACATTTCACGTTTCGTTTAATTTATTAGACACGTGGTGGATGTGATGGGCTTGTATCAGTGGTATGCGGATCTTCAAATTCCGAGTCAGCGGAATTCCGCGTCCACAACTGTCGGATCCGCAGACGGTCGATCGCGTCCGCAAACAACAACAACTAATCAGCATGAATGATTAGTGTGTTCAGTGTTCACTGTTCACTTACAGTAAAAAGTGAGTGACAACAATGAGTGCAGTAGTCAGTGTATGCTGGAACCGTCTATTATGTTACTGACTGCATCCTATTACACCGGTGGTCGGTGCCTTGCATGGTGATACCGATAATATCTGCGATAACTTGTCTCCCTATTTTTACCGCGTGGTGATGCCACAGTGTCTGCCTGTAACGTTTAGGTCACTATTAGGTGCCGTGATGACATCGAATGGAATACTTCAAAAAACAATTTTACCGCCGAATAGTGATAAGATCGAAATGTGGAGATTCTTGCGCAATCGTCAGCTGATTTTGCGCTTACATAAAATTTTCAGAGCACTCATATATTGGGCGCATCGCGCGTTCGTCTTAGCGATAGCGTGATTTTCTTGTTATATTTACTGTATTACTCTATTTTTACTTGTTCTATCTCTCATTGTTTAGTGGCGTTCTGACTACTATTTGTCAGCGAACATAAAAGAATGAATGAATGCTTGAATGTGCAATCTGAATTACTTTTGGAAGAATGGTACTCAATGCAGTGGCAGACATGTGGCGGAACGAGTGCAATACAAAAGTCGTAATTTGGATTGTATTGTAGTACTAACCGACGGAACTAGATGGGGCTGCATCTACGAGTATGGTCCGGCGCTTGTGAGGCGATGTATCAATGCACCGTTACCGGCGAACACAAGTGATGTCGCGAACATCTGCCGGTAACGTCACAATAATATTTTAACGAAAGTTTAGCGCTTATATATTTAAGATGGTTCCATTTCGTATTTTCCAGAGACTTTAACCGTAAAAGCAGCGAATTTAATACCAATATACAGCGGTCATAAGAAATGATCATGTATGACATTGTCGTCGTTCCCTTTTAGGAACTATAATGCGAAGTACAAGTGTTTCTACGACTCACTGAAGGACAGGTGCAACGCTACTGCCTCTGTCATCGCCACCACCTACCATGTCGCCGAGACGAAAAGATGGCTTGACACTAAGAACTGCAGCGTCAGTGAGTAATGTCGATGTTTGGCCATTTAACCGTGTCTGCTATCTGTATTATTCTGATCGTAATAGATTGTCATCGTCAACATAAACAAACGTACATGGATCATCATCATCATCATTTAATTTCACACTTAGAGAATTGTATACAACGTCTTCCGATTTCCCATCGAATCAACTTCAAGCTGGCGACCTTCGGATACAAAATACAGTCAACATCCCAACCGACATATCTTCATCAACTCATCCCCCGCCAGTTTACCGGCTCTTCAATGTCACTACGATCCTCACAAAAACCTCTGCTGCAGGTGCCACGGACTCGAACTGCATACGGCAGTCGCGCTTTCAATGTGACTGTATTCCGAACATATGGAACAAACTACCCGCCGATGTTCTCGCCGTGAATAGTCTGAATTGTTTTTCGTAGGAGACTGAAGACGCATCTTTTCACTGCCGATTTCGGAGACAAGTAGCTGTAACGTAGCCAGCACCTCTGCTTCTTAGCCTAGCTTAGCTTTTATAACGTTCCAGAATGTATTATTTTAATTTTAACTTTCTACCAAGACGCGTAATGTAATGTATTTCAGGATTGTGCTCTGAGTTCAGTCACTATACCGCTACCACTGACAACTGCCCTAAAAGAGATAATAGCCGTATAGGCCAAAAGCCTAGCACACATATGAAAACAAACACAATTGTAATCCTATAATAAAGTAATAATGCAGTAACTGAAGCTACAGAACGTCTAAAGTTTACATTGCTAATACACCTGTTAAACGAAGAAAGTGAACAAAAGTCAACATATCTACAGTATGTAAGTTGTTATTTTTTGAGCTGTCGCTCCCTACGTTGGATACCATTGTTCATAATTCTCGTGTTCTGTTTGCAAATCAGTGTCAGAGGTCGTGAAGCAAGATTGTACAGTGGTTTTTAACTATTCATGTATGGTAGTTTTTTATCTCTCTTTTATATTTCTATAGGTATTTTTGTAGCTGTGGACCATGTGTCTGAATTAAACTTGGAATGATTGATTGATTGATGGATTGTTACAAGTGCTAATAACGTGTTGACTGAAAACGACATATGTGATTGAAACTTTTATATAGTTTGTATGCGTGTCCAGTCCACACGTCTTCGAGTCGGATAAATTCATCACTGTTCAATTCAACTAACCCAAAAATGACTTTATAGCACCATAAGTCGTTCCAACTATAATAATAAACCCGCAACATTCAGGCGTTCATTGTAAATACAGACAAGAGTTTTCGGTTCGCAAAATGAACACCTGTTTGCTTGAGTATTATTCTGGTAGCTGTAACGTTCTTGATAACACTTGTGTTATTGTAGACTTTTTCGGAGACGAATGCAGCGACGGTGCGGCTGAAGAGTGCAGTGAATTTCGACCTCAAGTGCCATTGAGCTCACAGTTCGATTCGGATGTTTTTAATCAGTATTGCAGGTATTTAATCTTAGACTCAGAGTGACTATACCAATTTGCTTAACAATGTCGATCAACCATGTAAAAATCGACACCTCTGCAACGGTTGGAAGGCGATTAGTTTTTTAAAGATGAAAAAGATGATGATGACACTTATAGATAGTCCTGTGACTGTGGTTGACGATTATGCTCCTCTCGCACAGTGTGCAGTGCCTAAAAGACAACTATTGGCTGTAGCGATAGGTACTTGTTGATTAATAACAAATTTATTTATCGTGAG
>Ga0209681_1000246_pt1 | contig 14074 bp, 10 predicted proteins | sample WorMetLIZISLAND2_3_FD_187416 | JGI IMG/M metagenome (GOLD analysis project Ga0209681, IMG submission 187416) | Marine gutless worms symbiont microbial communities from Max Planck institute for Marine Microbiology, Germany - Olavius clavatus LIZARD... ... | reverse complement strand
ACATATTGTTATTTTTTAGCCACATATAGTTAACGTGTTTGGCACAAAATGGTACTTCACATGCGGACATACCATTAAGAAGCTACTCATTCCCTCACTTTCTTAAGTAACCCGTTGAAATGGTGACATACTTTTCAGTTTGCTCATATTTGTCTGATGCCGTTTGCTGTGTGCTCTGCTAATAAGCTTTAAATATTTAATGTTATTGAATTTGTGAACTTTCAAATGCCTCTGTGGGAAATGGAAGAGTTTTGAACCAAACCACACACATGTACCCTCATTTTAAAGGCCATTTTGCAAGTTAATTTGTTTAGCCAGTTGTCCGAAAAGGTCTCCAAAATGACTGGAGTGGTATTTCCGAGGCCAGATGTTCTTTTTATCAGCGAACCTTAGTCAAAATATTTACTTTCATGTTGCATGTTTTGTTTTAAAATAGTTAATAAGTTGAGTCTGTAGCTCAGAGCAGTGAATGTGATGCTTCACCAGTAATTTTTTAATGTTATGCATGTATAATTTACATCTCCTGGCCGTTATGTTGTGGATGAATGAATTCTAGAGCAGAATTTGGTCATTTTTTGTGCACTTTCCTGTTTTATTGGTGGTAATCCCATAGCTGTAATTTAATGTAATTAACGTTAGCAGTTGATCAGTTACACAGAAATCATAAGTAGTGCTATGTATGTCTGTGTAGCTTTGGAGACTTAATCAGGTTTATATGATCTGCAGATGTCTTGTTTGTATTTCCAGTTATAGGTTATTTGTAAGATAGGATATGTGTGTGTATGTTACAGTGCCTTACACAGCTTATGACTTGCAACTTGCTGGCTACACAAGCAAAGGACTGGGACCTCCTAGTGAAGTGTATCCCGTGCTCACAGATGTGACAGGTTTGCTATTACATGTAATTTGTTTGATTATTCTGTCAAGCATTGTATGACACTAGAGTTCAACAGAACTAGACAGTGAGGCCAGCAGAAGAAGACTTGATGTGATATTATTACAGCCTGTCTGATCAGATGCAAATATCAAATACTTAGTAGGACATACATTTCTTTGCATGACTTCTGTATCGCCTGGTTAGTTCAAAATTAGAATGGGATAAAGGTAACTTATGCTGTTTTAAGAGACAGTTTTGGCATCTACATGCTTTACTGTTAAATAGTGGGGAACCTCTGGGGGCTGCTACAGCAGGAGATACTTAACAGCAAAGAACAAAGATGCCAAAACTCTCTCTTTAGCAATCAGCAGCCCCAAAAAGTTCTCCCTCGGAGATTCAGCCTGACCTGGAAACTGGAGTATCTCTAAAAATGTAGGCTAGTTAAACAAAAAACTAAGTTGTATGGATAGTAATTGTTAGTTGTGAATCTTGAGGAATGTTCGTATAGGCCTGCAGTCAAGGCATTCAGTAGCATTTACCATCCAGTACATTGATGCTGTTGGTTGGGTGACAGGAATGGCATGTGATCTGTGAAAACAGCTGCTGCTGCAGATCCCAAAAGTTCACTTCCACCTACCTTGGAGTAACTCTGGAAAAATGACCTGTTAATCAATGATTAAAAGTAGTACGGTAGCACTGAAAAGATTCTGTGTGCATTTATTTTCACGACTGCATGCTGTATGGTTGTGTCATAGCTCCCAGTGCACCAACGGAAGTATTTGTCACCAGTAATGTAACGGATGCCATCGTGGTTGAGTGGAAGAGTCCAAAGTTTGTGATACATCGAGTTGATTGCTACTACATCCGGTACCAGGCCATCAATAAGCCATACAGTCATGAAATGATAATTGATGAAGTCAACACCTCACATGACTTCTTTCAGGTTTACTGATTACTTGTTATGCACATTTCGATCGTATGACATTAACTCTTAATTAATGTCTTCTCACTTCTGCATAGTCAGACTTTCATTTACATGTATATTACTCGCAGACAGATACATAATAACTTAGCATTATTCTGTGAAATTAGCAGCATTATGCAAGCAATAAGCCTCGATAGTTTATGTAAAAAGTTTATAATGTCTGCTGACTATCAACCTACAAACATTGAAGCCTTGTCCAGAAATGGCTTTTGTGACCATAATTGTTTATTTTATGGAGTGTAATCGATTTTGTGTTTGCTACATTCTTCCATCAGCAGACATGTCTGTTGTGCCAAGTATTTTGCTGCAGTTGTGTATGACATAATGTTGTTTTACGTCAACGTGGTGAGGTAAATAACTAATTTAACTCACATTCTTTAAACCTGTCAGCAGTGTATATCCAGTATCCTAAAGATGGTATCCAATATCCAGCAGGTGGTATTTTTCATAATGGTTGAGACAGGTATGGCAGTGTAGCAGTCAGTACTTGGTTAGGATTATGGGCATAGCTTGGCCTTCAGCATCCTGAATTTACTTTTAAATGTCACAAGTTAAAATACTCAATTGAATGCTTTGAACACTTAGATGACTGAAGGGCATTTGGCCTATAAAAAATTCATTTTGGCGTATCTGTCCTAACCATGAGCAACTTTGTATAGTGGCCTGTTAAACATACAATTGCAATTATTTATGATACTAGTGACTGTGTTTACTGATAAGATGCTTACTGTTTTACATGTGAAAATTTATTGCCAAATATACTGAGTTGATATTAATGACACGGCTGTGTAATACTGTGAAGGTGTCATTGACAAGCCTTAATCCAGACACAGTCTACAGAGTTCAAATAGCCGCGGCAACTGAAAGTATTGTATCTCGTGGTGAATTCTTTATTGGACCGTACTCACGAGTGCAAGAGATTAAGACCCTTGGTAAGTTGCTTGATATCGCTATTATTGCTGCATTCTGGTTTCTGTTTTCAAGCTTTCCGTGCTGATGTTCAGTGCATTAAAGGGCTTGATGCTGCCAGTCCCAGCTGCTGGATCGATGGTGCCAGACTGCAGTCATTCCAGTGTTACTTGCTGAAGTTTAATGTACATTTCAGAAGAAGTACTGTCTTAAATCTGGTACATTAAAGCCCCACATAGAAAGTGAGTGAGTAGTTTCTTAACGGCACATCAGTACTTGAAAGGCCATTCAGTGTGACAGACGTTTTGAATAAAAGCAACTGTGTAGAGGAAATGAGAAAATAGATAAAAGGGAACATGTAAGATCAAGGCTATTAAGCTATGGTAAAGCTTGGTTAACACGCAGGGAAAGTTACGGTGTTAAAAACATCTGTTTTATTTCTGCAAGTGGCAGAATTATTTGTGTTTGACGTGAAATCTGTGTTACTATCAGAAGTGATGCTAATGTGTTGGTGACAGCTGAGAGTGTTGTGGTGGCAATTACCGTCATCGGCGCAGTTGTCGGCATTGTCAGCACAATTAGCATCATCATTGTACCACCATTGCTTACTTTTTTTACTTTCTTACTTACTTAGCTATGATATGAGAGAGAGAGTGGCTTACAAAATGAAAGTGTGATGTTAATGTGTTGATGACAGCAGTCGGGGCAAATACCATCGTCGGTGTAGTCATCGGCATTGTCTGCACAATTAGCATCATCGTTGTCGGGCTCATCATCTTTTTTGTTGTCAGGTATTAATTATCACAGCATGATGAGCAGCTCAGTTGACATGTTTAGCGAGTCTTCTTTCACATAAGTATCACAGCTATATTTCACAAATCTTCATGAGATAGTGAGGGGGGTTATAATGCTGTGTGAACTGAGGCATTTGATTTAATCTGATCTAATGTAAACTAAAAACATTTCTTATAGCCCTGTAGTCACCTCAGGTATATGAATCAGAAGTGCTATATAATGACTGTAGTGATTAAAATTTTTATAATAACTGAAACATATTGAGACTCCATCCTTATATACTGTTAATTGTACACGCAATCTTGATGGAATGTGGAGCACTCAGAAGAAAATATTTTTATTCTTTTGTACTGTAAATGTTTCTCTTAGGTTATATGCCTTTCCTTCAGTGGTTTGATACCGTTGACTGGTCAGTGTACTGTTTTGATGGCTGAGGTTCTTGTTAATTTTAGCAAGTGTTTCTGAATGAATACCTACATAAGCATATTGTCAGTATTGTCTGTAGATTGCATGTCGTGTATGTGGTAAATTACTGTGTTTATAGGCGGTACATGCAGATCCGATATCAGTTCATTGGTGATCTTGATACCATTGTCATTGATAAAACGTCAGCAACTCCAAACCTTCGTTTGTCGGCTCTTTATGGTACGTCTCTGTTCTCTAACTTACCAGATGTCTCTGTCTGTTTCTCAGAGTTGTAGGCAATCTAAGACATTGTTTCTGTGTTTCGATATTGTTGGTTTTATGAGAAGAACCATATCCAGCCTGTAAAGAAAATTTCTAACTGTGATCTCTTCCTAAATCTTAATGGCACATTGCTACCACGTAACCAGGAATAATGGTTAAAGGTCTAGACGTACTGCTGCCTACAGGGAAATCAGAACAGTGGCAGTTTACAATTTGAAGTGGCATGCTAACTACAGACAAGGACTGTTAAACAAGAACTAAAGTTGTTTTATAAAACTGTACATTTGCATGCTATATCTTATTCCTAATGCTTTTGGCCAATTAAATCTCTCAACAAATTTTGATTGTGATGAAAAAATATGTGTCTAGATGTGTTTTATTAATAGTGGATTGTATCAGGGAGGATATGAAAGTTATGGCCTGTCCCTGAGGTAAGGAACGATGGAACAATAGATTATATTGGCAGCTCAGCTAGCTAACACAGGTGTGTGTCTGTAGATGCGCGTTCATGTGTGCACCGTGAAGCGATCAATGTAGATGCATTTGAAGAACATGTCTCGAGTCTGCATGCTGATGGTGACTATCTGCTGTCGCAAGAATATGAGGTAAGATCATTTCATTCATCACTAAATTGGTTAATTGCTTGCTTCCATCGTGCTGATATCAAACTGCTGTGCAGTTGTTACCCTGAAGTGAGTGACATGTTTGTGTGCATTGTTGCTGATTGACAGGAGATAAATCGAATAACGCCGCCATCTTCACTGTCAAACTCGCTGTCGTTAGCCGAAGAAAACAAGAACAAGAACAGATATTTAAATATTCTTGCCTGTAAGTATTTCTTTATTGTTATCTGAGTTTCATTACTGTCATACATAATGTTAGATGTTTTATGGTTAACAGTGATTTGTGTTATTTCATGAGCATTTTGTGATTGAATGTTGTTCAGATGACCACAGTCGTGTTGTGTTGAAGCCACTTCCTGGTAAACTCCGTACGTCGGACTACATCAATGCCAACTACATTGATGTGAGTTTAATTAATCGTCTAACACATTTTGTACTAGTAGCCGCAATTTATAGAATGAAAAACTTTTAAGCCCATGTCAGAATAGTGACAAAATCGCTCCACTTTGCATAGTCAACTGTTAATTTTCTGTCAGCAAACAGTCACCAAACAGTCATGGCTTCTAGTGACACAGACGACAACATACTTATCAGTAGTGCTTTGTTAATCACTTCAATGCACTATTAGAGGCATCAGATGAATTAATGTGTAAGAGAAATTTGTGGGCATGTGAGTGGGTCACAAAGTGTGGCAAATATGGTGCAAACAATTGACCTATTACAGCTGAAGTGACAGAACGAAAAATTGACAACAAATAGATATGGTTTTTATCCAGAAAATTAGTTGTGCAACTCATCAAACGTTGGACACTTGCCAAGTCAGACAGGCAACTTTGTCATGCAACTTATGCGACAAAGTTTCTCGATTTGTTGCATGTCTGACATGGGCCTTAGTGTCTGAATATGCCATGAGCTTATGGTTACGATGTATGTAACTGATGAGATTTGGCAATGTCAGAATTAGTGAATTATATTGCAGTTATTTTAACAAATTATCTCTGTTTACTATTTTGTGATTGGCAATGTAAATGTTAATGCAGGATTTCTGTTTGGATTTTTAGGGTTACATGAAGCAGAAAGCATACATAGCAACTCAGGGTCCATTACCATCTACGTTTGGGGATTTTTGGCGCATGGTGTGGGAGCAGGAATCCACTGTGATAGTGATGATTACTAAACTGATGGAGAAAGGAAGGGTAAGTCGTCATGCTACACTGTTTGGCTGCTTACAACATATAGGTTCAGTATACCTCTGTTTTTTTTGTCATTATTGCATACAAAATGAAAACTCGGTGTAGTAATACCGTAGGCATTCTAATTTGTGACTTAAGAGGTCTGGGGTTGGATTCCTGTTTGTGGCAGGGCTGCATAACAGCAAATAGGCAAGCTCTATGCCTCTATTGCTAAGCAGTGTTATTTGTATTGGCATGCACTTCCTGTCCTCCATAGTACTTAGCATAAGCCGAGTGCTACACCTGTACATTTCAGAACTATGCGGTAATGTTACTGACTGGGTCTGCTTCTAGATATTTTACTTGAAACTACAAATGACCTATGATATGGTTATTGCAGTATCCGAGCATAACATGCTATACTCCCGTTGTCATGCTGTGTTTATAAAATGGGATGATGAGAGTTGTAGTGTATAGCTTGAAGTTTGGTCTGACTTCATCAAATGAGAGACTTATCATTATTATGGACTGTAATAATCCACAAGGATGCCCCTAGTTACTTGTTAATTGTTTAGTGGGCTGATAAAACAATGAAGGGGCTGTAATTCTTGTCTTGCTAATAGGACCAGGTTGCGTCATTGTTGAGGTCAGGAATGGTGTCCGACCAAAATTGGTCCAGTGTTCCAGAAATTGTCATCCTACCGGTAGCCAGATATTTGAGCATTGTGAGATGTCCGTAGAGTGTGGCCTTGGACTAGAGCATTGGCCATTTAAATACTTGAGCATGACTGTGAGTTATGTGTATGCAGCGGAAATGTGACCAGTACTGGCCGAGTGAAGGCGAGCAGACCTATGAAGGTGGTTTAACTGTCCATCTGCTTAGTACGAATGTTACAGCACACTACACTGTCAGAATGTTCTCAGTTCGATCGGCTGTGAAGACGCTCAAAAAGGTATCATACATGTCAAGTATTTGTCGTTTATTATTGCAGTTTATGGAGCCCAGTTATTATGTTGACTTTAAATTGATCCAGTAATTATTAAAATCCGAGTTGGAGGTGATGCACATGCCCCCTTGGAACAGGTGGCTTGACCAACTCCACAGGGACAACTGTACATCACTTGCTGACCTCTGGAGATGAGCCGTCACACATGGACACTCGATGATGATGCTACTGTCCTTGGCTATGCACTAACGACAATAACAGTTATAGGGATGTGACGAAGTTCGAATTCGAACGCTGGCGAATTTCGAACAATTTTACCATATTCGACATTCGACGAATGTTAAAATTGCCTAGTTGTCGAATGCGAATTCGCGGTGTGTTTACATTCCGCAAATGTAAACAAACGCAGCAACTAACTTTAACGTAACGTAATACGATAATATAAACTTTCGGTCAATACGTCATTATTTACACTACAGTTAAGCTTGGTGATTTCTAGGTCACATTGTTAGAGATCTGAATAATGAATATGAACAATTTTGGACATGTTTCTATTGTTTTTGAATATGACATGATGTGTGCACGTGTTTATCGCATGAAGTGTTGTAATTTTAGTAAAATTCGCATTCGGCGAGTGCGAATTTTGATTAATTCCGTCACATCCCTAGACAGTTATTAAGTCAGTAGTATAACCATGTCTGTTTATCAGTACTCAGTAGTTTAAAGAGACTGTATGCTGTGTCTTGTGATTGTTGACTGTTGACAGAGGTACAGCAGTTTGATGAGTTCCCAGCAGAGTGTAACTGAGCGAATTGTCTACCAGTATCACTACACTGATTGGCCGGACCATGGTGTCCCAGCTTACACACTGCCAAGTCTTGCTTTTGTTGCCAAGTCCACGGCAGCCAATCCGCCGTCAGCAGGACCCATCATTGTCCATTGCAGGTTTCTACATTTATCTGCTACTTTCAGTTTTGAACAATATTTCCAGAATTACAGCATGTTAGATCAGTACCCTAAATATGATCTTTTTGGATCTGCCAGACCAGGACTTTTAATAGGCCTTATGTCCTTCTTGTTGCACTGTGATTCAAGCTAAATTTTTTCTGTTTCATTTATGATTATGATCTACATTGTTTGTTTCACTTCTGTTGTAACTATTTTTTTAGTTTTAGTTTCAGTTTTTTAAATTTTTATTCTGTCTCAGTTACAGTAATATATGAACATCTTTATTCGCCAAACCAGGCAATAAGACAGACAAGAGAACAGACTATATACACAAGAAAAGTAAAAAAACACAACAATAAAAACACATATATGTATTCGTGCATTTTTATTTATGTCATTTTATTACGTTCCATATAGAACCTTGCAAACTGGTCTGCATGTTGAATCCAAGTAACTCATCGATGATGTGTCTGTTACAGTGCTGGTGTTGGACGGACAGGGACGTACATTGTTCTTGACAGTATGATGCGTCAGATCAGAGACATTCATACCGTTAATGTCTTCGGCTTTCTCTCACACATTCGCAGTCAGCGCAGCTATCTTGTCCAGACAGAAGTATGCTATTTCTGCTATCTATAATAGAGTATCTTTTTATAACTATAACAACAACATGTGTGCTATATTGTTTCATAATTTGTGTTTGTTGGTAATTGTTGTTAGCGCTGAAACTTTCGGTTGGGTGGCAGGCTGGGCATCCTGTTGCCTGTAAAAACTATGTCCTTTAATCCTTTGGTGCTTTGATACTGTTGATTGGGTGAGAGAAAGTGCATCCTGCCCACAAAAATACTCGCTTCAATACCTCTTGTTATCAATGGAGCAACCAGCTAACCCAGATTCACCTGGAAAATGGCCGTTGAAAAGGAATGTGCGGTAATTGTTGTTAGCACATTTGTTTTTTTAACCCTTTGAGTCCTTGCACAGGTGTAAGGAATTTATCTGCCGTTTGAGTCCTAACTGCGGGATATCCCGCGGTCCCACTTTGCGCTTGTGTACGAAGCGCGGGATATCCTGCAGTTCGGACTCAAAGGGTTAACAGTAGGTACAGCTGGTTGTCTTTTCTTTTGTATATTTGATTCCAACTTGAACTAATAGTGTATAGTAGATCTGTATGTGCAGGATCAGTACAGCTTTGTCCATGACGCACTAGTTGAGTTCATTCGCAGTGGTGGAGAGACGGAAGTGAAGGATGTTAATGTTGCACAGTACGTCCGTCAGCTGACGACGCCGGCTGACAATGGCGACACTCCACTTCATACCCAGTACCAGGTACTTATCCACTGTGTGTTCTTTATCGTCCGCAGTAGGAGTCTTGTAATAAGAATGTCACAGTATTTAACCATTATCTGCTGTGATGTAGAAACTATGCAAAAGTGTGTGTGATATGTCTATGATGGTATTTCTGGTTGCTTGCAAGACATGTACATCATTGCTATGGAACACTAACAGGAAATAGTGTGCATTTAAATTCAGTGCTGTGGTCTGTCAGTCCATGTCGTTTGTGATAAACTTGTGTGAGCTGTAGAGGTAATTTCTGGTGTTGAGTTGGAAAACTGTACACAGCCAATGTCTTGAAAATACTGCACGTATTCTATTCACGTATTCTCCTGTGGAGCTGATTACAAGAAATGGGATGAGCTGCTATTTCTGCTGTTGTGCTTGAAGTTTTGACTGCAGTTGTGTGGTGTATATTAGTTCTGTCACGTAGTGATGGATTGTGTTGTGTTTTGGCAATGGCAGCTTGTCACATCATTTGCAGCAAAGCCATTCCATTTCCATTCAGCACAGGCGACGGTTAATGAATGCAAAAATCGCTCCGCCACTCTCTTGCCAGGTGTGCCATTTGTGAAGTGCTCTGCCTTTTTGTTATATGATTTCTGGTTTCTGGTATTATGTTTGCATAGAAAATGAGACTTTTGGGACTTGCAAAGTCTCTTGACATATTTAAGACTTCTATATTTTTATGCAAACCTAAGCTCGGTGCATTCTAATGCATTTTGTCTTTTGATTTTTGTCGGTAAAGGTAACAGTGGCGTGTTTGAAGCTGGTATTGTTTGTTTATGTTGTTGACCAGTGGAGTTGTCTCGTGTTCATATTCCAATGAAGGCCGGTGTTGAAGGCTCAGATTACATCAATGCTTCATTTTTTCAGGTATCTGTGCAATTCCTACTCAGCTAATGAAGTTGGGCTGCTGGCTGTTGATTACTTGCATTAGACATTCATCTGAACACAGTGACAATTATTGAGCAGCTTCATTTGTTGACAGCGAGAAATGGAAATAGCATTGTACAAAGTAGTAAGTGGTTTTTGAGAATAGGAGTTTAAATATTTGGAACCCTTTAACAGTGAACTTTTCATATTTTGTGTAATGTGCAATCATATGTGACATATTTCCATGCATTCAAATAAATGTATGGATGGATCGATCTCATTGTTGGTTCACATGCAACAAAATGTCAGCCATTATGTCCGTATATTTCTAAATTTCATGATTCAGCGTGGCTTTAGACTGCCATATTATTTGAACCAAGATGTTCCTATCTCAGATGTTTGCATCTCTTATAAATTTTGAATTTAAGAAACCAGTGGAGTGAAATAACACTGCAGTTGTCTGAGGTTGAACATATGATGTATTTATTGTCTCAGGGTTACAGTCACAACGATGAGTTCATTGTGACGCAGCATCCACTTCATGATACAATTTCAGACTTCTGGAACATGATCTGGGATCAGAATTCCATCTGTATAGTCTTACTTTCAACTGTCGATGATACCGTAAGTGCTATTCCTCTTTGTTTTATTACCACGTAGTGATATGCAGAGTGCTGTGTTGCTGTGCTTATGTTATCTGTCTGTCTATCCATGTAACTGTAAAGTTGAGGTGCAGTGGTCATATAGGTTTTTTCTTCAAAATTGATTACACAGGCAATTAGCCTAGGCTATTTGCTCTTTGGAGCCACAGGATCAATCTAATCCAAAGAGAACATCGCAATATTGTTATATCAGTTGTCCATATCATGTACCTATACCCATACGTTGTTATAGTGATTTATATTTTATACATGGGACTATTTATACTGTGCGTGGGGACATTCCCTGCAGTTGCATGTGGCACTGTGCAGTCAACCGATGTGTCACACAATGTCTTTTGTGATACCACTGCATTCTTGTTTTCTTGCTCACTGATGTAGCAAGTGACCAACAAACGTACCTTCAATTTTTGTTTCTTTTTTTGGCATTGCTCCAGATTAGGTCAGTGTTGTACCTCATAGGTGAAATTTGTGAATAATCCCATTGCATGGCACCATACTCTCACTAATTCAATCACTTTGGAGGTCGGCTGGAGCAAGAGAGCTAGATGCCATTCTTTACCCAGCAATCAAAACTGTGAAGGTAGTTTGAAGCACTGAAAAAGTAGTATGAAAGTTTGCTACATGTGTGTCATGTGTTCTGTTTGTCAGAAATATAAGTTAATAATGATAAAATGAGAATGTCTGGTAGTAATAATAGTAACACCAGTATTTGGTTTACCACTCTTCGTTTTTTGCTAGAAGTCCTTCTAGCAGATGAGCCAATTTTTTTTATCACACAAGGGGCATTTGTTTATGTGGCTTTATCATAGACACCATAGTTACATGCAACATACAGCATTTGTTTATAACTTGCTAGCAGTTCTATCAGCTTACTATGTGCCATACTAGAAAATTTGTATTTATGTGCTATAATAATCTAGTGACATGTTTCTGCATAGGAATTTGAAAAATTTTGGCCCGGAAAAGATGAATCTGCAGAAGACTTTGGTCATTTCCATGTTTCATTTCAAAGTTTTGCGGAAGATGGTTTATACACAAGTACAGATTTCCTGCTGCAGTCAACTCAGGTATATCATCTTGCAGGCTCAGTTTCTACTCACCATTTGATGTATCTCGTCTCACTACTAAAGATACAATGTTCACATTTTACTGGTCATTGTTTTGCTTTACTACTCTATGTTATATATCACTGTTGTTGTATAAGAAAGAGAATTCTGATGAATTTTTGTTACTGTGTCCTTACTTTAATCTTATGTCCACCTTATATAAATATATGTAAAACTTATTGAAAATTGTGTGTTTTTTGTGTTGTCTTGAGTACTTGTTGTCTTTATTTAGTCATATGTCTGCCGTTTATTGATTAACTAAGACGATGCTGTAATGCCATGCAGTACAGGGGTATAAATTATCATGTCTATTGGCATTAAGTGCTGTGATGCTGAATTGTAAAATAAATTATTTAGTGATGAGAGTAAGAAGTTCCATGTGACTAAGTTGGTCAGCTTCAGACAGCATCTGAGACTACAAATGACACAACAAGCAACATTAGTTGACCTCCCAACGACTGTCAGCAAGATAACAAAAAGCTTTAAAATTTGTGCACTTCCTTGACTGAGGACTAGGACATACTTGCCTGTAATATGAGACTTTCTCAGCGGCCACTTTGGTGTTCCTAACACAACTCATGTTACCTATGACAAGAGTGGTTAACCCTTTGAGTCCGGTGCGGGATATCCCGCGGTCCATATAAATAATTTTCTAGCCTACCGTAATTCTGCGGGTTATCCCACGCTTCGTACAGAACTGAAGTATGAACTGCAGGATATCCTGCAGTTCGTACTCAAAGGGTTAAGTTACATCTTGTGTGTTGCTGATAGTGATGACTATGTCTGTTGATCTGGTGTAGGATGACTATGAGAGTGTTGTCAAGATGATTGCATGTCCCAGTTGGCCGGCTGCGTTCTCTCCACTTCGTAATGTCTTTGAGTTGATCAACAAAGTGAAAGCGTGGCTTGCCGAGCATGAGCAGTTACAGGCACCTGTTATCGTTGTCGACAAGTGCGTCGGTCTTTGTGGAATTTGTCTGTTTCCTGCTACCAATCTTTCCAGCTTCACCATTAATCATTACATTTAGGATAATGTGTGTCACTAATTAGTGTTGGTTTTATTAGAGATATGGGGTTTTATCGTCTCTTGTAACTAAATTTATTTATTTGTCTAATCTGTGTCATCTCTATTATTGTTATTGTTTTTAAATCTATTGTAAATGCTTAAATTCTTTTTGTAATTTTAATAGTATGGCACTGCATAGCCTATATTGTGCTGACGTGCCGTTAAGAAACTGCTCACTCACTAATTAGTATTGATAGTTGACATTTGCATGTACTTGTATAACAGTGACACTTGTCAGATAACTTTCAAAGCAGTTGGGATGACAGTTAATGTAAGTGGGTGGGGCATAACCTGCTGTACCAAGAGATAAAGTGTTTCGGTCTGTCCCGTGACGACACTAGGGAATGAGAATCGTTGGAGACTGGGAATCAAGAGGGCAGCCGGTTTACCTGATAGTGGCCGTTAAAGTGGTGTATTGTGTTATTGCTTGCTTCTAGGAATGGTGGTGTGGAAGCAGCCACATTCTGTGCACTGATGACATTGTATGACGCTCTACATCATGAAGCATGTGTAGACATCTATACTGTGTCCAAACTCTACTGTATGAAACGTCCGGGCATCTGGCCTACCGAGGTACATCACTACTAGCTGTATATTTAATGGTCTCTGTGTGTTTGCGGCTTGGTTTGAAACTTAATGGCTTGTCCATATTCCTAAATGAACTGCATGATCTTTCACATAATACATTGGGTCTGAATATTTATACTATTCAACAGCATTCACCAGCAGGAAGCTTCATGCCAAAAATTACAGTTGAGTTTGAGCTTCCACTGCAGGTTTTTTAATTAAAATAGTTAGTTTTTCATGAAATTTGTTAACAACAGTTTCACTACTACAGTTAGTGTTGTTATTTTTGGTCTACTGTAGGGCTGGTAAGTAACAATTTTATTTTAATAGTTAACTTTTGGAAATTAACGATCAATTAATAGTTAATTTTAATTAAAGAAGAGAATGTAAGTTGTGGAGTTTAACGAGCTTAAAAGGATCACCAGTCAGTTCAAAGTTATTGATATGTGTCGAAAATTGGAACTTCAATGTCAGCGGTACCAATCCCGGCAGACATACGAGCATGTTCACCGTGTTCAGATC
>Ga0209681_1000245_pt1 | contig 14172 bp, 3 predicted proteins | sample WorMetLIZISLAND2_3_FD_187416 | JGI IMG/M metagenome (GOLD analysis project Ga0209681, IMG submission 187416) | Marine gutless worms symbiont microbial communities from Max Planck institute for Marine Microbiology, Germany - Olavius clavatus LIZARD... ... | reverse complement strand
ACCTATGTGTTGCTGATACCTAAACGTCACAGACAGACAGACGGACGACTTACTGTCGCATTACCGCGCTCTGCGCTAGCATCGCGCGGTAAAAACGGGACCCTCCCTAACCCTACCCCTTCTCCCAAATGCAGCTCAAACTTCCCGGTCAAAAATTCCACCACAAATTGCGGCCAAACCTAGAGAAACGGAAATGACGGTCCCAGTTTGACGGGAAATCCAATAACCGAGGCCTTGTAACACAATGAGCATACAGAGCTGACTGAAGGGTTTTTACGACCTATATACACTATGATATTTAAATATCTACAGGAACAGCTCGACCTAAGGTCAGTGAGCGTCAACAATATCAGTAATTTCTGCATAACTCACGGCGGTGACACACAATGCAATGCAGTACAACCTCAATACAGAAATTTTTCTTGCAAACTGATGCGTATTTACACAAAGAACAATTCAGCCAAATTTTATCCTAATCAGATTTGAAATGACGGAGACTTAGGCTTTTTTGAAGACGGTTGCCCAACAAAAAGAATATCAAGGACAACAAAATGAGTATAGCCATATCGAATCGGTTCCAAAAATCTTGCATCTGTCAATTTATAAACCAAAGGACAGACATTCAATGAACACGGCGCTCAGCGGCTCAGCCAGTAATGACCAGACCACCCACGTGCAACACAATCGTCAACTGGGCGGTCAGAGTGCTTAGACCTCCTATCCATCATGCGGCTATAGTGGAGTGCATGCTCATTTAATTAGTTCCGCGATGTAATTAACGACAGCATGACACGAAGACGGCAGAGCACAATCCATGCACAATCCCACAAAACGCCCTGGGAGTTCAGTCACACGCTACATGCACTATCAGACCTAGAAGGTGACACTGACACCCACCGACATCTGAGACGAAACTTGCACCGCCGCTTTCAAGAGGAAACTGAAAACTTTTTACTTTTCTCAGGCGTTTGACTGCATATGATTTTATTTTATTTTATTTCACCCGTGACAATTTGTAATGCACCTGCGTTCTTTTAGTAGTGGGGGCACTACCAAAATTTTTAACTTGTAACTTGTGACTTGTAACCCAGAGCATTCTCCACCAGCGCCTTACTTAGCACTGCCTTGCACCTTATGAACCTGTTAACATCATGTCTTCTGAGTCGTTGTCCACACTCCACCAGCAACTGAAAACCCATCTCTTTTTGAAGTCATTTCCCAGATATTTCCTGGATATTAGCTAATCTTCTCCAGCGATCAGAGCAGCATTTTAGGCCGCTATTAAAATCGACACTGATTGATTGATCAATGACCACTGAAGATCTCAAAACCATATTCTGTGAGCATCAAGACAGTGAACTATTAGATCAGCCTGCCATCCCTCCGGGGTCGGTTAAATGAGTAGTAATCCATTAATTGATGGGTTACGAAGGTGGAGACCTACTGCTGACTGGCGTTGTCTGGTCGACAGTGGGGTTCCTGCCCAGGCCTGTGTGCGCAGGCTGTGGGCGGTGGCCTGGCCTGGCCTGGGTGGTCCGGCAGCTCCCTGGCAGTTCCCGTCAGTGACATGACAGCCATTAGAGGTGGCTGGTGCCATGAGATGCGCTTACCTTTTACTTGTACTCAGTAGCCCCAAATATCTTTCTCACAAAAGTAAGCAGCAACAGTTTAGTTTTACCTGTTCTCGGTCGTCGACAACGTCAGACACATAGTCATCAGGGTCCAGTATACCTCCATCCGACGTCAGCAAGCGCACTGCAGACCTCATTGCTGTCCAGTTCTCGCTATCACCTGCCTGAGACACAAATAATACCAATCCTGCAATTCGTTAACAAGAGAAGCAGGGTACAATACAACTTTTAGTTCTAATCATTAACCATACTCTGGCGCTATGTAATTGCTAGATTTGACTGATCAACTGAAATAACAGGCATTAACAGCTCTCTAGAAATGTGTACTAATAACTGTTTTTGATCAAAATATATAAGACTTGCACTGTCTCCTGCAAATAACAACAGAGAGGAGCTCTGCCAGGAGCCGGAGATGCGCAACGGCGAGCCTTTGTATAAGCGGAATTAAATCAAAGACAGTGAGCCCAAGCGGCAGTTAATGGCGCTGATAATTGCGGAACGTGTTGGCTGCATGATTCATTGCCTCGCCTGCACAGATACCTTAAGTCTTTGTCCAGCGTGACTGACTGAGGCGCATCTCAGTCTGTCTCGCCACCATTTCTTTGCTCGCCACACACCTGCTGCAGCGGCTGGGGACTCGCCAGCCGCTGCAGCAGGTGTCTTCAGTCACAACAGGAAGCTGGTGGAGCTGGTCAATGCAAGCGGCAGCAATCAGTCCTACCTACTATACACATGTAGCCAGCCAGTAATGATGACAGCAACGCATTCTGCTCATCTGCAGCCAAGCCAGAACTGGATAAATTTCTAGCTCAACTGCTTCCGCCAATGGGATACGCTTCTCTGGTGGTGTGATAATGAAGCTAAATTTCACGTGTGGAGTAATGCTGAACAACGTCAGGTGTCTGCACCAGCTACCCGTATTCCAACTAAGCACCGGATTAGCTCAGCTCAGACAAGATATCATGCCCGTTAGCCAAAAACGCGGAGTGCTTGCGTTTCTTCAGGTGAATTTAAAGTGTTAAATTTCTGAGATTAATTACAGGCTACTCAGGTTAGTTTTCAATAAGCTTATATTTTCTATAGTAAATCTCAGTATTTCTGAAACAGGAGCAAATACATTAGTATTACTTAATGGGTAAGGACCAGATTTGTACATGATCACTTCGGGACACGAGACAGACATCTCGATACATAATGATACTTGTAGGGAGGACGATTTTGATACAGTCCGTGACTTATTTCGATAAATAAAACAAGATCAGCAATGAAGAGAAAACTCTGCATCAGCTATGCATTCCGTGGTAGCCCCATTAAATTGCCAAGCAAGGTTGTTCAAGGTCATCTATTACGGGATTAATGAAATACGATATATTTTTTCGCATTATTTCTGTAAGTTCCAAACACACAGTTAACAACAGCACTGAAAATCGCCGTTTTGACCAACCCACTGTTGTCTGACTTGCCCTCTCCAGAGACTGCGTGCAAATATATCCATACAAAACTCTACTGCTACAAGGATGCCCAGGATACAATACATTTTGCCACTGACAGTATGGGATTATCTTCATTCATATTTGTGGGTCTAGGTATGACACACATATAGTGCAATAACGTGCAATTAAGGTCATGCTAGATCTGATTGTTTGATTGAGGTCACTGATTGTGGTACCAATCGAAAGTCTGTATGCGACTTATATGAGCAACCAATAGTAACACTGGTCCTATCTTGAACCATTTTGGACATACTGTGACCTCAAGGCTAAAAATGGCAACCTTCTAGACCCTCGCCTCATCGAAATCCCCTGTAAAATAAACAACTTGTAGTCACACATTGATGCAGTCGTCACCTGAATAAGTGGACATGTCACAAGTAACTAGCTATCATAAACTGGGGTGACTTTGACCCACTCTAATTTTAAGTTATATTCTATATTCGACAGTGACGGGAAAATTACGAGGTCTCCTGGGACGCTGAACTGTCCAGAATTCCAAACCCTGGCTCAAAGTCAACCCATTAGTCAAAGTCACTCACACTGTTTTACGGTAGTGTAAAAGTGAGCTGAAGCAGTCACAAAAGTAGGCCAGAAACGTGCCACCCAGTGACTATGTAACACCTGGATGAGTAAATCCATTGAAATAATTATCGATACTGTTCGTACCTGTAATGTGCACTATTTTATTTTGCTCTAGACAGTTTTAATACACAACATAAACAAATTAGGCAGGGCGTAGCATGGGTTATTGGCACGCGGGGCGGACTGCAATTTTTCCACCCCTAGAAGTTGTGAGATGCCTAATCACCCTCATTTTTGCCGTCCCCTCCTGACTGCTGCCCTTCCACTCCTCTCGCTCTGCCACTGTGTATCGTCAGGTCCCAAGTAAGACCATACATCATGATTTTACCCAGACACTGGCAAACAGTCCCACATTTCAACAGTGAAGGGAAAATTATATGAGGTCTCCTGGGATGCTGAACTGTCCAGAATTCGAAACCCTGTCTCAATTTTATCAGACTTTGAATGTAATGTGAAATCACATGTATTGATCCTGCATTTATAAACAGCACACAAGAAAGCCTAGATGACACACGACAGTGGTGCATACCGTTTGCGAGCTATTGATGCGTAAAACTGGAAAATAGGTTGTTTTTTAGTTCAAGGTCATCCCAGGACATCGATCTTGATGCCAATTTAAAGTGCATATGCAACTTCCTATTAGTCATTACTAGTAACTTTGGACGTATCTAGTACCGTTTTGAAGATACTGAGGCATAAAGGTAGAAAATGGCTCGTTTTCCCCACCACAACACCCTTGGTTGATGCTCCCACTCAGGGGAAACCCATTGGAATTTCTGGATGAAACATATCCTGTAAAAGCTAGAGGAATTGGGCTACCATACGGTGAAAACTGCATGATCCTAACTTCAACCATATTGACTGATCCACCGTGTGACACACGGACAGACACTGTCAGACAGACGGACGATAGCATATATCATATATGCTGTCGTGTGCTAAAAATAGATAAAATTCAATTCCGGCTGCTGTCTGCCTCGGACCTCACTCGGGGAGTTTAATACGTTCCCAAGCCCCCCTAGTCGACTGGGGAGAGGGATATCCCCTTCCCATATCCATCCCCTTGACGCCTTTTATCAAGGTACAAGGTTGTCTCGATCTCAGTGCCGAAGCGCCCCAGACAGTGTCCCTATTTTCAGTTATAGTCTTAGTCTTAGTCTCGAATCATCACCTTTGGTAGTGCCTTCTGATAGCGTTCGACGGCATCATCTACCAGGTCTCGGACTCGGCAGCGACCTGTACCACACGGGACTACCACCCGTACTTCGTCGAAACACACCGTCACTTTCATCAGCGGTACTGTTTGCTTCCGACGTCCAACTTGTTTTCAGTTCTGCCCGAGCGCTGTCCACACCGCACACGCAAATTAAAACTCGTACGTCCTTTGGACGTCTCGCAAAAATGTTCCTCCTCGCGCAGCTGCGACGCATGAGACATGAGACGCAATCACGTCGATCGCATTCAAGCAGTCATCTAGTCAAGCACGCTGCCACCGTACCGTACACAACAGGTACGTCAACGTCGACCATTCACTGCTCCCTGTATGCTGTACGGCGACTGTAAAACATAATCACTTTAGAAAACGTTTAAGTAAACTTTCTTACGCTCGACCACGCAAACGCAACCCACTAGGCCTATTCGCCACACTTGCCACACTCAGCGACTCGATCTGTCAATCACTCAGCCCGCTCGCTCGCCAGTCGCCACCCACTACGCGATACTATGTGCCCTTTGACCCCGAGCGTAGAAGGTGGTACTACACTTTGCCGTCTGTTTTCAGTTTGGTCAACCGCCAGTTTACAAAGTTGTCTCAGCCGTTTTCTTCGACTCGTTTTTTTTGCGGTGCGTTTTGTGGCTAAACGATACATCATCCTACAGCAAAAGTGTCTGAACCGACAAATAGGAACATGCCTGCTAGGAAGACGCTGGTACTACTTTCAGCCCTGCATACCAACCTTGACAGCCAGAATGGAAAGTGTCACAGACAGAGAGACGGACAGACAGTCGACAGGATTACGCTAATAGCCAATCATACTGCGTATAGCACGTACGATCAGCAAATAAAACTGAAGCAAAAATTAGTTTCATTTTAGACCACCGCCGTGGAAGTTGTTTTCTTACCGCGCTAGCGGCGCTAGCGCGGTATTGAGATTGCATGTCGTCCGTCCGTCCGTGACGTTGGTGTATCAGGATCACATAAGTTGGCAATCTTGGAAACTACTGCATGTACAATTAGCCCAACATCTTCGCTCTTCGTAGTCCAAAGGCCATCCACCTGCTCCCAGGGGAACATGGGGAAACTTTGGGGAGACTATAGGTGGCATGGCGAAAAGTGGCGTGCTGGAGCACAAAAGCGGCAATATCTCTGAAACGCGTGAAGATAGATAAGTTACTATGGGCTATAGGAACTCACCAACGCTCTTTCGAACGGGACCATCCCCGACCCCCAACGGACTCTCCTTCCCCAAGACTGGGGGTTCGCAAGTCACAACCCCATCAACCTAAAACTGTAATCGCTATTATCTCGGGAACGGGCAAAGCTACAGACATCAAATTTGGCCGGTATATTCACACGGTCCATTCGAACAAAAGACCATGAAAAATTTGGGAGAAAAGGGAGCGTGGGCGTATCCAGGGACTGCCCAAATTTTTTGAGTACACCCTATTATCTCAGGAACGGATAAAGCTACAGACTTCAGGTTTGGCCGGTAAATTCATAGGGTCCATCCGAACAAAAGCCCATTAAAAATTTTGGGAAAAAAGAAGCGTAGGCGTATCCAGGGACTTCCCAAATTTTTTGAGTACCCCCTATTATGTCACTAACGAGTAAAGCTACGAACTTCAAATATTGTACGCACGTTTTCTTAGTATCGATCGGAACAAAAGCCCATTACAAACTTCGGGAAAAGTAGCTGTCGGCATAGTCAGGGACTCTCAAAATTTTTCATGGCACCCATGTAATTGGCGCATCGCGCGGTCATCTTTGCGATAGCTCAGCTTTCTTGTTTTATTTCTGTTTTGGTGCCTCGCACATACGAAAGAAGCTGTCGGTTTCAGCCCGTTACTGGCGGGTACAAAAGCAATAATACCCCAAGCACATTAAAATAATAGTTAACATAACAAAAAGTATAACAAAATGCCGAAATCAGGTGCCTGACTCACTATAGTAATATCTTCTCACTGACACATTTTCCACCTAACAACAGACTTTGCACAGAAAAATAGCCTCTAAGTGAAACATGTCAAATGTTCCCACTTTCAAAGCATGTGTAGTAACAGAATTTGAAAAATACACAGCAGAGCTCTTCAATATATATGCTGCAACACTAAAAACAAAATATTACTACGCATACTTATTTATATATACTTAACTGCAACAACAGTTAACAAAATGACTGCTTTTCATAATGGTAGTAGTAGTTAATTTTAAAAGCATTTAATGTGCAAATTTTTTTACAAAACGGAAAATTATGTCACATTAGATAAACAAGTACGACAAACAAGAACAAATGTAGCATGGACCAGGAACTGTACTGCATAGAGCCAATGATGTCACACACACTCTGTGGGCTATCGGGCAGCATGCAGCAGCAGGTGCTGGGCGGACGTCATGGCCGCTATTTAGAAAGTCAGACATCATAGAAGAAATCTGAGCCTGTCAATCAATGCATATTTACTTAAGATCAATTCTGCAAAATTTCAATCCGATTTGAAATGACAGAACCTTAGGCTTTTTTGAAGAGTGTCGCTCCAACAAGAGCAACCAGACGAGTAGCGATATGGGATCAGTTCCTGATCCAAAAATAACAGAAATCACAGCTTACAACCATAAGCTTACAACCTTATATTCTAGGGATATCAATATCCATTTATGTACACATTTAATAAAATAGTTTATTCTTACAATAAGCAAGCACTTTGAGAAGCATGCAGTACAATCACGAAGCATTGCATACACTAAATATCAACATCATTAAACATGAACATAATAGACATCTTCATTAGTGTTAACGAGAAAAAATGATTAATGAGACACTGGTAATGAAATCTTCACAACGGCACGAAACATCAACTGACTAACGAGTTAAACAACACGATGGTCAGTAACAAACAAAGATCATCAGTTATCCACAGTTAAAACTACATCTGAGATGTAAACAGTGCCAGAGAACAAAGTCAGTGAAATTAACATAAAAGTTTGTGAAATCATGGTCAGATCTACAAATATTGTCTTTTAAGGCCAGCAACAACAAAAAACGCAACTATTAGATATATAAAATTACTAAAACTAAAATCACTTGTACAACTCTTATTTAACGGGCCGATTCTTCAGCAGTTTTGTCATGCCAGTGCTAGTACACCACAAAAACTTTAAGAATTGTTGCAGCAGAAATTTATAGGCTGCACGCCCTTCCCGTTGCCCAAACAACATTGGTAAAGCATTGAGCAGCATGTTACACTTGTTAACTATACAACATTAATCACAGAAATATAAAAAATAGAAATAATCAATATAATAGGAGTATATCAGTTACTGAAATACTGCATCACTCCTTCCTTGGCTACAGGATACAAAGAGAAGTGACCATATTGGAAACAATAACTGATTATCACAGGTTTTGGCAAAATGGTTATAAGAATAGAATCACTCTAGCTTGCATTATCTAAACAGATCATAGCATATGTCACTCATCAGTGACTGTCCGCACCTCTGATTCAGTGAACTGACACACACTGTGCACGTTACAAAATTGTATGTATGTGTGTACAGGGTGTGGCTTTAAAAATGACCCAACACCCAAATTGTGATTACTCAGTAACACTGGAAATTTTTTGCGCCAAATTTTGTATGCCGTTTAGCAGAGTTCTGTCCATTAAGGTGCTGTTTTTGTCCGAAATTACTTTACATATATCAAATTGGCATAATGTTAAACTGTAAGTTCGAATTTTGCAATTACACATCGTTATTTGTTATGTGATGTTACATTCCGAACAATTATTGCCAAATTTATTGAAAAAAATGAAAACTGAGCTCAAGTAAAACTGACATGTAAACGTATTCATGTGCATGGACTGTCACTGGATCGTAAACGAAGCTCAAAACTGGTAGTGGTAGGCCTAAAACAGTGCGAACAGCTGAGAACATTGAACGTGTCGCAAACGACTAACAGCATGCTTAACATTAAGCATGCGTCAGCTGTTCGTGCCGTTTTCAGCCTAACACTAACGTTTTGTGCTTTGTTGCCGATCACACACACCAATACATTTATGTATCAATTTTCAGAGCTCAACATCCATGTTTTTCCAGTAAATGTGAAAATAATTGTTCGAAATGTAACATCAAGTAATAATAATGATGTGCATTTGCAAATTCGAACTTAAAGTTTGGCGTTACACCAGTTTCATAGACGTAAAGTAATTTCAGGCAAAAATAGCCCATCAATGATGAGAACACTGCTAAACAAGCGTACAAAATTTGGTGCAGAAATTTTCAGGCATTACTGAGTAATCACAGTTTAGGAGTTGGGTCATTTTTAAATCCGCACCCTGTATGTATATGTATGCAAGCTAAGAAAATCACAGTGATGACACTTAGCCAATGTCCACTGCAAATCAGCACAATGTCTTTACGCAGATCACAGCAACAAGCATTTTCCTCTACCCTTCCATGATACTGAGTGACGTTTATCTTCAAGGCCACATAAACTCTACATTAACTGACAGAATTACAGTTCTACAGGCATATGTTTAACAATGGTGTATTAACTAACATAGTAAAAATACACAGGTTGGGGAAATGAGGTATATCAACAGAAGTACACTTCAGTGACTGTTTGGGCTAAGTGAATTTTAACAACATCTACACTAAATACTATTTGACAACAGTGCTACAGCCAAAATGCGCACTTACAGGCTGTGAAATCATGTAAAAACATTAAAATGGCACAAAATTTTACTAACAGTAACGCTGACTAATGTTCCCAATACCGGTACTGAACTGCTCGTTCTCATTCGACCCAAAGTTCATCATTCAAAATACAGAAATACGGCCACGAGGAACGTCAGCCAGATCATCTTCCAGTGTTAGCAGCAGCTGCAAATGATCAGCATATACCAGACATATACCTGCTATTACTGTCAATACAAAAGTCAACCAAATCCAATAACAGAACAAGCAGTAAAACAGAACAAAATGTGTTTTAAAAACATGAAATGTTCCATTTCACAATACCAGAACCAGAAGCACTATTATCATAACAGAACAAGCAGTAAAACAGAACAAAATGTGTTTTAAAAACATGAAATGTTCCATTTCACAATACCAGAACCAGAAGTACTATTATCATTAAACATCATCAGCATCATCAATGTGTTTTGGTAAGTAACTACTTGCAGTTGTGGCAAAGCAAACAAGCTGTGTTGTATTTGATCACTTTTCTCGTCTCTGTTGACGAGCATAGACGAATATACACAGCACTAGGCGGCATTCATATCGACATAGGTATAAGTCTGAGTATTCATGTGTGCGTTATAACTCATATTTATGTGAACAGCTGGTATTGGAATACGTGCAAATTCGAGTTATGTATGAGTGAGTACAATTTGCACTTCCTACAAGTTGTTTCCGTGTGGGTGATGTTTTTAGGCAACCCGTACTAGTAACCATATAGTGTTATTTATACAGCACATACGTACAATACTAGTGGCGATAGTGGAGTAAACTTTTGCAAGAAATTCAAGGTATTCACAATTTTCACATTTTTAATGGCGACTGAATTACAAGTGTTTGTACTTGTACGAGTGACCGTGAATGTTCCACTTGAATGAGCTTCACTGGTACGAATAACCTGTACTGGAAAAGTCCTGGTGCACGTATTAATGCGAAAGCAGCCTTATACTACACTGAAATGTACAGAAATTCAAGTGCAAATTGTTAATCTTCTTATTAAATGTATCACAAGACGCACCATGAAGCTGAAGAAAAGGCCAACAGATGAAAGAAAATGCCAGATGTCGTGACTGTCATAGAAATTCAGAAGCAGACACTCCTCATTATTCTCTCGAGACATCGCTGGTGAAACCTGTAAACAACACTCGTGCAGAGCTGGTAATGGTAGGGAAAATTATGTTAGTTAACCAATAATTAATTGTGAATTTCAGATGGTGTACTTCACAAAATTCCATGTAAAGCATCAACTTTCAATGAATCAATGAATCTCAAATGTTAGTGAATTCAGAAATCAATTACGACTAAATAAAATCTAAGAGAAACCAGTTAAGTGTATAATTAATTCACTGTGAACCAACCTGCCACGAGGTAAGTCGTTCAAAGAAGAAGTACAGCGCGAATCCCCAGACTACAGTACCAGATATTATATAAAACAGCGGCTGTTTTAGAATCTTCTCACCGGATCGAAGCTACACAATCAACCAAAGCTCCCAGCTAAGTACGACTGTCAAAATGAAATTTTAATACTCAACTATTCCATATTGCCCCAATCAGCTACACTAAACATTTACACAGTAGTCCACATTGGTAAGCTACTACTCATTTCCAATCCTAACACCAGCAGAAAGCTGACTTGGCCTGAGTACACGGTAGTTAGCAACTTGCTTGCTTAAGGTCATGTGCAAGGTTAACAGTCAAACTGCCATTTTTGACTGCAGTTGCATTTAGGTGACTTTACTTGAGGACATGTGCCAACTGGTGGACCTACAGCCACTTTGGTGTATTGTGTAGCTGCAAGCCCAAAACTGTGGTAAAGCATCTGTAAAAATTGCTTAACAATAATAACATTAGTACAGCAGTGCTCGACACAGTTGGCTGGGTATCAGGAAAAGCAATAAATACCATTCCGGCAATCTCTATAGCTTTCCCTGGCAATTGGCTAACCTAGGTAAACCCAAAAAGGCCGTCAAAACTGTCACGTGCATGTGTGCACAACAGCAGCAGCCGTCACAAGTGAATCTGTAGTTGCTAAGTGGATATTACTGACAGGGTATGCATTGGATGGATGAGCACAGATGACATTTAAAAACAACATTTAATTTTAACACCTTGGTGATAACAATCATGCTGACAGAACTGCAATGCATTGCAATCGACAGAAGAAACAGAATTCTACTACATAGAACACCTTCATGATGATGTAGAAGCAAAAATACATCAACAAGTTGATCAGCACAATTCCAAGCAAGTATGATGCAAAGTCTTTCGGCACTATCACCAACCCATATGCAGCACTGCAAAACAAAATGTCACTGTTACAAAATCTACTTTAAATTAGCAGTTATCATTGACACCTATAGTCCACTTAATATGCTCAATGTACACATTTTTATGACCGTCCTCATTCTCAATTAATTTACATTATTTCAAGAAATCCAAACTGGCTCATGCTCTTATCGAAGCTCATAACTTCATAGACAGATGCATACTCAACCAGCATACATGGCAGACTTCTATGCCAACAATAATAATTCATAGACAATTAGACGTAGACATAATCAGACTTAAGAGTCAATAATCACAACAGAATCACACACCAGCAGTCACTAGGTGGGCAGCACTGGTAGTCTGTATTGGTAACCTCTATCAGAAAAGCAGTAAACATCATACAGCATGTGTCGACAGGAGGCTTCTGTAGAATGAATATAGCTTACTAAATCTAGGAGAAAATGTGCAAGTGGTTGTATGAATGCCAACAATACTTACCTAGTGTATCGGAGATACTGTTCAGATAAAAGTCAAATACATCAAATGTGATAAAAAGTCAATTGCTATACTAATTACATTAACGAAACACAATTTTGCAGCCGTATGTTAGTCATGCGGTTTTCAGCAAAATGTTCAGAAAGAAATCATTTACATGACAAAGATCAGTGTATGAAAATGGCAATTAAATATTCTTTGTTTTGCAGCTGGCAAGTGAACTACTTGAAAACAAAACTAACAGCAAAATAAAGGAAGTTCACACCAAGCCTGCTTTCCAGAATTAAGAGAAAATCAGTAATCATTCTGTGGATCCTCAATAGTTAAGCTGGTGATGTCACTGCTGACACACAGCTACTTGCGGCCAATTAGCAAAGAATATTTACCGGTACCAACTAGACACATACCTTTTATTGATTGGTTAACAGCAGTCTCTGTTGTGCAATTTCATGTAAATGGTTGAAAATTAATTATATGGCAAACTTTGTGCAATTTTTCTGGAACACCACGTACTCACTACGCACATAACCTCGGGTGCTCTGACACTGTTGGTTGCGGTAGCACACCTGTAATAAGTTCCCAAAACTTCACTTTTGGGGTCTCAGCCTGAACAAAACTGGAGTAACTCTTGAATAATTTGGTCATTGGCCAGTTAAACAAAAATTGATACTGAAAGTAACTTACTATGCAAAGTTAATGACATTTCCAATCACCAACAACACCAATCGATCCTAATACAACAGACAGTGACACAGACATGATTCGTTTAGCTTACATTCATTTGATCATGTACCATTCCACAGCATTACTGTCCCACTCAAACCACATCCACATTACAGCAATTTACAGGTGGCGAGAAGTGCTCTTATAGCACTGTCTGGACTCTGGAGCTAGACTCCATTGCAAAATCCAGGTCCATTTAGCTATTACAACACAGCTCTGATGAATGGACAGAACCCACAACTGGCATGGTTCATGTTTACATGCAATACTTTGCATGGAAAAATTACAGTGATGCTGGAACAATACAAATGCTTCTTTTGTTACCAGTAAATGCTACAAAATACATCAAAACACATTGGATACAGAGGATAACAGCAATGACAGAGAAGTTGACGATATCTGCATAGAAATATTCTGTCTACAATGAACTACAGTTCCAGTTCCAGTTCAGCCGATGATCGCCCCTGTGTGCTTAGGGCATTTGCTGAGGTGTTTCCGGACCAACTTACAGAGATCTACGGCGTCACACAGCTGGGGCATTTGAAGCAGCCAAGATTGCCAGCTTGTGCCACAAATGACAAACAAGCACCGTTCAACTCCTGAATGTTTTGTGGTAGTGACACATCGTGGTAGTGACACATCGTGGCTGGCAAAGCAACAGACATAACAATGAACTACATGCACCATTGACAATAACAAGCAAAACCAGTTTGCACTAACCGTGAATACAGGCCGAGAAAATGGAAACGTCCGTTGTCGAACGGCATCACAGAATTCTCGACAGGCTTTAAAAACTGCAAAACAGAAGAAACCCACTGCATGCCCATGATTGTTTTAGTTTCACATGCTTAGTGCAAACCATTTACATCAAGTACAAATGTACCATTCAAACTCGAGTTATCCTCTGAGCAATTTATTTTGTGGAACTAGAACATATTAAAAACATGCTACTTTCACTCGCTGGGCCATGTGTCCGTTGTCGTCTGCTATGCACCAACCAACTGTACTCCAACAGCCATCAAGGAACAGT
>Ga0209681_1000242_pt1 | contig 14266 bp, 17 predicted proteins | sample WorMetLIZISLAND2_3_FD_187416 | JGI IMG/M metagenome (GOLD analysis project Ga0209681, IMG submission 187416) | Marine gutless worms symbiont microbial communities from Max Planck institute for Marine Microbiology, Germany - Olavius clavatus LIZARD... ... | reverse complement strand
CCCGTCCCCGCCGTCCCGGCACCCGCGGGCGGATCAAACAATCCCCGGCCGGCAACCTCATTCGGCGACTGCGCGAGCACCGCAACGAGGTCCTGCGCTTCCTCACCGACCTGCGCGTTCCCGGCGACAACAACCCGGCCGAACGCGACCTGCGAATGTCCAAACTCAAGCAGAAAGTCTCCGATTGTTTCCGCTTCGATACCGGCGGAGATGCCTTTGCCATCACCCGCTCCTGCCTTTCGAAATTGGAGTAGCTGAATAGTTACTAAACGCCAATGTATTCAAGATAAAGTCGACGAGGATGAACCGACCCTTTCGGCTCATTGGCGTCCATTCGTGTTCATTGGCGGCAAAAAAGAAAATATCGAGTAAGCGCAAGGGTAGGCACAGCCCACTCACCCTCTGGTCGGCTGAGCCTTTGTTTCCGGGCTTCTCCGCGTCGTTTCAGAAGAGCCGCACCCAAAATATTTCGGCTCATGGGGCCAGATTAGGAGAAGGTACCTCCCACACACTTGGCCCCATGAGCCGACATTGAGGACATTCTTGTTCTCCGGGACAGCCTCGTGCAAGCGGCTCAAAGCCTCGGGTACATCGATCTCGTAGCCCACCCCGACCATGATGACGATGCGGTTCATCCGGTCGGACAGAGTTCAGTTGATCAGGTACCCGGTGACCAGCTCCTTGTTCGGAACCAACAGCTCTTGTTTGTCCCAATTACGCACGGTGGTCGCGCGGATCCGGATTTGGGAGACAGCGCCGGTGGTGTCCCCGACCGTGACGATATCTCCCACCCGGATCGGCTACTCGAACAAGAGTATGAGCCCGCTGATGAAGTTGGCCACGATCTCCTGGAGTCCGAAACCGATACCCACACCAAGGGCGGCCACCAGCCACTGCACCTGGGACTAGGCAAGCCCCAGGATGTTGAAAATCGTGAGGCTGGCGGTGATGATGATGCCGTAACCGACGAGGGTCCTGACCGTGTAGCAATTGCTCGAGGACATGGAGACACAATGCAACAACAGGATCTCTCAGGAGGGCGGGCAGATTCCTAACCGCCACCACGGCGATATCGGCGATAATCAGGGCCAATCCAAGGTCGGCCAGGGTAACGACAATCAGGGACTCCTAACCATCTAAGGTCCCGGTATAGGTCCACAAGGGGACCTCTTCGAAGATTGCGAGCGCCGGCAAGACCTCGAAGTAGATCTCCCACAGACCGACCGCGGCGTCCACGAACACCAAGCTATTGAACAGCCTCCGGTTCTGGGTATCCAGGACCGCCGGGGCCGGCCGCGGCATCTCAACCGGCAACACCGCGCCCACGCCGGACGAGCCGGCCTGCTGTGCGACTTGCTGCTGCTCCGCGCACTGATGCAGGATCGCGCATAGGTCGCCCGCCGCCGAATCGACACCAGCCAACACCCGCCGAGCTGGTGGATCACCACCAGCCCGAGGATGAGCCACAGCTCGCTCATCAAGGACCGCATGAGTGTTCCGGCCGTATGGACATAGCCGAATAGGGCGAGTACCGTGAGCACCATAAGGGCATGGCCACGAGCAGTGGGTACCACAGCATGCGCAAGCGGTTGATCCGCCCCCCGGGGTGCGCGGCGAGATAGGGACCGAAGGCACCTCGTTGCGGGTAGGCCAAGCGACCGACGAAGAAGGCGGCGAACCCCACTGTGACGATGAGCAGGGCGATCCGACCCAAGCTTTCGGCGTAGAGCGGGTTCCGATAGCTATGCACCGTGCCGACTACGAAGCCGACCGGTATCAGAAGTCAGATCACCCAATCGAAGTTGCGCCGGATGATCTGCAAGGCCCGGCTCGGCCAGCCGAAATGCCGGTCCGCTACGCCGCCCGGAATGCACAGCAGACGGAAAGCCCGCAACGAGAACAGGCCGAATGCCACGAACAGGGCACCATGACCGACGGCCTTGGTAAAGGGTGTCGCCTCCAACGAAGTATGCAGCGACCACCCCAGGACGGCCGGCAGGATCGTACCAAGAAGTAGCGAGCAGAAGAGTCAGGCCGAGCGCCCGCAGGAGGAGTCCGATATGACCCCGGTGTCGGCCTCCGGCGGTCGCCAGGATACCTTGGCGCATAGCCAGCGACCGCCACAGGAGCAACAGCCCCCAGGATCGACAACCACACCAAGGGCAAGCCGGCTGCCGCATGGATCAACACTTGAAGAACCTGTAACCAGTTGGTCGGCGAAAAGAACCAAGCGATGGCCGTAGGCAGGACCTCCCAAGTGGCCGGACCGATCGGCGGCGCACTGCACACCCAACAATAGGCGCTCGGCAAGATAATCGTCGTAGCCGGCGACCGTCTTCAGGAGCTGCCCGGAGGCATGGTCCAGATTGCCCAAGGCCCGGACATAAGCGCCGGTGGTCGTGATGGCTTTGTCGAGCAGTGCCGCACGCTGTTCCGCCAGCTCCCTCAGATTCTCGCGTAAGGCCGGTGTTAGCGGCTCCTTGGCCTCCGCGGCCAGGGTGGCGACGAAAGTCTCCAGGTTTCGCAGGCGCGCCAGCTCCTCTTCATGACGGATCCGCTCTAACATGGCATCGGCGATCTTGTGCTCCCGTTCCTTCGTCTCCTTCCGATAGAGGCGCTGATCGGGCAGCTTCTGGCGCCGTTCGATGAAGATCTGACCAAGTGCTTTCGTGAGACCTGTCAGCTCCACTTGTTGGCTCTCTTGCGTTTGGTGTGGGTAACGCCATTTTCCCCATCGCTAGGGTACGCTCCAAGCCTATTCTGTGCCCTTCTTTTGCCAACGAAGTCAAAAGGGCTCCGGAGCGGCGGCGTACACGCTATATCTGGCTCCAGGACAAGCACGCTTGGAGTAACCGACAGAAAAGCCGGTTTGCGGAACTCAAGCGCCGAAACCTCAAGACACACCGTGGCTTCCGGATCCAGGAGACGTTACGCGAGCTCTTCCACAGCGCTCAGAGCGCGGCGCAGGCCGAGCCGCTCCCCGACAGATGGTACAGCTGGGCGCGCCGTTGCCCCCGGAGCCGATCAAAGCGGTGGCCAAGACGCTTAAGAAGCACTGGCCAAGCCTCCCGATGCGTTCGATTTCAGGCTCACCAACGGCCGTGTCGAGGCGGTTAATTCGCTCATCCAGGCCACCAACAAAGCCAGGGCCCGCGGCTACGGGACCACCAGGCACCTGATTACCATCCTTTACCTTGTGGCGGGTAAGTTGACCCGGCTGCCGACTTCTCCGTTCGTCGTCAAGTCGGGGCTTCCCATCACGACCTGAGTCAGGTCGCTATGACCCGCTATCCACACCAAGCCCACTTGTTGGCGGGTGCTGCGAAACTCGTCGCCGATCCGTTTGGTCGCCGCGACGGCCTGCGCTTGCTGCTCGCCGATCCCGTCCAGAACCGCGGTGAGCGCGGACAGGTCCTGGGTAAGCTGCGCGTTCCGTGCCGCCAGCCGTCCCAGGAGCGGGTGCTTCCCGGCCGCCTCCCGCTGGCGACCTCCGTCTCGTGTCGGGTCTGCTCGGCCTCTGCCTGGCGACGCCGATCCAGCTGCTCGTTGATATGACGTTGCCGGGCGTCGAGCAACGCCAGCTCGCGCTCGGATGTATCCCTCTGCGCCTTCAGCAAGACCTCACGCACCGCCTGACTCAATAGGTCCTGGTTCAGCTGATGGATCTCGGCGCGCAGCTCCCGCTGGCGCGCTTGCAAGGCCCAGCGATAGACCTCGGCAAGGGGCGGCGAAGCCCCCTCCGGGAGCCCCAAATCACTTCCGGTGCCGAGCTGTTCGAACTCCCCTGTAACCGCGGTGATGCGCTCGCGTGCTCGGGTGGGACGCTGGAGCCAAGCATCGAGCTCCTTCTCGATCTCGCCGAGCCGTGCCCTGACCGTGGCGGCGGCTTGCTCCTTAGCGAGCCGCTGCTCCAGCTCCGGGACGGAAAGCCCCGCCGACAGTGGCTCGGACTCGGGCTCGGAGGTACTAGCCTCGAGCTGGCGCCGGAGCTCCTGTGTCTGCCCCGGCGCTGTCTCCAGAGCCTGTATGTAAGCCCTGGCCTCGGTCTCGTGGGTCCGGGCGGCCTCCAGGTTACTCAAAGCCTTGCGGTAGAGCTCGGTGAGCTTGGCTTGTGCGGCAGCATCCGGGTCTTTGGCGGCAGCGACTTCCGCGATCTTCTTCTCGAGTAGCTCCGGCGTGACCTCGGTATTCGACGAGAACTCGGCCCCGCCCGACTCATACCGGGCCGGTGCGGCTCGTAGGTCCGATTGCGTTGGGACCGATGCCGGCTGGGTCCGGGCTTGCAACCCTGGGAGGAACACCAGTAACCCCAAGGCCAGGGCCGATAAGATGCCCCGTTTAAGACGATTGACGGAATAGGCTGAAGCGGGCTACTCGGGTACAACCGAATCGAGGATACTCAGCCGCGGCAGCGGACTTTTGTGGTGGGAACGAAATAGTAGCCGCAGCTCACCGGTATCGAGCTCTCGGCCTCGGCGCGGGGATATTTGCGACAACTGGGGGGACGAAACCGGTAGACGGCACACGAGCTCAATCCCCCCTCGTCGTAACGCAAAAACGGACACTTATAGGGCAGCTTGCAACATTCCCCACAGCGATTGCACTCCCCTCGGCGGTTAGACGCAACAGGCAACAGAGATGTCATTACCCGTTTAATCTTTTTTTTCATGCTTTGGACCAAAATGACGAGAGTCCATTCCCAGGCAACCGGGAAAAATCCCTGCCGCTTCCTGTAGAACGGAGATACCCCGCCCGACTCGGGTGCGGAGGCGATCGAAGCCGCAGCGAGGCTGAAAGGATAAGAAACTCGAGCTCCGATCACCACAGCAGTCAGGATAGAATGTAGGCTCGGCGGGTCTGTGGGAGCGGCCGGCGATGCCGGCACCGTCAGGTCGAAGGAAGAGCACAGGAAGGGAGGGAGCGTTAGCGACGAGCGGAGTGTGACGACCCCCGCGTAGCCGTAGGGCCGGACGTTTCGTCGGACCCACGCGCTAACGCAGCCGGACGATGCTTGCGTCAAACATCCACAGTCCGTAGCCACCCGCATCCGGATTCTTTAGCCAGGAAGGTGGGCCAATCGGCGACAATTACCAGCTTCAGGTTCGCCTTCCCCACGGAGGCACCACATCGTTTCTCCATCCTCTACGGCAACCTACGCCTTACGGCCGAGATTACCGTGACACCCTGTCCGCGCAACGGATCGGCAACCTGTTCGGGTAGTATGCCGGTACCTTCGATACACGGAAGATCGCGATTTTTTCATGTGGTCAGGTCCCGATAGCGAGCGTCGACAAGGAGATACCCACGTACCCGAGTATTCCGTAGGCCGGCGGCACAGGCTGTATTCTACAATAAGTGCCGCATCGGCTCACCGGTAAACCATCGAAACCGACCCGAGATCGATATACGTCCCTACAATCCCAAAAGCCATTGGTCAGGGCTTGCGGCCACTCATCCCAGCCTACATCGACGTCTCGATTTCGAAGATGTTCGAAGGGATCTCGGGGATGGTCTCCGGGGTTAATCCTATCTCACCAGCCGGGATGCCGGGAGCGACTGCAATGCCCACCCGACAGCGCGAGAAGAGCAAGCGGGGAGTCGGTAACACTCGAGGACGAGGTGCATATGACCGGCGGTGCGGCAGAAAATTCACGGCTGGCGGGTCCGGAGGCAAACAGGGGGATGGCACAATGCAAATCGGAATGATCGGTCTCGGGCGCATGGGCGCCAACATGACACTTCGACTCATGCGCGACGGGCACCAATGCGTCGTCTACGACCCCGATGCCCAAGCGGTGCGGGCATCGACCACCGCCGGTGCCGTCGGCGCCGACGACCCGGCCGACCTGTGCGCCCGGTTGGCCAAGCCACGAGCCGTGTGGATCATGGTCCCAGCAGCGGCCGTGGACAGGGTCATCGACCAGCTCTTGCCCGGTCTGGAGGCAGGCGATATCGTCGTCGACGGTGGCAACTCCCACTACAAAGCGGCTATCCGACGCGCCGAGCGGCTCGCCACCTCCGACCTACACTTTCTGGACTGCGGCACCAGTGGCGGGGTCCGGGGCCTGGAGCGTGGATACTGCCTGATGATCGGTGGCGCGGCAAATGCCTTCCGGCATCTCGACCCCATCTTCAAGACCTTGGCCCCTGGACCCGGCGACAGCGCGCGTACCGCCGGTCGCCACGGCGACTACGACACGGCGGAGCAAGGCTATCTGCACTGCGGCCCGAGCGGTGCCGGTCATTTCGTCAAGATGGTCCACAACGGCATCGAATACGCCTTGATGGCCGCCTATGCGGAAGGCATGAATCTCCTCAAACATGCCGGTGTCGGGCGCAAGGCCCGAACGACCGACGCGGAGACCGCCCTCCTGGATAATCCGGAACACTATCAATACGATATCGATATCTCCCAAGTCGCGGAGGTGTGGCGTCGGGGTAGTGTGGCGTCCTCTTGGCTTCTGGATCTCACCGCCGACGCACTACACCAAGACCCGCAGCTCGACCGGTTCCAGGGGCGCGTATCCGATTCGGGCGAAGGTCGTTGGACCTGTATGGCGGCGATCGAGACCGGTACCCCGGCCCCCTTGCTGACCACCGCTCTCTATGAGCGTTTCAGCTCCCGCGGGGAAGCGGATTTTGCCAATCGGATGCTGGCGGCCATGCGCTACCGGTTCGGCGGCCACCAAGAACAGCCGGACTGAGACGATTTCTGTCAAATGAAATACCGTCTTGCTGGTCTTTTCATCCGTCTTCCGTGTTGCGTCAACCGTTACATAGTCCACTAGGCGCCGGTTGCCGCGCCTCGAACACGAACGAAAATCCAGACCAATCCGGTACATCATTTTCCGGCAATCGCCTGAGGCGGACATCCCTGCCCCGCACGAGCACCTCGAATTTCTCAAGGTGCCCTTCCGGGAATCCAAGGAGATCTCCCGTGTCCCTGACGCAACCCAGCTACACCCACACCTCACCGGTGTCGCCCAACACTATGGTCATCTTCGGCGCCGGAGGCGATCTGACCCGACGCAAACCGGAGCGTCGCCATTGTTCGCGAAACCCGAAATGGGGTCCGTCCGATGTCGGGTGCGAAAAATTAGGCGACGGCCATGGCCTTCGGCGGCCCGCGTTCGTCCTGCGTCCGTCCCGGCGCGCACTCCGCGCGGCACCAGGACTCCCGCAATGACTAGACGCCGTGTCGCATGGCTTGGCCTTTCGTCTCCGCCGGCGCTCACGCGCCGCACTCCGACGAAACGCTCGGCCCTACGCCTTCGCGGGGGTCGTCGCTCTCCGCTCGTCGCTTACGCTCCCTCGCTTTCCTGTGCTCCTCCGTCGCTCCGCGAGCACCGTAGTAGCAATCTCAGTGCGGCCGCGCCCGCAGGCGCAGGTCCCCGTCAACGGGATGATCCCACACTGGTCGGGGTCATCAACCAGGGAGCGAGTGATACCGCGTCGGCCCGGTTGTCCGCTGGGCTGGCGTTGCGAGCGCGGTGGCGGCTTCTTGAACGGAGAGTCCGAGGATAGCGGCCGGCTGGAGTTGTGGCTATTCTTGGCCAGACGCGCTTCCAACTCCCGGATGCGCTCGCGCAGATGCGCAATGAGCACCGTCTGCTCCGCGACCCGTTCACGTAACCGCTTAAGCTCGTCGTCAGGGTTTTTCCAGAGAATGGGTTGGGGTTGGTTATTCCAGCATAGGAATAGATTGCGTGTGTAGCCTACCGCTTAGCAAGAGGTCCTGAATAGTTACCGCCGGAGGATCGATCAGTGATCAAGGATCGCCGGAAAATTTTGAAATACCTGCTCGGATTCGTCGTCGCCGTAGTAGGCGGTGGCGGGACCATATATCTGGGTCTGTTCCACCAGGATAACTCGACCACAGCCACCGATGGCGGTGTGGTGCTCAAGGGCTGCCAGGGCATTTCGATCATTAGTACGGACTCCAGGGATATCCATATCGGCATCAGTCTCCAAGAATACGAGGCCGGTCTCAGGCGACGGGAGCAGGAGGTGACTCAGGAGCTTGAGCAGGCCCATGAGGAGGAACGCCGGTTACTGGAAACCGGGAAGGCGGAAATCGAGCGCCGGTTGGCGGATGTCCAGGCCAGCCATGGGCCTATGTCCAAGAGCTGGAGCAACGCATCGCCGAGCTGGAAGCCTTCCGCGGCCAAGTCCCAGAGGCCCTCCTGGATGAGGCTCGCGCCGCCTTGACCCAGGGCGACCGGAGCCGGGCGGATAACCTCTCCGCCCAGATTGAAGCCAAACACGAGGCCGCTATTTTGACTGTTCAGGACACTGCTTTGTCTACTGCTGAGGCGGCCTATCAGAGCAGCCAAATCGCTAAGGACGAGGTCCGCTATCGAACGGCCTATGAGCACGCCTGGCGGGCCGTGCAGCTGGCAGCGGACAACAGCCGCTATCGCTCGGGTTTATGAGCACGCCTGGCGGGCCGTGCAGCTGGCAGCGGACAACAGCCGCTATCGCTCGGGTTCGGGTGAGCAGGTAACCGATGGCGGCTATTTCAGTCCCTTTGCGTGCCTAAGCATCTGAAGTCGACAAGCCATTGCTTTCTATCAAATTATCATTCGGTACCCTGGATTTACGGGTCTCGATAGGCCATGAGCGATTTGACCCATTTCGACGAGTCCGGAGCGGCCCACATGGTGGATGTAGGTGCCAAGGAGGCGACCCATCGCACCGCCGTGGCCGAGGGGTGGATCCGCATGGAGCCGCAGACCCTAGCGTTGATCCGCGGTGGTGGCCACGAGAAAGGCGATGTGCTCGCGATTGCACGTATCGCCGGCATCATGGGGGCCAAGAGGACGTCCGATCTGGTGCCTCTGTGCCACCCCCTGGCGTTGACCAGGATTGCCATCGATCTCGAGCCCCGGACCGAGGAGCCAGCGATCTATTGCCGAGCGGTGGTGGAGACCCGGGGTCCGACCGGGGTCGAGATGGAGGCTCTGTGTGCGGTGCAGATCAGCCTGCTGACGATCTATGACATGTGTAAGGCGGTGGATCGTGGGATGTGTATCGAGTCCGTCCGTTTGCTCGAAAAGGCGGGGGGCAGGAGCGGTCACTGGCGGCGTGGGATTCTGATAGTCTAGGGGCATTTCCTCCCATGGGGATCTTGGGATATTCCATCCATAGGGTTTTTCAAAGTCCTCTGTAACCATCGAGCCTTGTCGTCAAATGTCGACCATCCCTGATCCCGCCTCCCCCGGTAATCCTTTTTACCAGCGTGCCTATTTCGTTACGGCGGCCGCCGAATTGGACCGGATGCCGCCGGATCTGGGTCGGGAGGTCGCCTTCGCCGGGCGTTCCAATACCGGCAAGTCCAGCGCCATTAATGCCCTCTGTCACCGGAGGCAGCTGGCCAAGGCGGGTAAGACGCCGGGGCGGACCCGGCAGGTGGTCTTTCTCGGGTTGGACGAGACCCGCCGTTTGGTGGATCTGCCCGGCTATGGCTACGCCAAGGTCTCCGTAGCGGTGAAGCTCCGGTGGCAGAAGCTGCTGACGGATTATCTCGAGCAGCGGCGGTCTCTGGCCGGCTTGGTGGTGGTCATGGACATCCGCCATCCATTGACCCCATTCGATCGGCAGCTGCTTGCCTGGGGGCGACGGACGGAGCTGGAGCTGCTCCTGCTGCTGACGAAAAGCGATAAGCTCAAGCGCGGTGCGGCATGTGCCGAGCGGGACCGGATTGTAAAGATCCTGGCCGGTGACGGGCGGCTCCAGGTCGAGCTCTTTTCGGCCCGGACGCGCTTGGGGATCGAGCCGGTCCACCGGTTGTTGGATCGGTGGCTCGGTGTTTAGGTGATTTCTGTCCAATGAAATGGGTGCAGCTCTCATCAAACATATCGTAAGATATTGTTTTTCAATTGAATTTATTCGTGCACATCAAGCGGCCTCACGGACTGTAAAGCCGAGATGCCCAGCCTTCGCACCAGTGTCTGAACGGTCTCGGTTCCCCGTGCCCCTATCTTGCCACTTGTTTGCTGCGCGACAGCGCGCCACCTAACGGTGAGGTGGGTTCTCTTTTGAAGGGTATGGTTGTGCCCACCATTGGGCTTACTCGATATCTTCTTTTTTGCCGCAAATGAACGCGAATGAGCCAAAAAATGCGAAAAATGCTCGGCTGAGGTCCGCGCTCGGCCAGCTCGACGCACAAAGCCTTAAAAAAGAAATATTTGGAATTATGCCGGTTACCGACTTGGGCGGCGGTACGCTAAGGTGCCAGCCTCTCCCGCGAAATTGCGGGCTGAGAACAACGACGCATGTCCACAGGTATGTTCGTCTTCTCGAGCTCGCCATTTCCGTCTATGTGCTCGTGGCCATTATCAAGAAGCGGCTGAAAATCGATGTCAGTTTCTACACAACTCTACAAATTCTGAGCCTCATCATCTTCGATCAAATTCAATTAAATCAGAATATTATCGATAAGGCATACACTCCCGACGAGCACAATCACGATAACCAACTGAATTTATTCAACTAAACGTTGGGGCGCTAGTAATCCTGCTGGTCTTTTCGTCCCTCTTCTGTGTTGCGGCAACCGTTACATATAGTCCACTAGGTGCCGGTTGCCGCGCCTTGAATACGAACCAAAATCCAGCCTAATCCGGTACATCATTTTCCGTCAATCACCTTAGGGAGCCTTGGGGAATTCGGTAGTGCTCGAAGGCTCCCCAAATGGATAGGCTCCACCCTGAGTTTCAAGGGTTCCGATGAGGGTGCCGCCCGAGTAACATGGGAAATCTTAGGAAATTCGAGGTGTCCGCGCAAGGCAGGGGTATCCTGCTAGCTTTCAAGCACGTAAGTGATTGAGGAATCGGGTCGAAGTGAAAACTTGGGTTTTTGCTTCGCGGCTTGACGAATTCCAAGGATGGACCTTTCCAAGGTCCCCTCGAGGGGATACCTTCGGGGTCCTGTTCACCGACTGGTTTTAGCCGATGCAGCCATTTTTCCTCGTCTCGGTACTGCTTGCCCTCTTCTCTACCGGGGTGTGGGCCGACGACTGGCCCATACCGGATTTTCCTACTCCGAGCCGGGCGTCGGAGTGGATGCCGATCCCCGCCCCACCGCAGTTGGCCGCCAAGGGCTATTTGCTGGTAGATCATCATAGCGGTCGGGTGTTGGCGGAATCCAATGCGGACGAGCGCCTGGAGCCGGCCAGTCTGACCAAGATCATGACTGCTTACGTGGTGTTTCGCGAGCTGGCCGGGGGTAATCTGTCGCTCCGGGACCCGGTGCTCATCAGCGAGAAGGCGTGGCGTACCGGTGGCTCCAAGACGTTCGTCGAGATCGGTAAGCAGGTATCGGTGAAGGACCTTCTCAAGGGTATGATCATTCAGTCCGGCAACGATGCCAGTGTGGCCTTGGCCGAGCACGTCGCGGGCAGCGAGGGGACCTTCGCAGACCTGATGAATACTCATGCCGAGCGTCTGGGTATGCGGGATAGTCACTTCATGAACGCTACCGGATTGCCGCAAGAGAATCACTATACTAGCGCGCGGGATATGGCTCGGGTGACCGCGGCGAGCATCCGTGAATTCCCGGAATACTATGCTTGGTATGCCGCAAAGGAGTTCATGTACAACGGCATCGAGCAAAGAAACCGCAACCGTCTGCTGTGGCAGGATGAGTCCGTCGACGGGGTCAAGACGGGACACACGGAGGCCGCAGGCTATTGTCTGGTGGCCTCTGCCAAACGCGGCAATAGGCGGCTTACCTCGGTGGTTATGGGGGCTAAGGGGGTCGAGGCGCGGATGCGGGCCAGTCTGGCATTGCTCAATTATGGTTTCCGCTTCTACGAGACCCACACACTCTACCCCGCAGGTCGACCGGTGACGACGCTACGGGTCTGGATGGGCGAGGTCGACGACCTCCCCGTGGCCGCGGCCACGGATGTCTCCGTAACCATTCCACGGCGTACCTATGATCGGTTATCCGCCAAGCTGGTCACGGACTCGGACATCTCTGCCCCCCTCGCCAAGGGTGCGGTGGCGGGCTATATCAGCATTACGCTGGATGACGAGGAGGTGCGCCGCGTACCGGTCGTGGCGTTGCGTGATGTAGCCGAGGGTAGCCTGTTGCAGAAGGCCGCGGATATGGTACTGAGGATATGGTACTGAGGTGGCTTTGATATGAGCGAAGTCTATCTCGACGGTCGGTTCATGCCCCTTGAAGAGGCTCGCGTTCCGGTCATGGATCGCGGTTTCCTGTTCGGTGACGGGGTTTATGAGGTGATACCCGTCTACGGCGGGCGCCCGTTTCGATTGTCGCAGCACATGGAGCGGCTCGACAACAGCCTGCGGTCGATTCGGATGGAGAATCCTCTGCCGCTCGAGGCCTGGGGGCGGATCTTCATGCGCCTGATCGGCCCGGCAACGGATGGCGACCGATTGCTCTATCTACAGCTGACGCGAGGCGTGGACCGAACTCGCAACCACCTGTTTCCGCAAGATGTTGAGCCCACGGTGCTGGTCATGACCTGGGGCCTGGGGCCACGCGACCCGGATATCGCCGCTACTGGGGTCTTTGCCGTGGTCCTGGAAGACAATCGTTGGCACCGCTGCGATATCAAGGCCACCGCGCTCCTGGGTAACGTCCTGCTCCGTCAGGAGGCCGAGGATGCCGCCGCCACCGAGGCGATTCTGGTCCGCGACGGACTAGTCACCGAAGGTTCTTCCACCAATCCCTTCATGGTACGGAGCGGGGAGATCCTGACTCCCCCCGCGAGTAACCGGCTGTTACGGGGGGTTACCCGTGACTTGGTGCTGGAGCTTGCCTGCGGTGCCGCGTTACCTTGCGCGGAACGTCCTATCACCCGGGATGAGCTGGAAGCCGCGGACGAGATCTGGATTTCTAGCTCCAGCCGGGAGGTCCAGCCGGTCACCCGGCTCGACGGCAAGCCGGTCGGTACGGGCGTGCCCGGTCCTAGGTGGCGACGCATAGACCGGTTGTTTCAGGACTATAAAGCCCGCCTCGGAGCCGGAGCCACCTGAGCTGCAGGGGTCCCGTCCCAACCTACGTTTGTGCCCGCCTGCGGTAGGCGCGGGCTTGTCCGCGCTTCATCCGGCATTACGCAGTGGTCGTTCCGGACTTACGGGGCCCCACCTCAGCGCCGGCAAGCCGGCGTCTACATCATGTATACCCGGAAGCAGTAGAATTATAACACTACCAGGATGAGCTTGATGATGTCCGGTCAAACCGTATACCTTACCTTTGATGATGGCCCATTAATGGGACCGATGATGTCATCGCGACTCTCAACGAAATGAAATCAAGGGTACGTTGTTCATGTTAGTGGCTATGCTACCACCACATGGCGTAGGAACTAGGTAGAGGCGGCTCGCACAAGTGCTTATGTCGAAGTGGGAAATCATAGTCATACCGTAACTATTTAGGACCTCTTGCCAAGTGGCCGGCTACACACGTAACCTAAGGCCCGTGCTGGAACAACCCACCCCAACCCATTCTCCGGAAAACCCTGACGGCGAGCTTAAGCGGTTGCGTGAACGGGTTGCGGAGCAGACGGCGCTCATTGCGCTCTGCGCGAGCGTATCCGGGAGTTGGAAGCGCGTCTGGCCAAGAGCCACAACTCCAGCCGACCGCCATCCTCGGACTCTCCGTTCAAGAAACCGCCACCACGCTCGCAACGCCAACCCAGCGGGCGCAAGCCCGGTGGACAACTGGGCCGATGCGGTGTCACTCGCTCCCTGGTTGATTACCCCGACCAGTGCGGGATCATCCCGTTGACGGGGACCTGCGCCTGCGGACGTTGCGGCACCGGGATCGCGGCTACAGTGCTCGCGGAGCGACGCCAAGTGGTCGAGGTGGTGATCCAGCGTAAGGTCATCGAGTACCGCATTGTCGGCGGAACCGGTGCCTGTGGGCGCGCGCAACGCAGCACATTTCCTGCAGGGATTGAGGCCCCGGTGCAATACGGACCGGGCGGGTCGGCCTTTGCGGTCTACATGACCCAATATCAGTTGTTGCCCTACCAGCACACCGCCGAGGTGCTCACTCAATGAGCGGGCCGGCCTTGGGACCTCACCGGGCACCCTCCAGCGCGCCGTACGGGTGGCCGCCACCCGTACGGAGGCACCAGTCACCGCGATTCGCCGCGCACTCGTCGCCGCGCCAGTGGCCCATGCCGACGAAACCGGCCGGCGCGTGAACGGCAACCTGTACCGGCTACACGTACTCAGCACCGACCGGCTTACGGCCTGCTGCCCTCATCCTAAACGTGGGGCCGAGGCCCCGG
>Ga0209681_1000241_pt1 | contig 14273 bp, 3 predicted proteins | sample WorMetLIZISLAND2_3_FD_187416 | JGI IMG/M metagenome (GOLD analysis project Ga0209681, IMG submission 187416) | Marine gutless worms symbiont microbial communities from Max Planck institute for Marine Microbiology, Germany - Olavius clavatus LIZARD... ... | reverse complement strand
TATAACGTCTGTAACAGTCGACATGGCGCATTTGCTGCATCCTTCGAATTTGCGCCATATAAATGACATTAATAATAATAATAATAATAATAACAATCAACATGGCAGTTAAAAATTAGTTGGAAAAAGTAACTTTTTCAGTTTAGTTGACTAATTTTGTAACATTAGTTGGCAGTGGCATCTAAAAGTTTAGTTTCAACTTAGTTTACCGGTGTAATTTTTAAGTTAGTTGCCCATCACTGTATAATACACAAAAAAACAGTTAATGCACCCTCCCACCAGCTGCATGGGCGACGTGTTAGTTTTTGGCCGACCATAAGGTGAGGCCTTTGTATCGTCTGTCCATCTGTCAGTCTGGGACACGAGTGTATTGTGGCAAAATGGGTTGGACAATCGATTTGAGATTTTGGCACCTTACCCACAGCAACAGTAACCATGAGGTAGGCGGGTGTCCAAATCCATTCAGGGGCAAGGCTTCCAGCTGCCAAAGTGTGGGCCAAGGTCCCCCTAAAGTGGCCGAAATATGTTTGAGGACTGACATGCAATATCTCGGAAACGCTGCATGATACGAAGGCCTACATACGAAACTACCCAAGCTCTATCGGTTGGCAAGGTCACCTTTAACACAGCATGACCTTGAATGGTCAAAGATCGCTTTGGTCCTACGGTCGTCCATCTCTGCCCTAGCTCACTTCTTTGTTACTATGCCCTGCACTTTTCTATAGTGCCCTAGGGCACCACGAAAAAGTGGAGGGGCACAGTAAATTTTTTTCGTTGTTTCTGGAGTGCAAAGACGGCCAAAAGAGACAAACAGTGTTTTTCTTTCATTGGTCTTGGTCAAACGTGTTGACTGCCAGTGGTGAATTGGTGTTAATGTTGTTATGTTTATGAAACATGCAACCAAATTTATCGATCACTTTTATTTCCCATAATGTACGAGTTTAGCAAGTGAAAACCTGTTCCTAAAATTTTGTCCGTATATTACTTCATGTGTACTTCCTGTACCTGTTTAAGATTTTTAAAATACGTTAAATTGACTTGATAACCTTCCACTACACAAATTTTAGACCAGTCTGGCAGTATCATCAAAGCTAAAGGTTAAAGGTTAAAGGTTAAAGCTGAATAAAGCCCTCGACGAGAACTCGTCCTTGAGCTTGCCATATGGGATCACACAGTGTTACCAGTCACCCGACACAAGTGAACGTGCCCCGCCTTAACCCCAACCGGTAAGCTGGTACTCGATTTACCTACCCCGGAAGGATGGAAGGCTAAGTTGACCTAGGCTACCCGGCAGTGCGCCGGCTGGGAATCGAACTCGCGACCTCTCGATTACAAGTCCAACGCCCTACCACTACCACTACACTACCGAGCCACGTTATAATTGATCTTAAACAATGTTTTACATAACTGAGCTAAGCCTACATGCAAAATAATGTACATTTTGGGCCAGTGCGTCAGACTGCTTTAACCATGATAACTTAAACATCCGAATACTATGGGGGCACCTGCCATTAGTGCCCCCCCGGCTACGCTAGTAGCGTTCGGTAGGATCCACGATAGCTAACAGACAGTATGTATTGTCAAATCTGTGTACCAAGTGCAGTGGCCATTGCTCGGCTTTTAAAAATGCACAGGTAGGACATCCTCCTGTCACGTGACGATAGTTGACTGTAAGACATCTGCGGTAACAGACGGCATTGGCAGATTGTTTCTCAGCAAAGCAACAGTGGATGGAAAACATAACATACTACTACTTCCCGTGTCTCTTACACCGTACGGCGTTCGCGCTGCAAACCGGCTTAAGCATGTTCATTAATGGTCATGCTTGGCATCATTCAGTCAACGTGCCATCAGGCTAGTGCAAAGTCGGACTTCCGCTGATAAGATCTCAGTTGCTGCTCCTGGACGATTCATAAACAGCACTCTATAAATCCCTTTGTTATTTTCTTGGCGACATATATTCCTTTGCTTCAAGGCAAAACTGGCCGATTTCGGGGGTTTTTTGCCCCTGGCTTGGAAGAAAGGGGTCAGACCCAAGTACAGTTTGGATGTTATATGTAGTGTCGCCCACCCTCTATCCACTTAAAAAATTGGGGAGCGGGGGTTTACTCCTTGCAGAGATACGAGGGTGAGATGTTCATGTTTTGTAGTCACATGTCAATTGCATTACTTGGTTGTAGGCACGCATCACCTGAATATACGTCAGCAACCACATTCCACATCCACAGTGTGCTAACAAGGACGTCTGGCCCTCACCGTTCCGCTAGTCGACACTACCGTTGAGGTTCCTGAGGTTGGTTTCTGCCTGTTTACATAGAGAACGGAAGTATATAACTCAGGCTAATTATCAATTAACAGGACAGATATAGACCACTCGCCAGTGGTACAAACCTTCAATCGTGCTTCAGTGTCCTCTAGGTATTCATAGGGCACTATTCCAGATTGGCGCTATGCCCGGTGCTACAGTACCTATGCTATGGGAAGTCTTGCTGTCCGTCCAACAATGTAGTTGGGAATTCAGGCTTTCCTGTTTCATTTTCGTTTTGGTTCATTTTAGTTTCAGTTAACGAAAATATTACTGCAGGCTACAAACCATGTAAGACACACTCGTTTTCGGCCAAGTTGACTGAAATAACTGTTGAACTGACTAGTGAGTACTTAGTGTCGGACGTCGGAAAAGTGCGTTAGTTGTTGACGTTAAAACAAACAAAATTACACTAAGTATTATAAGAAGTAAAATTATCCCATGGAACAGCTGCACTGGCTGCCAGTCCGCCAGCGAATCGACTACAAGCTGGCCGTTCTGACACAAGATCCGTGCCACATCCACACCATCCTACCTCAGCGATCATATCAGACCTCGGGAATCTACACGTTAACTCCGTTCATCTACCATGGCGCTACTTCACACACCGACTACGAGAACACACTTCGCCGACCGCGCTTTCCGATGTTGTGCACCTTCTGTCTAGAACTCGTTGGACTCTGAAACATTACACTGTAGCTCTCTTAATGGATTTAAAGGCAGACTTAAAACACTACTTTTCCGTCGGACATTTACACCTGAATCTAGTAGCACGACTTGAACTGTCAGCCAGCGCCTCTGAAGTCATCCGACATGCTGGCGCTATATAAATTAGATTATTATTATTATTTATTATTATTATTATTATCATTAATTACATAAGAAATAGAAATGTCATGGATCCCAAACAAAACTAAGTACAATAAAAATTCTGACTATAGAATACAATAACAACTACAACTTTCATTAACATAGGAACTAAAATAAATCACTGGTTCTTGCAGTACATTGGTAATGTCTCCGGGTGTGATTATTTTAATGATTTGGTTATACGTTGCGGCTGCTGTACTACAGCAGGAGTTACTTTGCAATATAGCCCTGCCTTCTATGGCATGAAAAGTACTGACAGATCCATAACCACATACTGCACCTTACTTGCAATACTTTTCGGCCGTATGTGGATGGGACTATTTCGACAATTTGGTAATACATTGCGGCAGGTTTATTACAGCCGGGGAATGTACTGATTGCCAATTACAGCTGCGGTATCATTTTTTCCACAGTAATATTAAAACAAAATGGCTGGATCAATTTGTTTGAAATTGTCAGCAAACATCGCCAGCGACCATGGGACGACCTGATTGAATTTTGTGTCAAGTCCTGTGACGGATGGCCACATACTGTCATACTATGCTGTGGTATCATACCTTTTGCTGGTAATATTCCATTCAAGTTACAATGTGGAATTGTGGCTCTATTACTACTTCTGACCTATTGCCTCGAGTCGTTTTTCCATAATCGCTCACACTGCACACAGTTTGGTCTCCAGTTATCAGATGTACTGCAACTATGTGTACTTGACGCCCAGTTACTTAACGCCGTGTACTTTCACAGCACTGTCATACGTATGTATGTCTGTACAGGTTCTTCGTGCAAGATGTGTGCTCTTCCATCGTTGCCGTTCCCGGCTCCAGAACCAAGTCGGGCACACGTCAAAGTGGGTGTACCGCAGTTCCAGCCGCAAGACTGCAGTAGTGTTTATGTAATCGGCAGCGGCAGTTTCGGTGTCGTTACCAGGTGCCTATATAACGCCGAGTTCCGTGTGGTGAAGAAGCTCAACGATGGCATGGAGTCGGACAACAACATAAACAGCCTGTACAACAAGGAAGTGACTCTACTGGACAAAGTCAAGAATCATCCACACATTGCCAGTATCATTGCATACTGCCCATCAGAAAGATCCATAATGATGGAGTACGTCTTCTTTGACCTCAGTTGCCTAGGGTGGCATACACTCACGCCTGCATACAGCCTCAATGAACTGCTACTGAAATTGGCACAGGGCGACTACAGCATGTGCGCACACTTGCCACAGGCCGTGGCGAAGGACGTCGCCAGTGGCTTGCAGCACTTGCACAGTAGGAACATTGTCCATCGAGACCTGAAGTCTGCAAACGTCCTCGTCAGCAATGCCCACTACGCACACCTGGAGCAAGCCGACGTACAGAAGTGGTGGGCTGCGAGACCGGTACTCTGTAAGCTGACGGACTTCGGCGAGGCCAGATCTGTGGCTGTTAAAACGAGGCTCCACCTTACTGCCACTGTCAATCAGAACCTGCTGCGCGGCTCACCCGTATACCAGGCCCCCGAAGTGTATGTCGGCAACCAGATGCGTGTGGAAATTTCAGACTACAAACGGATGGATATCTGGTCAATGGCCATGATAATTTATGACGCACTTAATCCGGGCATGTACCCGTTCAAGGTGGAGTTTGCCAACACTCCAATTGGTCATGATCTACAGGCATTTCTGACACAGCAGCACACAGGCCAAATACTGCCCACATTCTGTGATACATACCGAACACTCCTCGACGGCGTCTGGGCACCACTAAAGGCTGTCTTCGACATTTGTGCAGTTCACGATCCCAGCAGAAGACCAACTGCAAACGACATCTGCCACATGCTCGTTGTCAAACATGTGGCAATTCACGACCTACACACGTCGCAGGCCACCCTCGTGCGCCTGGTAACAAGGAAGAACAAAGTGAAAGTAAACGTCGACACGTCAAACGCCTGCACATTTTTGGCACTCCTAGTTTCAAACGCTGTTGTGAGTCATCTCCAAGACGGCACCCAGCTGACTGCTCAGGACATAGCCAGATTGGCCCGACTCGCAATTGACAACTTTCCCACCAGCGTCAACGAACTCCGCGATCGCAGGAAAATGTACGACATCAGCAGTGCTTATGACATCTTGCTGGCGGCACAGGCTATTGTGAAGCTAGAGTTTAACTTCGCAATCACGTCACAGGCGGAAACGGACAGGATGACCGCATTGGATGATCTGCGGTACACGCTGGCTGGCCTTATCAGTGGTGATAAGCGCTTTGTGGCTGTGTACGTCATACCTCCACTAACGGTTATGATATGCAGCCCCGCGTCTGGAAAGTTGTGTATTGCAGACACACACCCTGTGTCTCGGAAGTGCGGTGGCAACTCCAAGCACGGAGTGGTAGTGGAATCACTCCATAAGGAGTCTGCAATAATTGCTGTATCAGATTGGCTGTTTGCCAGAATGTGCACCGACACAGTACTGACACACGAACTAGCTGTTGTAAGTACTGTGTCGGTGCACATGATGCCCGTGCCCGACTCTGCTAGCTGCTGCTATGACTCTCCACAACAACTGTGTGATGCTACTGCAGCGCCAACACTTACGACCGAGCCGGATGCCGGCACATTTTCCCAACCCCATATGCGGGCACCGATTCCATCGACTTCCCAGCAACGAACGCACTACGTCAGCAACGAAGCACTGTCTTCCTCCGAATGCGTGTGGAGACAAATTGGTAACTTCATGGACGGCTACGGATCAAACAGCAGGTGGCCACACACAGCTGTGACGCCGGCGGCAGACACACACGTGCAGTGCACTGGACAGCCACTTTTGTTGCAGTATGGTCATGGTGAGGCGCATCAGTTCCGCACCGGAAACGAACCAACCAAGTCTAATGTCGCCCGTGTCAACAGCGACAGGGCGCGGTTGTGGCCGGCGTCGGACACTCAGCAGAACAGCGGACATGCCGGTGTGGCGGATACTGGTACGCCTGCAAATGACGACTGCGCACTGTCGTCAGGTTGCCAGGCAACACACAGTCGTATGGAAGCACAGGGTCATGTGCAATGTGCACGTCGCACTTGCGATTCTTCCACAGTGACTGATGGAACGGTCTGCAGGCAGGCTACCACGTCTGGGTCGACAACGGTGGAGTACTACCATCGTGAAAGGCCAGTGCCTGAGCGCAGTTCGCCTAGTACGAAGCCATGGGACTTGTTGGCCAATAACAATGACTTGCCCACGACAGAAGACGACGTCGAGCTGGACAGTGATGACTGTGCTGAAAGCTACGAATCAGTGGAAGGTGGCAATGAGGAGGAAGCAGATGACAGTGGCACGGATGAGGAAGCAGACGAAGGCAGCACGGAGGAGTCGAAGAGAAGAGTGCCTGATAGAAGTCGCAGGGGTACTACCATTTTCACCCGACCGGAAACATGGGCTGGCTGTCAGGAACAGGAAGTTCACTCTCTGCCACACGACGTAGATGGGCTGAAAAGATACATGATCAAATGCCGGTATCCCGAGATGATGAAACTCACCCGCGACTGTCACCGTTGGAAAAGGTGGAGCACAACCAGCCGAAAGGACTTCAACGGCGTGCGTCGCTTCGCCCGGTGCAGTGGCTGCCTACGCTGTCCGTCGAAGGAATGCCCTATATTGAAGACACATAAAGCAGCAAACAAGTGGCAGTTTCGGAGAAACAACGGACAACCACTGTGCTTCAGTTGTGGTAGCGTGGCTGAGCGACTACCGTGTCCCGCTGTCAAAATCTGGGAGTATGACTGGACTCGGAAAGCAGCTGTCGTCTACCACTATGAGACTCACACGTGCGTTCCAAAGCCGATTAAGCCGAAACGTGAGGATGTGATCGACATCATTTCCAAGTACCCAGGTTGTTCAGCGACCGAGATACTGCACCATGAAATGAAGCAGCGTTTGAGACAGGAAACTGTGACCGACTCCGACTTTCAGACCATCTATGATGCTCTGGGCAACATGCAGAACACTCGTAACGTGCAGCAAGCAGTACGAGACGAACAGTCAACGTGTGGCAGTGACTTCGATGCCGTTGTGGCTCTGAAGCAGAAGTTAAGTGACGTGGACAAGTACCTGATTTATCAAATCAATGGCAAAGGGATGAATGATACGCCGGCGTACGTATTTAAAGCTAGTCGCTCAATGGCACAACTGGCATGCGAGATGGATCGCAACAAAGACGGCTGTCTGAACACCGAATATGCATTCTTTGATGCCAAACACGACCATTGTCGGGGATACAAGAGTGTTACCTTATGGACGTACCACCCAAGTATGCGCCGGCTTGTGCGTTTGGCCATAATGGAGGCAGAGACAGAAAACACCGAGTGTCTCACGCTATTCTGGCAGATCTTAAACCGCATGTTGTGCGACTACAGTGGAATACAGGACTATCGGTTTAACCCGAAAGGCTTCATGTGTGATGAGCATCATGCGAACTTCACATCGATCGAGACGGTGTTCGGCAGGGATGCTGCTGCAAGGGTCAAAACATGTGAGTTTCATTTTAAACAGTCGGTGCATCGCCGGACGAGAAGACTGCCAGAGAACATTCGTGAAGAGTTCGATACTCTAGCACTGAAGTGGCTTCAGGCGCCGACATCATCTGATTGTGAGTCAGCAGGCAGTGTAATGACCGCCTTCTGCAATGACCACAGCAACCTTCTTCCCTGGTGGAACTGGTGGTGGGCAAGACGGACACACGTCTGCCGGGCCTACAAAGCAAGTGATACACCTGCCAGTAATCTTGCAGAAGTGGGTCATTCGCAGATGACTGCATGGGGCAAACCCAACGCCAGTTTGCTGGACGCCGCCGAAGACGACGTGGTCCAGGCACTGAGGCAGACGGCAGATTTGGCAGCTTTCGAACAAGGTCAGCCAACAGGAGGGAAAGGTCGCAGCGTGCCGCAGACACTTGCAAGAAAGCACCGGCGGGAGTTGCAGCGTGCAGATGCCATAGGACGTCGGCTAACCACGGAGATGGAAAGCCAAGAACAGGAGGTATACGTACCAAAGAGTGGGATACACCGTCCACCAAGACAGCCGAGGAGCCGCAGCAGCTTAGATTTGTCACAGAAGCAAGCACTTCGACACGCGAACCAGCAAGGCGTGCCGCAGACACTTGCAAGAAAGCACCGGCGGGAGTTGCAGCGTGCAGATGCCATAGGACGTCGGCTAACCACGGAGATGGAAAGCCAAGAACAGGAGGTATACGTGCCAAAGAGTGGGATACACCGTCCACCAAGACAGCCGAGGAGCCGCAACAGCTTAGATTTGTCACAGAAGCAGGCACTTCGACACGCGAACCAGCAAGTAAGACGGTCAGCGATTGCACTGAGAAGTGCAAATAGCCGCAGAAGAAACGTGCGACTGCAGAGCCTGTCTAATGTTGTCCGTGTGGGTGTGCCATCAGCAGTCAAACAGCCGGCAACCGCAGTGAACCGAGACGACGATGATACAACGTTTAACGTTGTAGAGTGTTCACCAAGCGTCACAGTCTGCTACGGCTGCAAGCTAAAGTTTAGGGCTATGCATCGTACAAAGCCAAAGAATCTCATACTTCGCGTGTTGTGCCACCGTCATTACACCACCGCAGATGGCGCACGCGTCAGGGCTCCAAACCGCGCTGCGGCTTACCTGCATTTGAAGATCAGCTGCATGCGTCTCTACAACCCGGCGGCGACCAAAGATGACATTTTCCTTGACGAGGACGTTCGCCACAGTCTGTCGGAGGAACAACTGTCTTGGCTGGAAGAGTGTGGAGTGTTTGTCGAATCGGATGACATCGACGATTGACGTGAAGTATAGGCGCGGATACGTCGTCCGCAGTCGGGAACCTGAACTTGTGCTTACTGTTACCTCACCACGTACCTCGCGAGGACTGTGGTGGTTGTAGAGACGAACGTTGTTTGTGCATGACTGAACATCAGATGTTACATGTGTGTTTAAGCGAAAGTTAGTGTTGTGTTACGTTATTCAATATGGACTTAATTCAGCCACAGTGGTGTGCGTTTTATGGTCAATCTCAGTGACTTTTGAATTGGCGTTTGGGTCTGACAACCCCCTTGGTATAAATTTGGTTCAGCTTTAACATGAAAATGTGTAATATTCGTGTTATATGTGTAGGTATTAGTTAACGTTTAGCCTGCTGTTTTCCCGACGAAAAAGGGACGAAATGCGTCAGCCATTAGTAAAATAGCCGTACAACTGCATGGTTATTATACTTCGGTGGTTTGTCTGCTGATTATAAGTATGTGCAAATGTTTGGGGTGGTGGATTGGGTGTCCATGACCCGCATAGTCCCCCCCGCCTATGCCCCTGGGTGTTTGTAGTTCAAACTGTTGTAATTGTAACCTTTTTAGCACGTGACTTTGGATACTTTTCCTACTTTACATGACGATCAGTGACGTGTTTAATTTACAGTTATTGCTAGTTAATTCTGTACAAAAATTGAAGATGGACAGGTTTAATTGTAAAAAAACCTCTTCTGTGCTATGTTGTCAGATGTCTGTTAATTGAGCATGCTTTGGCATGTTGGACACGTTTGTGTTTTTTATTTTCAGTTGAACTACATGTATATGTCGGAGGTAAGTTGTAGTTAAGTGAGTGAATAAGTGACTGAAGAAAGTCGTTAGTTACTGTACCAAGTGTAATCAAAACAGTAGTAATGACTGTGGAGGGAATGGGGGTGTATGTAGTGGATTTTTTTCGCTTGGAACACGTTACCATACACAGTTTGTTGGTGTACTGAATTTACCGGACGAACATTTACATAATTGTGTAATTCAGCACTTGTTGCTAGTTAGTTCAGTGCCAAAATGAACAATGAGCAGATGTAATTTTGACAAAACGTTTCTGTGCTGTGTTTTGGGATATTTGTTATTTGATCATGCGCAACGGCTGCATATCGTGTTATACCGTGTGAACCAGTTGACAGCAGAAGGGGAAAGCGTGTGTCCAGGGGTGTAGACTGGATTGGACAGTGGGAAGGGCCAAAGGTCCATCGCCAAAGGGTGTACAGTCGAGGCGCCGAAGGATGTGTGGGGTGTGGCGGTTGGGTCTGACAAATTAAAGTCATAGGCATAAAGGTGTTGGAATATTTATTTCAAAATGTCAGTTTTTCAGGCTTTCTGGGTAGGTATTACTTGAAGTGTAGGTGCCTGTTGTACACCCCAAATTGACAGAAGTGCACCACAAATTACCTGAAATTGCATGCAAATTGACGTCTTTGTTTACTTGGCCGTTTGTTGTTGCTGAATGTCAGTTGTTTATGTTGTTTAGGGCAGTGGCTTGGGTGTCCATGACCCGCAGTAGAACCACCCTCCCCTTGACTACGCCCCTGCGTGTGTGTATTGCAAGCTGTTGTAGTTGTAACTTTTTACCACGTGGACTTTGATAATTTCTGTTACTGTATGTCATGTCGATCAGTGACTTTATTTTTCAACTTACAGTAATTACGTTTTTACCGCGCGATGCACTTTAGTGCAAAGCGCGGTATTGCGATCGCATGTCGTCTGTCCGTCCGTCTGTCTGTCTGTCTGTCTGTCCGTAACGTTGGTGAATTTTGATCACATAGGTGTGAATTCTTAGAAAATAATTACACCACCAGTTAGCTTGGGATGTTCGCTCTTTGCAACACCAACATGACGGGTCTACTCCAAGGGGTTCCCCCTCAGCGGGGGCGTCAAACAAGGGAGGGGTGTCTAAAATCAGCAGTTTTTTATCTTTAAGCGTGAATATCTCGAAAACGGTAGCAGATACGGCCAAAGTTACAATTAATGACTAATAGGAAGTCACATATGGGCTTTCCATTGGCACCAAGATCGATGACCTTGGATGACCTTGAACTGCTGTAAGGTCAAATTCTCTTGGAATTTCGCGACATTTCTCGTGTTTCGAAGGCAATAACAACTAAACGAATAAAGATAGACCGGTATTGTCAGCGACGAAATTGTAGCACATTAAATGCACTTTTCAGCGATGCACAGGTTACGTTGATATCGCAGGGCATTCCGCCGCTAGGGGGCGTCAAACAAGTGCGGGGTTAGGAAAACAAGCCATTTTCTGCCTTTAAGCGTCAATATCTCGAAAACGGTAAGAGATACGTCCTAAGTTACTATTAATGACTAATAGGAAGTCGTACATGGGCTTTCCATTGACACCAAGATCAATGACCTTGGATGACCTTGAACTGCTATAAGTTCTAATTTGCGAAGAATTTCGCGCAATTTCTTACATTTGGAATGCAACGACGCCGTCGTTGACGGCTAAACGAATGGAGATAGACCCGTACTGTCAGCGACAGAATTGTAGCCCACTAATCTACTTGTCATCGATGTATAGATTTCGTTGATATTGCTAGGCGTTCCTCCACTATGGGGGTACAATTAGATTACACCGCATCGCGCGGGTTTGTCAGCGACAGCTGGGCTTTCTTGTTTGTTTTATTTCCACTTGAACGACACGTATATGTCAGACGTGAGTTGTAGTTTTGAGCAGAGATGTTAACAAGGACTTGGCCTTCACGGCCAAGGCCAAGGACTTGGCCTTCAAGGCCAAGGCCAAGGCCAAGGACTTGGTCTTCAGGCCAAGGCCAAGGTCAAGGACTTGGACTTCAAGGCCAAGGCCAATGCCAAGGACTTGGCCTTCAAGGCCAAGGTAAGGACTTTTCGCTGCAACCCAGTAGACCTACATTGGCTGTTCGTTTGATACTATTAACATGGCAAATTAACAGGTAAAATGCATTAAATTTCCTACATTAACTTGAAAAGAAAAATATATAACTCAAGACAGTGTTAACATGACAACAGGCCTTTGTTCTTATAATAAAAAGAAAAACATGCAAGTCCTTTCGTAGTGACATAGCCTAGGCCTAATTAAGTTCCTTGTTCGTAGTCCCCAGTAGTACATCATGCTGAGTTCATAGTCTCATCACTCTCATATCAACCAGGCACACAATCTACAACTACAGTCTACAGATCACACTTGGCGTTGCACTTGAGCCAAACTATAGTTTCGAGCAGTTCATCTGTCATTCGAGCACGATGCGGTCTGAGGACCAGTCCACTTGCTGAAAACACACGCTCAACCGGGGCTGACGTGGCTGGTGTGCAGAACACCCGGCTGAACAGTGGTTGCAGCAAACTATACTGCGGGAGTAAACACAGCTTTGAAAGCAGCTGTGAGTCAGAGTCGAACTGGACACTGTTGATCTGCTGAATGTACTCAGCCAGCTGGCTCTCCGCGCTGCACTGTGAACTTGTTCCTGACAACAATATATTGTTATTCACTTAATTTCTGTAAAAATGATGAAATACAATACACAAACATATTAATAGATTCCTTTTAATGTCCACATTTTTTCCTACCTGTCTGAACAAATAATACACTATACACACAGGCTATATATTACTGTGTGACCTATGTTTATGCAAAGTGAATAATTCATTCGTAATCCACATTATCCAAGGTCAAGATTTACGACTGATACTGACAGTCTACTGCATGTCGACGATTGTTAACAAGGACTTGGCCTTCAAGGCCAAGGTCAAGGCCAAGGACTTGCCTTCCAAGGCCAAGGCCAAGGACTTTCGTTTTGTCCTCGAGGACACACCAAGGCCAAGGCCAAGGACTAACATCTCTGGTTTTGAGTTAAGAACTGACTGACGAAAGACTTTAATTAGTATACCGAGCGTAATGAGACCAGCAGTATCTACTGCGGAGGGAATGGGGTGTGTGTGGTGGATTTTTGTTAATTAGTACATGTTACCATACACAGTTTGTTGGTGTACTGAATTTACCGGACGAACATTTACATAATACTTCGAGGTTTGTTGTTGCTGAATGTCAGTTTTTTTAGATTGTTTACGGCGGTGGCTTGGGTCTCCATGACCCGCAGTGCAACCTCTGCCCGGCCCTTGACTACGCGCCTGCGTGTGTGTATTGCAAGCTGTTGTAATTGTAACTTTATCACGTGGACTTTGATAATTTCTATTACTGTACACGACGATCAGTGACGTTATTTTTCAACTGGATCAAGTAATAAAATTGATAGATTGCTTGATTGAACTTTTAGTAATTACTTTTTTGTTCTATTTTCATTTGCACTACACGTATATGTCGGACGTAAGTTGTAGTTAAGTAACTTTTTCCTGTGGTCAGAAAAAAAAACAAAATCCCGCATTCCCGCTACTGCATGCACAAATAGGCCTAGCATACGTCGACACCAGTTCTTGAGATGTACTTTGTAGCTTGTTTTTGTTTAAGAAAAAAAAGCGCAAATGCGCGCTTTGAACTTTCTGGGCTGAAAACGTACTGCTGTTGTCGACGTGGGTGCTTCATAGCATACATGTAAGTGCGTCTATTCCGTCGTCTCATAGGAAGAAAAATAGAGCCGTCGTAATTTTTTGTTCAAGGGGTATGACGCACCCTACCCCCGTAACCATTCTTGTATAGATGTACTTTGTAGCTTGATTGTGGTTTAAAAAAGAAAAAGCGCAAAAGCGTACGTTTCACTAAGAATAAGGCTGAATGCCACGCTATAATACAACATTGAGCAGTACTGAACTACTGAAGGCAAGTTCCTAAGTTATAATACGCCTATTGTAACTTTTTCCTTTGGTCAGAAAAACAAAAATTCTGCAGTGCTACTGCACGAATAGCATACGTCGACACCCATACTTGTATAGATGTACTTTGTAGCTTGTTTGTGGTTTAAAAAAGAAAAAGCGCAAAAGTGCGCTTCGGACTTGCTGAGCTGAGAACGTTGAAACTGCTGTTGTCGACATGGTTGCTTCATAGCAGTGGAATCAGTTTTGATTACCTGCGTACGTTTCACTAAGAATAAGGCTGAATGCCACGCTATATTCAACATTGAGTAGTATTGAAGGCAAGTTGACAAGTTCCGAAGTTATAAAACGCCTGTAGTAACTCTTTCCTTTGGTCAGAAAAACAAACATCCTGCATGCTACTGCACGAATAGCATACGTCGACACCCATACTTGTATAGATGTACTTTGTAGCTTGTTTGTGGTTTAAAAAAGAAAAAGCGCAAAAGTGCGCTTCGGACTTGCTGAGCTGAGAACGTTGAAA
>Ga0209681_1000240_pt1 | contig 14312 bp, 6 predicted proteins | sample WorMetLIZISLAND2_3_FD_187416 | JGI IMG/M metagenome (GOLD analysis project Ga0209681, IMG submission 187416) | Marine gutless worms symbiont microbial communities from Max Planck institute for Marine Microbiology, Germany - Olavius clavatus LIZARD... ... | reverse complement strand
CGTGATTCAGCAGAGCGCGACATTCGTGAGAAAGAGACGAAAATTCTGAGTCAAAGTCGAGAGCTGGAGGAATTGCAGAACCGTCTCGCAGATGCTGAGAGAACGAGTCAGCAACAACAGGCCGAACTGACTGAACTCATGTCCTCAAAGGATGATGTTGGAAAAAATGTACGTCTTTCTGTGACTTAGTTTTAATTTCAGCAAGTAACGTTGAGAAAGTGCTAGATTGACATCTGTACAATAATATACTTGGTGTCTACCAAGAACAGTAAACAACACACAAACTGCAGGATGTTCTTGCTGACTCCCATTTTCCTGGCTTTTTATACCTGTAATATACAAGCTGGTATTTGTTTTCCAGGGTTAATGTATCAAAGCTGAACTGTGTAATTAGCAGCTTTCATTACTGCATCGTTACAAACCAGCTGGTCTTAGGCAAATGGACATCAGCTACGAACAATTTAATGGGCTGCTGAAGACTGATTTGTTTGGGCTTTGAGATTGTGGTGCATTGTGACTATTTGTTTAATTATGCATCCCAAATGTTCTCACTTATTTGCTTATCATTATCAGGCAGATTGCTGATGTTTAATAGTTGTGGCTTGTTGTTGGCGCAGATGCATGATCTGGATAAAGCACGCCGTGTTCTTGAGACACAACTGGCCGAGCAGCGAGCACAGATTGAAGAGCTTGAAGATGAAGTGCAGGCCAGTGAAGATGCGAAGCTGAGACTGGAGGTTAACATGCAGGCAATGAAAGCACAGCTGGAGCGAGATCTGCAGGCAAAAGATGAACAGAGTGAAGAAGGCAAACGCTCACTCGTTCGCCAGGTGTGCCACTGTATTTGTGCATTTTTGTATTTGCTTATTCTCCTGTGAAAATTCCTTCAGTTTATTGTAGTGTATGTTTGCCACTGTCTGGAGTTGTAAAGACAGTGTTTAACACAGGCCATGGTCATTAGTTGTCGACTTGCCAGTAACTCATTCAGTTGGTCACGCATGACTGACCCATGGAGTTAGCCATTCATTATACACTCCAAATACAACAGTAGGCATAGGTGGTACCAGTGCAAATACAGAATAAATTAATTGTTTACTGATGATGTTTTAGCCATTAATGACCTATAATCCATGTATGTAAATGTGTTGGTGTAAGTTGTGTATGTGTGTGTGTATGACTGTATTTACCATTTTATTTATAACAGTTGTTCATTCTGTACATTCATTCAGTTAGTTAAAATGCTTCAGTTGATTTAATAGTTTAAGCTGGCTATCACTGCTGTCATTGTGCCAGTGACCATCATTTAGTAGAATGATAGCACTGTTTAGTTAGTCAGTATCTAAGCTGTACAATCATTACAATGGACGTGTGTGCTGTAGCTGCGTGATGTGGAGACGGAGCTTGATGAAGAACGCAAGCAACGGCTTGCAGCAGCTGGAAACCGCAAGAAACTCGAGGCAGATCTGAGAATGTCTGCCCAGCAAGTTGATATTGTGACCAAGGCTAAGGACGACGTTGCTAAGCAGCTGAAGAGGGCTCAGGTGTGTGGCTTTGGTAGTTTGTGTGATTATCTTGTTATCTCTGCCAAGTGAACGAAGTCAATTGTGTCGATAGTGTTTCCGTTTGATGTGTTTCTGTCTTTGTGTCCATGCATCTGTCTATGAGCAGCAGACCGGTAATGTTACTTGCTCCAAAACAGTTAAAGCTATGGACTTCAAATTTGACGTGCATGTTCCCAAAGATAGTCTGCATATGACCCCTTAAAATTTTTCGAAAAGAGGATGTGACCCCCAAATTTTTGGGCATTAAATGCTGATGTCTGCAAAAGGGTTAAAACTAAGGATTACAAATTTGACACAGGGACAGTCTGGACATAACCACTGAGAAATTTGTCAAAACGCAGATGTGGAGAAGAGAACATATGCACTTTCACGAATGTCTTCTCGTTATATTTTGTGCCACTAATTTGAAGTTTTAATATCTAGTTACTGCACCGATTAGTTATAGTTAGACATTACAAGCAAATCGATAACAGTTAGTAATGTTATTATACCATAGAATTAACTGGCCAGAGTCATGTAATTAATTTCATGTTGTGTCACTTGTAGTTTTCATTTTATATGCCTGCGATGACTACAGCATTGGATGGAAACTTATGCTAAATTGATCCTGTCTAGTACTGTGATTGGTTTCCATCTTTGACAGTTCACATTGTTTTTGCCAACAGACTAGTACTATTACTTTCGATTATTGTTTAACCACTAATTTTCTGGAGTTACTCCGGGTTGCACTAGGTCCTGCAATAGTGAATTTTTGGAAATTGTTGAAGAGAACTTTTACAGGCTAAATGCCCTTTCTGCCACCCAACCAGCAGTATCAAATCTCTGGATGGGCTGAATTTAAATTGTTGCATTACCAGTAACAATAACCAATGTCTGTAATGTGATTTGGTAGGCAAACCTGAAGGAGGCACAGATGGAATTGGAGTCGGCACGTGCAGCGCGGGAAGAAGTAGCGGGATCAAGTAAAGAACTTGAGAAGAAGTACAAGGCTCTGGAAGAAGATCTTCTCCGTACTCAGCAAGATCTTTCAGCTTCGGAGCGGGCTCGGAAAGATCTACAGGCTGAGAAAGAAGAAATAGCTGAAGAAATTGAATCTGCCAGCAGGTTGCCATTATTTAGCAGTTGTTTGTATGAGTGAACTTTTTGTTATTGTTTATGCAATAATGTCAGAAATCTGTTATTTGTCTGTTATTTGAGCCGGGAAGGCGAACCATAATTAGAGAAGAGGACGAAAGAACTTCAACATGTCTTGAGCAACTGCTGTAATGGCACTAAGCTTTATAATGCAGTTACAGCCGATTAGCTAGCGAAGTCATGTACTGGTAACTAAGATGTCTTAAATATGCATGACTGAATAAATGAATAATAATAAATGAAATAGTAACATATACTGTACACTGACTGTAATCAGTGAGTATTACAGAAAATGTCACAGTTTTGTCCATATCTTTGACATTTTCATCACACACCATGTATCCAGACTCCCCTATATAACTTGGGCTACATGTGGAAGCTAAAAGATACATGCGCATATGTAATGCACTGGTCTTCCTGGTGGTGGTCTTGTAGCTTTGGCTGGTATATGGCTGACGTATGAAGAATTGGAGATCAATGCTCCCTGTTGTACCTTCATGGCTTGCTCAGCCCTCGTACTGCCCTCGTACTTTCTCTGTCACTAACTGCACCTTCAGTTTGTTGTGCGTCTAATGTGTCTAGGCACTGCAGTGGACATGTTTCTGTTTTAGAATCAGTTGGCAGTGTATTTTCCAGTGTGAATTGCTGATGTTAATCTGTAGATGTCTGCGTATGTAATGTGGCAGAACCATGGTTACGGAGGAGAAGACTCGACTGGAGACCAAGATATCCCAGTTGGAGGACGAGCTAGAGGATGAACAAAGTAATTCAGAGCAACTGAATGATCGTATTCGCCGACTTACCGCTCAGGTAGACAGCTAACTGCAGTACCATTCCATCTGATGTGATAATTTATTTGTTATACTGCAATGTGGTTAACCCTGTTGTTTGATACAGTTGAATCTCATGATATTCTTTCCTTTATGACAGATATTATTTCGTACCACTCTATATCCATCCATCCATCCGTCCATCGTTTATTACGCCAAACCAGACATCAAAAATAAAGTAGGACATAAAATCGAGACACAATTAAAAATAGTAATCCTTTCTTTTGTATTGTAGCTCATTTGTTTGTTTTTATACTTATCAGTGAATTTTCTACTCTTACTTAGCCTTTAGTTGTAAATGCAATAAATAACTTATGTTGTGCTGAAGTGCCACTGAGAAACTGATAAAGGTATGCTGTATATACATATTTATTATAATGTGGCATGTGTAAGTGCCAAGAGTCCTAAGGCTTCTTTTTATCACTATCCTAAAGTAATTTGTACTGTCTAGTCATATTATAAAGCATCATTTCCATGCAGATTGCATATATCCAAAGTTGTGCATTGATTTACTAGGTGGAGCAGTTGACTGCCGAGCGTGAAAATGTACACAGCATTAGCAACAAGGCAGAGACCGAGCGTTCAGTGCTGGAGCGACAGAATGCAGAACTGCGTGCAAAACTTGCCGATGTAGAAGCAGAGACTCGGACTCGCTTCAAGACGGCAATGACATCCCTTGAGGGACGCATTGCAAACCTTGAAGAACAGCTGGATAATGAGATAAAGTAACGTATCTTGAGCATATTTCACTAAGCTTTATAATGCAGTTGCAGCTGAATACCTAACAGTATCATATAACTAAAATGTCTTTAAAATCTGGAGTTATCTATACCAAATCATATCATTGCAGTGGTGGTGACTGGCAGTGGTGAAGCATTAACTGTGAACATGGGCTAAGCCTGTCTGGTAGTGGGATTGGTAGCCATCTTTGTTTAAGCAAACCGTGTAACCTGCCACTTATGCTAAGTGAGCCTGCCCGTCTGTGTTTATGTGCAGTGCCTACTAGTGATAGTCACTGTCACCACTAGTGAGAAAAGGTTACGTTTTGTATAAGAGGAGGCCTTGTTATTAGGACTGCTAGGGTGCTTATTAAACTTAGTTGATGGCACAGGCTGCCCAGTGTTGTGTTGCTTCATTTTACCCTCAAAGTTCTTGCTGTCAATGTGTTACTTTCTTTTGCATTTCGCTGTGCTTTTACTTTCTCCATTAATAATTCACTATTTTGGTTCTGTCTGTTAACATTTTATGTGCATGTGACTGAAATTTGTCACTCTGTTTTAGGGAACGGCAGAATACCGGGAAGGCAAACCGCAAGTTAGAGAAGAGGACGAAAGAACTTCAGCTGCAGGCAGAGGATGAAAAGAGACATGCTGAGCAGTATAAAGATCAGGTATGTGAATTCCTGGTAGTGTCATGTGTACAGTAGATGTGCCAGATTTTGTCAATAGCCAAAATCTTTGTGTGTATCAGTAGCCACACAGTTAGTGATCTGCATTGCTGTCCTATTGTGCATGGCAGTAAAAAAAGTCTCGTCGCGGTTTTGCATCATTGAAAATTTTGGACTAAGCCTTTTTTGACTTTTGCTGGATAAGGAATGGGCACAAAATGCATTAGTCATATTGTATTTGATTGGTTGATTGATTGGTCTAGGTGCATATTATAGTAATTCTAACAGTAAAAGCAATGTGCTGACCACTGCTTTCAGTGCAGATGCTGTAGTATAAGTTGTTTGCTATAACTGGGCCACTCTAACAACAATTTAATTGGTAGATGTGATAATATTACTAAACTTGTTTCAAATTATGTTTGGCAAACACAGTTTACAAACATGTTGAGATGGTGTTGTGATGGTTCTGCGGTGTAACAGACAGACAAGATGGGTTCACGGGTGAAGCAGTTGAAGAGACAGTTGGATGAGGCCGAGGAAGAGTGTGCCCGCATAACGGCACTCAAACGCAAGGTTCAGCGTGAACTGGAGGAGAAGGTGGAGCACTGCGACGTGTTGACACATGAGAATGAACAGCTAAAAGCTCGACTTCGAGGTGCATCCACAGATAAACAGAGGTACATGATTGTTTTGGGTGTGAGATAGTTTATTACCTGGGCAAAAGGCACCGATTGATCTTTATGTGATGTTTCATTTAAGGTACAGATCTAGGTCTGAACAGTGGCTGTGTTGTTGCCTCAGTGAATTGGCTTTGCATGTGAGCTAATGGTACTTTGACACCTCACTAGTCGATTGGTGGACCAGAGATGCAGCTACTAGGCCTAAAAGACCACACTAGACCGTCTCCGAAATGACCTGTACCCTCTGTCGGGTGGGGCATTAAACTCTACTCAATCCAAAAACTCTACTCAATCCAATCCAATCCACACTAGATAAGCTACTGTTCATTTCCCAGTTCTCACCCAATGGAGACAGAAGGCTGAGCTAGCCAGAGATTATTAAGAGGTTGTACCACCATGCCATGCTGTGCTAATGTGTTGATTATGTGTAATTGCAGCAAAAGTAAACATAAAGACAGGTTTGTTGTAGTGTCGGTGCATGATAATTAATGTTTACCAGCTTGATGTGCATGTTTGACACGTGGAAAACCATACAATTCACTACGGGCTGTCTGTAAACCATTCACAGTTGTTGTCGTCATTCTTTGAGATTGATGTTGCACGTAGATTGTGTTAATTATTGCTAACAGTCACCGTCACTGAATAGTAGCAGCAGTTGCTCATTAGTTAAGACAGTAGAGACCCTCACTGGCTAAGACAGTAGAGACTCTCACTGGCAACCAGTGCTTGATTCTTGTCTAGACCTATTTAAGGTGCTGATAGCATTTGGAGTGGCAGCTTGCTCTAGAAGTTTCCGGTTACTGGTGAACATGTCTGAGCCTTTTAACAGGGAACTGCAGAGGGTTAAAAGTTGTCGTTATTGTCATTAAATGCTGATTTTCTGATCCAGACGTATAATTGCAATGCACATCACGTAAACTGTGCTTTGTGCTTTAGCTGGGTTATCATTGTTTGGATTTTTGTTTAATAACCAGAATGCATAGCCCAGCCTGATAGTCATCCGCCCTTGTACCACTAACACCGGAATTTCAGCACTAGTAAGTGGTAATGCTGACGGCCTACTGCTGTCTTTCCATCCTCTTGCGTCTGTCATTGCCCACTATAGCCCTAAACAGTTGTACACCATATGTTACCATGTTAGTATGTTAGTGTGTGACTTTTGATGAGGTGTGCATTTAACAATTAAAACAAGTCAGATTACACCAGAATTTCAGCACTGTGGAGCTACGCACTGACATGGTGCATGCCGAATAATGATGGTGATGATGATGAGATTACAAAATTGTTATGAGTTATGTGCAAGCAGCTTCCAAAAACTGACAGCAGTTTTCCTTTATTGTTAGTCCAGCCCCCTGTCCAGTTGGGTACAGATAGAGAGAGATCGGCAGTGTTTTTGTAACTGTGATATTCATATGTGTTCGGCAATGTCGACACAAAATTGTACTGAATTCTTTGAAAAATAGGTTTGTTTGCCAAACTTTAGGGAGCATTTAGGAAACTTTAAATGGTACTAATTTTTGTTGCCAATAAAGTTACATTGTCTGGTTCAGAGACACCAGGGAAGGTTGGAAAAAGTGAAACATGCATAAATTACAATGGTCACTTCTCTGTTACGCAAAGGGAGGAATAATAAGATAAGACGATAGGCAACGTTGTTTTGCATTAAGTTGGTGTTGCAAATGGCTGAGTGGATTTCGTTTAATTGTTTCTATCAAACTCAGCAGTTACACATTTTACTTAGACTAATGCTACTTTTGGTTTGTGTTTGGCCACCCTACTTTTTCAGAGTTATTCCACTGTTAACCGTCTGTCAAATGTAGAACCATTGGGGATTGCCGTGACAGGTTTTACATGAGTGAATGCCATTCCTGTGACCCAGTGGCAGTATCTAAGCACATTATAAATAATTTAATCACGTATGCTGCTGCTTATGCTTTTTTAACGTAATATTTATCTAACCATAATTTGCAGTGGTCTCATGCGGACTCTTGAATTGGTGCGTGCGTGCACTTACAAGTCATCTTATCTTTTATTCAGTCATTGTCACTGACTGTAATTTATCGTGTGGTTCCTGATCTGTGTGTGCGCTAATATGTGTGATAACATTAATACTAACTGCAGTTAATTATTATCCATCCATGCAATTTGCATTTCTTGTCCATTTGCTAATGCAGCCAGCCATAACTTGTATACTGTGTTTGTTTTCATACTGTGATAAAGATGTATTGTCTGTACCTGACTGGGCTTCTTTGTCATGAAATCCCCATCTGAGTCCATTACTCCAAATTCATCCTTCTGTTGCTTGCGTACAATACGCTGTGTCTCAAAAATCGTCCCACTTTGTTATTCGCTGTAACTTTAACAAGCCTTACCAATATGCATAAAATTTAGCAAGTAAAAAGAAGAAACTCATATTTTCTTTTAAAAAATGCGGTAACCAGCCTCAAGTTGTTTCACTTTTTCTTATTTTGTTTTTAACTTTAAATTGGGCACGGTGGTATCACGTCATTTGCACATCTCTGCAGTATTTGTAAATATGGCGTTAGTGACAAAGACAAGGTTTCGACAAAGCTGTTGACCACTGGATGGTTTGATTACAAATCTGTAAAACAAAGGGATGTCATTTCAAGCACTTGCTGTAGCAAACTGGCTCTTTCCAGAACATACAGTGATGATACACCTTTAATATCCAACCAGTTTTTTCAGAAGCTCCCAAAGTTTACGGAAGCCTTCATCTCGGATTGTTAGCAAAGTTAAATAATTGAGCCAAGTAATACTTGAGAATCTTTGCTTGGCAAATTTTATGCACTTTGGTTCAGGCATAACAAAGTTACAGCAAATTGCAAAGTGTGAGATATATCTTGTCCACGAACTTATACCTTATTATCTTCAACCTGTATGTCAGTCGTTAACAGTTTCAGTCTCCATCTTGGTGAACAAATTATCCTGCACTCTTCCATATTGCGTACTTTCCTTGCTGTAGTGACTTACAATATGGTCTCCAATGCTTCATGATAATTGTCTGATCACATCTCTGTATTAATTATTTTCCTGTTTTCTTTTCATACCCTGTTTTCATTGTGCTGTGGCATTAATTAGCAATAGTACTAATGCTACTACTATCTTAGATAGACTTTTATGCGACTAATTTTTTTACCAGAGTTTCTTCAGCTTATGCAAGATAACCCAAAAGTGAACCTTTGAGAATTGTTGCAACATGACTTTCATGTTATGCAACCAACAGCATTAAATATATAATACAGCTGGTTGACTTACACTGTTATAAGTGGCTTGCTAATAACTGTTATAACTGTTATAAATATAACAGAAATCACAGAGTAGAGGCTTCAGCTGCAATGACAGTTTAAGACTTGCTTATGTACAGGCTTGTTTCAGTGTATTAATGAGGGGAGATGGCGTCAATCCCAATTTATTTTGGGGGCGAATGATGGAGGACTGTGAGCAAGGTACGAACCACTGGAGCACCAAAGGGGAGGAGTCTGGGGGATGCACACTCTGGGGAGGATGCATGTAGGTCTGGGGACTTAGCTCCCAGAAATTTTTGAAATTTTACACACAGATCTGTACTTGCTTTTTGACACCGTTTATTAAATTTTTGGGGTTGGGCAAAAAGCCACTTTTGCCCCAATATTTTTATTGGGGCAATTGCCTCCTCCCGCAGGGATCAACACCTCTGATGAGGGGTAACAAGTACCGGTAATTGTTAGTATTGTGCTGCCGGCTTACTGCATAAGATTTAGGCACATATATTGTTGTTTAAGAGTGATGAATGATCTGTTCTGTAGGGCCGCACGTGCTGTACGTGTTACACGGGCTGTTACATCTCCCGGCCGAGAGAACGGTTCACACAACGACGTGGTAGATGGTGACGCAGCAGCTCCTGATTCCACTGAACAGAAAGACTTGAAACCATTAGACTGATCAGAGAGACTGAGAGACTTGTCTTACGTCTGAGACTAGACTGGTTTCTCGACGGTCAGATTGATCCGATATCTTGATGGCATTGAAACTGCTACTCAGAACAGAACAACCGTGGTGTGGTTGAACTGGGCTGCATGGCAGTCTGTCTGTAATGTTGCCAACAGAAAAGTTATACGCCATTACAAATTGCAGTTTCATTCTGATAGCTTTGTGAAGTTTCCGCAAAAAGATCTGATGAAACTGGTTGGTTTAAAAGTTAATGTTTTTTATTGGAATTGTGCTGTTAGGTTTTCTGTTTTGTGAGTTTTCTGGGAACTTGGCTGAGTTGTCATTGTAATTTTTGCTTTTTGCTGTTGGCTTCATTTTGTTTATTTTCGTTGAATTTTTAATTATTTTTCTTCTGGAATACTGAAATAATGTGTGTTACAAAATTCATTACAGGTGTATTTAGATTAGGCAAGTGTGTCTTTTTGATGTCAGAGCTGATTTGCAGTTCTTACATTGTCTTATTGTCTTATCATTTACATGAAGCCGGTTATGTAATGTTGAGATATGATCACTAGGAAATTGTATTGAATTTATCGAAACATTTTCTGAATGTTTACATCAAAATATTAGATTGAAATATGTTGATAGAAAAAATGCTTCGCAGCTTCTGGCAAGCTTGTTTCTAATGTCAGTATTGAGGTAACTTGCAGTTTTTTGCTTAGTAAGTATTAGTACTATAATATAGTCATATTTGTTTTTTTTCTTTCTACATTATTTTTGCCATGTAATTAAGAGTTATTTGTGTTGTGCGCAGTGTTTGTATTTGGTGTTTATAGTTTAGTGCTGTCGACTGTCTCTCGGTAATTACTGTTACCAAACTTGTGATAAAAAATACTTCATTAAGAGCAGTGGGTCACTTGTTCCATTGTCAGCATGTATATGTAGTGATTATATGAAAGTGCAGTGATGGATAATGCTGCAAATAGTGATAACTGCTAGGGTCGGTATGATATGTTCGTTATCAGCCATATGCACATATGGTATAGAGACGAATTGGTATATTGAGTTAACAGTTAAGGTGGCTTGGTAGTGTAGTGGTTAGGGCATCGGCCTTGTGATCAACGTTACGAGTTTGACTCCTGGCCGTGCACTGCTAGGTTAGTACTTGGAAGGCTGACCATCTATGGGTGGGTAAACCATCTCAGTATGTAACCAGTCACGTAGCTCAACTCAGCCTTCCGTCCCTCTGGGATAGGTAAATCAAGTACCGGCCTGTCTAGCAGGGTGTGTTCACTTGGTGTCGGTTGGTAGGTAACACTGTGTGATCCCATATTGCAGGTGAAACCCCTGTAGCTGGGAGATGGAATTCCATTAACAGCTATACATGACCTTTAACCACTAACACTTAGCTTATATCCCTGGCCGTCTTGTGCTTTGCAACATACCTGTTGTCCGTACTTTGTAGCTTGCGTCTTTCAGCATTACGTCCGATCACTGGACACCACAATACGACCAGTGCTATTTTGGCTTCTAATTTTTTTATTGCGTCTTGTCACTGGTGCTTTGTGTGTCCGTTGCTGAGCATGTGACCAAAGTGCGAGTATCTAGCTGCATCTTCGTGTTGTTTATGTTGGCTTTGATGATGTGCAGTTTCTAACGTAAACATGTTGATATTGATGTACACTCATTGTAAGGATACGTGTTCTCGTTGATCGAGTTGTGCCGTCTCTGTCTGTACTTTCTCATTTTCAATGACTGTTCGTTAGTTGCTTTTCAGGTGTCTGTGTGCATTCATGCCATTACTCGATTTAGTTAATTCTGTTACTGAAATCACTTTACACAATTCTGTATTGTGTATGTTGCAAATCTGAGTTTCCTGTTGTTTTATGTCAGGCTGATTTGTTGTGTAGTCAGCTGAAAGTAACATGTTTTGCAGCAGTAAATTGTGTGATTTAGACTACGTGTTGTTGCCTGATATCTGACGTGTATTTCTGTGTATGACGTCCATATCACACATGTAGTATGTCAGAGGTGCACATTAGCACTAACAGAGTTAATTCACTATAGCGGATTGATCTGTTTTGGTTATATTAGTGTCTTTAATTTATTGATGACTGAAATTTTGCAGTATTATAGTATCTAGTCCATACTCCATAATAGTCAGGAGTGTCGAGTCACTGAGATAAGAGAGCTCTGTGTCGTTCGCTCTAATTCTCAGCTGCCTTCTTTTTTGGATTATTGCAGCTGTTTATCGGTGTTTAGTGTTGTCTCTTACGTGGTGAGTTCATTCAGTTGCGGTAGCTTAATAAGGCAACAAATTCATCAGTTGCCATCTCTCAGTGAGTGATTGCTATCTATGCAACAGTGCATGCTACTATGCCGTATTTTTATCTTTGTCGTGTAGTCTGGTAACCTGAGTTACGTAAATTGATCAAACACTTGCTCATGTGATGTATATACAAAGTCGAAATATTGTTGCTGCTGCTGTTTTACTGTTTATTGTCGAGTTGTGTCTTTCTCCGGGAGGTCTCTGTATAGCAGGTTTCGTGAGTTATTCCTAGAGAAATAGGAGCAGCTATGGTTGAGTTTAATGTGATGGATTCTTCTTGGGATATGTGGATTTGATTACTACTGAGTAAATTTTAACATTAGGAGGACGTTCATCTATAGTAAATGCTCCAGTACTTCAGAAATATTATTCAGGCATGTCCATGTTCTTGAATGGGGTAGTGGTAGTGCACTATGTTCAAAGGCAGGAGAAAGTTTTGGTTTACACAGTCATAATAGTAATAATAATAGTAGTAGTAATAGTTTGCCTCAAATGTATGGCAGTTTGATAGTTACTGTTTACGAGTTTATCGTTGTCAGATTGTGAGCAGATGTGAAATTGAGAAGGTTACTTCAAGAGGTTTTTCATAGGACATTCAGACTTTCAGAGTCATCTGTAAAGAGTTAATATGGTAGTAATGTTACGGTTGTTTTGTACTGTAGTTGAAATGAAAAGAGCTTTAGTTTAGTAGCGCCTTCTGTACAGACCATGTTGTGTTTGATGTTTCAATGTATTTGTGGCCAGGACAAGATAGTATATGGTCTGGTTGTGAAGAAGACCGTTATATTGAGCATCGTTTTGTATTGTTGAATCAGTCCTTGTGCTTGCTTGATTTGGAGTGGTCTCTGTTTGACCAAATTGCTACTACTCGGAGGCCGTCCCAGGGTATTTGTGTTTGAATAGTTAAGAACTAGCTGGCAGCATTTCAGCGATATTGTTTTGTCTGAAGTTGCATGCCAAACCCGTCCAGTCATTTCAAGCACTGCAGTGCGTGACCTCCACCGTGGCATTGCTCATGCAACGTTCTGTGGCATGTATATTGGCTAAGTGTGGTATGTTGTAACAATGCATGCATCTTCTGCTGCATCCAGGTGTTAATGTTACTGTTCCATCTGGGCAGTAATATCTTCTGTCAGCGGCGTCATGGGTCAAAAAAGCTGGGTGGGCAGGAAGTTGCGATTTTCCGACATACGTCTGCAAATTTCCCACAGCATACTTAGTATTAATGAGTACCAACGACTTTCAATGTGAATTCTGATATTGCACGTGAAGAAAAATGACCTGAGATTTCCTCATGCAGACTGCAGTACATTTTTCTGCGTAAAGAAATTGCACTACAAAATGCGCACAGATACAACTTTGCTCTGGTCAGTCCAGCCGGGTTTTCTGAAGTTGAGGGTGAAAATTCCCTGCCTGCCGATGGTTTTTCTAAGAAAAGTTTCCGACAGGCTAAAATTTAGGGTGAGCAGTTGCCCGCGGCCCCCACCCTCACCGTACCCCTCCACGATGCCGCTGTTCTATGCACTTAGTTTATGCTCTCCACTGTCGGTGAAATATTTTCACGTCACTGTTGCCAGCAGCAGTAAGTGTCCTGACACTGACATGTTTGGAACCAGTAGTAATTTGAGATGTTTTTGTATGCATTGAAATAAACAGTTGAACTAAATGCACGCGCGTGCGTTCTTGTTAGTGTTTGAATTTTGACTTAGGGGGGAAGGAGGGGATCGTCCCCTCCAAATAATTAGGTGGAGGGGACGGAGGTGCTTTTATCCCGCCAATATTTAGAAAATGTCATTGCGAAATGCTGCAGTAAACGAGAGAGAGAGAGAGAGAGAGAGAGAGAGAGAGAGAGAGAGAGAGAGAGAGAGAGAGAAGATGAGACACCAGTGACCGTGACCGACGTACAAGCAACACGTAGGCCTGTTATCCGGAGGCTGCAGCAACTGCATGTAGAAATCAGATTCTTTGGTTCTTTAGTATGCTGCCACCATCTATAACAGTTTATTGTCACATATGCCGCATTGCTAAACGTGGTTGAGTTTTCTAACTTTTCTTGTGTCGGAACACAACGGATTGCGGAAGTAACAACGTAGTTAGATGTAATAGTCTCTCAAGATTAAGTTTAGGCCTAATAAATGATCATGTATATGCAGGCGTAGACTACCACAATGTCTAGATTAACGGAACAGTGTTGCTACTTTGCAATAAACGTTTTGTATTAACTACGAAGATTAAAATCAATCAATGGATCAATTTACCGTCAGACTGCATGAACAGAGTTCAAATAAAGACTAACAAAATATGCAATTGTGCAGCTATACCCATGCATTTTGCTAACAGGTTTAAGTATATGGTGCCATAAACAGTGTCCTACACACACTGAGCTAACATTTAGTTCCGAGAGACAGTGAGTCCGACGCCGTCCCCCCCCCAAAAAAAAAAAAAAAAAAATGGGGGGCG
>Ga0209681_1000239_pt1 | contig 14393 bp, 16 predicted proteins | sample WorMetLIZISLAND2_3_FD_187416 | JGI IMG/M metagenome (GOLD analysis project Ga0209681, IMG submission 187416) | Marine gutless worms symbiont microbial communities from Max Planck institute for Marine Microbiology, Germany - Olavius clavatus LIZARD... ... | reverse complement strand
TCGCGCTGTTGTGCCAGGCCAATGCCCTGGTCGGCGAGGCCCAGAACCTCAAGGCATTGCCCACTGGCAACGTCGAGCGCTTGCGGACCCGTTACGACACCATCCTCACCGAAGCCGAAGCCGGCAATCCTTCCCGTCCCCGCCGTCCCGGCACCCGCGGGCGGATCAAACAATCCCCGGCCGGCAACCTCATTCGGCGACTGCGCGAGCACCGCAACGAGGTCCTGCGCTTCCTCACCGACCTGCGCGTTCCCGGCGACAACAACCCGGCCGAACGCGACCTGCGAATGCCCAAGCTCAAGCAGAAAGTCTCCGGTTGTTTCCGCTCCGATACCGGCGGAGATGCCTTTGCCATCCTCCGTTCCTGCCTTTCGACCCGCCGCAAACAGTCCGACGATATTTTCAACTCACTCGTCCTAACCTTCCAGGGCCCCCCAATGCCCCAGTTGGAGTAGCCCCAGTTGGAGTACCTGAATAGTTACTAAAATTCAGGATTCGCATTAAGCACAATACACGCGTCGCTCGGTGCCGGAATGGCCCGGCACCGGCTCGCAATTTCTTTCGTAACTTGGCACGCGGCGAAGTCATCCAACTGAGGGGATAACGGGTTGTTTGGGGCCAGAAGCTCTCGGTCACGGGAACGCGCTTGATGAGTGGTGAATCCCTCATCATTCTCAGTCCGGCTGCCTCTCAGGTCACCGCCATCCTGGGCGACTATAAATAGCGTTGGGAAATCGAAACCTTATTCAAGACCTTGAAGAGCCAAGGATTCGATTTTGAAGCAACCCATCTGACCGGGTTGAATCGTATTGAGAGGCTTCTGGCCTTGTTATCGATCGCCTTCTGCTGGGCGCATCTCCTCGGGGAATGGTTACACGAGCAAAAACCGATCCCAATCAAGAGCCATCACCGTTCGGCCATCAGTATTTTCAGGTATGGTTTGGACTGGCTGAGAGCGATTTTATGGCTCTCTTGCATTTGGTGTGGGTAGCGGGCCATAGCGATCTGACTCAAGTCGTGATGGGAAGCCCCGACTTGACGACGAACGGAGAAGTCGGCAGCCGGGTCAACTTACCCGCCACAAGGTAGAGGATGGTAATCAGGTGCCTGGTGGTCCCGTAGCCGCGGGCCCTGGCTTTGTTGGTGGCCTGGATGAGCAAATTGACCGCCTCGACACGGCCGTTGGTGAGCCTGAAATCGAACGCATTGAGGAGGCCTGGCCAGTACTTCTTAAGCGTCTTGGCCACCGCTTTGATCGGCTCCGGGCGGCAACGGCGCGCCCAGCTGTACCATCTGTCGAGGAGCGGCTCGGCCTGCACCGCGCTCTGAGCGCTGTGGAAGAGCTCGCGTAACGTCTCCTGGATCCGGAAGCCACGGTGTGTCTTGAGGTTTCGGCGCTTGAGTTCCGCAAACCGGCTTTCTGGCGGTTACTCCAAGCGTGCTTGTCCTGGAGCCAGATATAGCGGGTACGCCGCCGCTCCGGGGCCCTTTTGACTTCTTGGCGACGCACTGCGTCAACCGCCCTGTTGACGAGCTGAATGACGTGAAACTCATCGAAGGTGATTGCGGCCCAGGGCAGATGCTCACACACGCCAGCCTGGTAGCTTGCCGACATATCCGTACAGACCGCGCAGCTGTTCCCGGCACAGGCGCCATGAGCCTCGAGCGCATCGGCAAATTGGGCCACGACCCAGGCTTTTCGCCCTTCGCAGGCATAGAGCACACGCTGGGCATCGAGATCGTGAAACAAGCTGATGTCATTGTGTCCGCGCCGCGAGGCGGTCTCGTCGAGACCAGCCGAGGTGACGGTCGAGAAGTCCTCTTGTAACTATTCAGGACCTCTTGCCAAGCAGAAGGCTACGCGCGTACCCATGGAACCATGCCTGAACAGCACGCTCTAACCCATTCTCCGGAAAGCCCCGACGATGAGCTTAAGCGGCTGCGTGAACGGGTGGCGGAGCAGGCTGCGATCATTGAGGGGCAAACTGCGACCATTGAGCAAGATGCATGAGCGCATTCAGGAACTCGAAGCACGTCTGGCTAAGGATAGCCACAACTCCAGCCGGCTGTATCCTCGGACTCACCGTTCAAGAAGCTACCACCACGTTCGCGGCGCCAACCCAGCGGGCGCAAGCCCGGTGGACAACCGGGTCGGCGCGGCGTCACCCGCTCCCTGGTCGAGGCCCCCGATCAGTACGTGATCATCCCGCTGCCGGGGACCTGTGCGGGCGGGCGCGGCGGCACCGGGATCGCCACTACGGGGCTCGCAGAGCGACGCCAAGTGGTCGAGGTGGTGATCCAACGTGAGGTCATCGAGTACCGCATTGTCAGCGGGACTTGTGCCTGCGGGCGCGCGCAACGCAGCACGTTTCCCGCGGGGATCGAGGCCCCGGTGCAATACGGACCGGGCGGGTCGGCCTTTGCGGTGTACATGACTCCATATCCGCTGCGGCCCTACCAGCGCACCGCCGAGGTGCTCAATGAGCGGGCCGGCCTGGCGATCTCACCGGGGACCCTCCAGCGCGCCGTACGGGTGGCCGCCGCTCGCCTGGAGGCGCCAGTCACCGCGATTCGCGACGCACTCGTCGCCGCGCCGGTGGTCCCTACCGATGAAACCGGCCGGCGTGTGAACGGCAACCTGTACCGGCTACACGTATCAGCCTACGAGCGCTACCAATGTCTGCATGCCTTCTGCAAGGCCCATCATCTGCGCCAGCTGATCGCCATCGCTGAGAGGTCCCCGAGCCGGCCGTGGGCAACCGATATGATCACGCTGTTAGGCCAAGCCAATGCCCTGTCGGCGAGGTCCAGGACCAGGACCTTGAGACGCTGCCCGCCGGCAACGGCGAGCACTTGCGGGACCGCTACGACACCATCCTCAGCACAGCCGAAGCCGGCAATCCTCCCCGTCCCCGCCGTCCCGGCACCCGCGGGCGCGTCACACAATCCCCGGCCGGCAACCTCATTCGGCGGCTACGCGAGCGTCGCAACGAGGTCCTGCGCTTCCTCACCGACCTGCGTTCCCTTCGACAACAACCATGCCGAACGTGACCTTCGCATGCCCAAGCTCCAGCAGAAAGTCCCCGGTTGTTTCCGCTCCAATACCGGCACCGAAGACTTTGCCATCATCCGCTCCTACCTCTCAACTCTCCGCAAACACCGACGATATGTTCAACTTGCTCGTCCTGACCACCTTCCAGGGCCGCCCCCCAATGCCCCAAATCGGAGTCCCTGAATAGTTACCGCAAATCTATTTAAGAAAAGTCGACAAAGATGAACCGACCTTTTCGGCTCATTTGCGTCCATTCGCGTTTATTTGCGGCAAAAAAGAAAATCAAGCGTGTCGCAAACGGATTGACCGATTAGCTGAGAAGGACAGCTTACGCAACGACGCTACATCAAGGCCATACCTATAACCCGTTGCGGGGTAGCGCCGTGGCGTGAGGTAGGAAAACCAGAGCTTCTCCCAGCTTTGTTATTTCCAGCATTCGATAGAGAGATTCCCTCACATTACCTATACCCGGAAGCAACAGAGTTATAATGCTATCCTTCATAAACTGGTATTTTCTTCAGTTATATATTTTTACATCCCATTCTCAATCTTGACAAGACGGATGGGAAGTGCTCACACACTTGGCCCTATCGGCCCAATTGATTATCCTCGATCCTCCCCGAACGGACGCCTTGAATTTTTGGTGGTGATCGGTCCATGGGGACCTTGAAAAATTCCGTCTTTGGGATTTTTCAAGTCGCAAAGTGAGCTTGCGATTTTCCCTTTTATACCGGCTATCAAGTACCTAGTACTCGATAGCCAGCGGGGCATTCCTACTCGGCACGAGTATTTTGAGTTTCCTGATTACCCTCAAGATTCAGCTATTCAGCCTGAGAGGGGCGTATACTGAACCTGAGCCCAAAGAGGAGAATCCCCATGGCCAAGAATCCGATTCAGTTTCAGAAGGGTTTGAGTTTGCCGGATTTTCTGAAGCCGTAAGGCACCGAAGAGCAGTGCCGTTGCACCGTGTACGGCTGGTGTTGGCCGAAGGGCTTGCGGTGTCCGGAATGCGGGACGCTGGTCACTGCGAGCTGGCGGGACGCAAATTGTACCCATATCATCGCTGTCACCATCAAACCTCACTCATCAGCGGAACGCTGTTCGAGTACACGAAGCTACCACTGACAACCTGGTTCCTGGGGATATACATCCTGACACAGCCGAAGAATGGGACCTCGGTCCTGGAGCTGAAGCGGCCGTTGGGGATCTCCTACAATGCCGCGTGGCGTCTGAAATACAAGCGGATGCAGGCGATGAAAGAGCGCGATGACAGCCAGCCGCTATCCGGCAACGTACAGATGGATGATGTCTACTTGGGTGGCGAACGTCCAGGGGGGAAAGCGTGGGCGCGGTGCCGCCGGCAAGACCCCCGTTGTCACGGCCGTTCAGATCAACGGCGACGGCCACCCCATCGCCATGCGCCTGAGTAAGCTCCAGGGCGTTCGCAAGACTGAGCTTGCCGCTTGGCTCAGAAACATCTGCGGGCCGCTACCCACGTCGTCTCCGATGGCCTGAGTTGCTTCGCCAGTGTCACGACGGCCGGATGTACACACGAGGCCATCGTCACCGGCGGCGGTCCGGCCAGCGTCAACCACGAAGCCTTTACCTGGGTCAACACCATGCTCGGTAACGTCAAGAACGCGATTCAGGGGATGTACCATGGCATCAGTGACCAGCACGCACCGCGTTATCTCGCCGAGTTCCGCTTGAAAAATGTGAGCAAAGCGAAAATTGCATTTTCGCTTCGCGGCTTGAAAAATTGCAAGGATGTAATTTTTCAAGGTCCCCATAAGGTATGGCCTTGGGTGGCGGCGTTGCGTGAGCTATTTCTCAGCTAATCGGTCAATCCGTTTGCGACACGCTTAATTTTCTTTTTTGCCGCCAATAAACGTGAATGGATGCCAATGAGCCAAAAAATATTCGGCGGCGGACTATCCACGCCTTTTGCCGCTCGCAAGGAATTAGTTGCTCGGCCAGCTCGAGGCACAATGCCTTCTCGTACAGTAACTATTCAGTTACTCGGGGCATTGGGGGTTGCCCCTGGAAGGTTAGGACGAGCGAGTTAAAAATATCGTCGGACTGTTTGCGTCGGGTCGAAAGGCAGGAGCGGGTGATGGCAAAGGCATCTCCGCCGGTATCGGAGCGGAAACAACCGGAGACTTTCTGTTGGAGTTTGGGCATTCGCAGGTCGCGTTCGGCCGGGTTGTTGTCGAAGGGAGCACGCAGGTCGGTGAGGAAGCGCAGGACCTCGTTGCGGTGCTCGCGCAGTCGCCGAATGAGGTTGCCGGCCGGGGATTGTTTGATCCGCCCGCGGGTTCGGTGAGAATGGTGTCGTAGCGGGTCCGCAAGCGCTCGACGTTGCCGGTGAGCAATGCCTTTATCGGTTGCCCACGGCTGGCTTGGGGACCTCTCAGCGATGGCGATCAGCTGGCGCAGATGATGGGCCTTGCAGAAGGCATGCAGACATTGGTAGCGCTCGTAGGCTGACCAGTGATGATGCCCCAGTACGCCCACGAATTGGGACAAAAGGCCGAACGCATCCGGGGCCTCGGCCCCACGTTTAGGATGAGGGCAGCAGGCCGTAAGCCGGTCGGTGCTGAGTACGTGTAGCCGGTACAGGTTGCCGTTCACGCGCCGGCCGGTTTCGTCGGCATGGGCCACTGGCGCGGCGACGAGTGCGCGGCGAATCGCGGTGACTGGCACCTCCGTACGGGTGGCGGCCACCCATACGGCGCGCTGGAGGGTGCCCGGTGAGGTCCCAAGGCCGGCCAGCTCATTGAGCACCTCGGCGGTGCGCTGGTAGGGCAACAACTGATATTGGGTCATGTAGACCGCAAAGGCCGACCCGCCCGGTCCGTATTGCACCGGGGCCTCAATCCCTGCAGGAAACGTGCTGCGTTGCGCGCGCCCACAGGCACCGGTTCCGCCGACAATGCGGTACTCGATGACCTTACGCTGGATCACCACCTCGACCACTTGGCGTCGCTCCGCGAGCACTGTAGCCGCGATCCCGGTGCCGCAACGTCCGCAGGCGCAGGTCCCCGTCAACGGGATGATCCCGCACTGGTCGGGGTGATCGACCAGGGAGCGAGTGACACCGCGTCGGCCCGGTTGTCCACTTGGCTTACGCCCGCTGGGTTGGCGTTGCGAGCGTGGTGGCGGCTTCTTGAACGGTGAGTTCGAGGATGGCGGCCGGCTGGAGTTGTGGCTATCCTTGGCCAGGCGCGCTTCCAAACTCCCGGATGCACTCGCGCAGATGCGCAATGAGCGCTGTCTACTCCGCAACCCGTTCACGCGACCGCTTAAGCTCGTCGTCAGGGTTTTCCGGAGAATGGGTTAGGGTGGGTTATTCCAGCATGGGTCTAGGTTACGTGTGTAGCCTGCTGCTTGGCAAGAGGTCCTGAATAGTTACCTCGTGCACGGACTTCAAAGACCCAGGACCTAAGGCGATTCCTGTCAAATGAAATACCATCTTGTTGTCCGTCTTCCGTGTTGCGTCAATCGTTACATGGTCCACTATGCGCCGGTTGTCGCGCCTTGAATACGAACCAAAATCCGGCCCAATCCGGTACACCATTTTCCGTCAATCGCCTTAGAGTTTGTCTAAACATTTATTAATAATGAAAACTCAACGAACAGCCATTTTATAGGGTGTCTGATGATTACAGATTTGCCGGAGAAGCAAACGACTGGATGCGAAATAAACCTGTGTTTCGCTCGAAGTTGGTTTCCGTTCATAATCGTTACTCAATCGACGCCATCGACTCAGCCAAGCGAATGGGGTCAAGACCCAGCCGGAGCGTCGCCATTTTTCGCGGAACCCGAAATGGGGTCCGTCCGATTTCGGGTGCACAAAATTAGGCGATGGCCATGGCCTTCGGCGGCCCGCGTCCGTCCCGGCACGCACTCCGCGCGGCACCAGGACTCCCACAATGACTAGACGCCGTGTCGCATGGCTTGGCCTTTCGCCTCCGCCGGCGCTCACACGCCGCACTCCGACGAAACGCACGACCCTACGCCTACGCGGGAGTCGTCGCACTCCGCTCGTCGCTTACGCTCCCTCGCTTTCCTGGGCTCCTCCTATGTCGGATTTTTCAAGATCTCCTCAAGGCCTCTCCCGGACCAAGACGACCAGCGCCTTGGGTCCGTGTACCCCGTAGGCCAGCGTCTGCTCGATGTCGGCGGATTTGGAAGGACCGGAGATCAGTAGGACGTTGCCGGGCATACCGGCGTGCCAACTCTGCCGGGTCAGCAGCTCATGTAGGGTCGAGCAGATCTCGGTTGCGTCCAGCAGCACGCAATGGATGGGGGGTACCAGTGACAAGAGCCGTGGCTCCCGGGGTGTTGGCCACAGGACTAGGGAGCCGGTCTCGGCGATGGCGCCCCGACAGCTGGTGAAGCCGGCGTCTGTGGCCTGGAACAAGGTCTCGCGACAGGTCTCCAACGGCTCCCGATAGGGACGCAATTGGGCCTTGTCCTGCTCCGGCCAGCCCAGCTCCAGCTCCTGCCCATGGGGGCCGTCGGGGCCATAGAGCAGAGTGCCGCCGCCTTTATCGTTGTTATCATTTTTATCGTTCAGCAAGGTGTGCAACCGTTGCGGCCAGTCGGTGCCGACCCGATGGACCTCGCCGCGTACCGATTCCAGATTGGTCCGGAAACGCCGCAGACGCTCCGCCGCGTCCCAGTCGAAGCGGCGCACCGGGACAACGGGTAGCACTCGATTCTCCTGGGTAGTGTCTGCATGCAAGCGCCGGAGGATACCTGCTTTCGTGTCGTCGCTCATGGGGACTCTCTCACCGGCCAGGGCTACCGAATGATAATTACTGCTGAAACAAGCTGTTTTTCAGCTCCTCTGCGTGCTTAAGCGTCTGAAATCGACAAGCCGTTGCTTTCTATAAAAATTATCATTCGGTGGTCCTGCCTCACCAGCAGCCGGTACCATCAATCCTCGCAGTCCTCGGCAAAGTCGGCCTCCCGCGCCAATCGGTGCAGATTCTTCGGGGCCAGCCGTGGGGCGAGCCGGGTCCTGGTCCAGGGCTTGGCCAGCCGCGTGATCCCGGTGCCTGTCTTGCCCACCAGACTGCTCATGAGCCGGTAGCGGCCAGGGTCGGCGTGACACCAAGCCCACAGCCGCCAGAGTGCAGTCTGCTTAAGATTGCGCCGACTGCCACGGCCCAGGACTCGGGATTCGGTACCGGCACCTACTCCTTCAGCGCGCAGCCGGTTCAGTAAATCCGGGATAGGAATCCGCACCGGACAGACCTCACTACAAGCGCCGCATAGGCTGGAGGCATCCACAAGTCCTCCGGCGGCGGCTAGGCCCCGGAGCTGGGGCTCGAGGATACTGCCGATGGGACCGGCATAGACGGTGCCGTAGGCGTGACCGCCGAGGCGCGTATAGACGGGACAATGATTCATGCAGGCCCCGCAGCGGATACAGTGCAGGGTGGCCCGGAGCTCCGGATCGGCGAATAGGCGTGATCGGCCGTTATCCAGCAGGATCAGGTGGACCTCCTCGGGTCCATCCAGCTCCCCGGCACGGCGCGGTGCACCGATCAGGTTGACATAAGTGGTAATGGGTTGGCCGGTGGCGGAGCGGGTAAGCAGCGTCAGCAGAGTCGGGAGCTGATCCAGGCGGGCGATGACCTTCTCGATCCCCATGACGGCGATATGCATCTGGGGCACCGTAGCACACATCTGGCCGTTGCCCTCGTTCTCTACCAAGGCCAGGGTCCCGGTCTCGGCGACGGCGAAGTTGACTCCGGTGAGCCCGGCCGTGGCACCGCGGAATTTCTCGCGCAGGATACGCCGAGCGATCGCCGTGAGTGCCTCGGCATCTTCGCTGTCGGGGAGGTCCGGAAACCGGGCACGGAATAGCTCGGCAACCTGCTTCCGGTCCTTATGGATAGCCGGACCGACGATGTGGAAAGGGCGTTCTCCAGCGAGCTGTACTATGAGCTCTCCCAGGTCCGTCTCCACCACCTCGATGCCCCGATCTTCCAGAAAGGCATTGAGCCCCAGCTCCTCGGAGACCATGGACTTGCCCTTGACGAGCCGTCGGGCGGCGTGTCGTTGCAGGATATCCAGCACCAGCTGGTTGGCTTGGCCACAAGTCTTGGCCCAGTGGACCCGAATGCCGTTGGCGGTGCATCGGTGCTCCAGCCCTTCGAGTAGCTCGGGAAGGTGCGCTAGGGCATAGGAACGAATAGCGTGTCCCTGGTCTCGGAGCCGTGCCCACTCTTCTCCGTCCGGAAAGGCTGCCCAGCGCTTGGCGACCAAGCCATCCAGGGCGCGCCGGATGTTCCCCCGTATCCGCCGGTTACCGAGAGCCGCCGCTACCTGGGTATGCCACTCAACTTCCATGGGTTCGCTCCCATACCAGCTCGGCGATGTGCGCCACCTCCGGCCTTTCCCCCCGGTGTCCGAGCGTCCCCGCCAGATTCATGAGACAGCCGCAATCCTGGCTCACCAACAGGGGGGCACCGGTAGCGGCGATAGCCGCCGCCTTGTCCGCGGCCATGGCGGCAGAGATCTCCGGCTCCTTGACCGCGAAAGTTCCACCGAAGCCACAGCACTCGTAGGCGTGATCCGGCTCCAGGGTGCGGACATTGGCGAGACGGCCGAGTAGGTCTCGGGCCGCGTCCGCGACGCCTAGCTCGCGACGTGCCGAACAGGAGTTGTGCAGGACCAAGGTCAGCGGTGGCCCCGAATCCACGGGCCTGAAATCCAGGGTCCAAGCCAGGAATTCGGTGAGCTCGTAGACCCGGTCGGCCAGGGCTTGGGCACGGGCCGCATCCGCAGTGCCGGCGAAGAGCCGTGGATAGTGCACCCGGAACATGCCGGCGCAGGACGCGGAGGGGACTACCACCGGAATCGGGTCGGGAAAGGCCGCGAGCTGGGCTGTCGCCACCTTCCGGGCTTGGTCCCGGTAACCGGAATTGTAAGCCGGCTGACCGCAGCAGGTCTGACCTTGCGGATAGCGGACCCGGATACCCGCATCGGCCAGCAGCCGCATCGCGGACAGGCCCGCGTGTGGGTAGAGTAGATCGATCAGGCAGGTGCCGAAAAAATAGACCGTGTCGGACTTACTCATAGCCGGATTATAGGGCACCTTGAAAGAATCGGTGGTGCTCGATCTGTATACTTGTTGCACGTCGCTTACTAAAATATTCACGTGCAACGGGTATAGTAGGCGTGCGATAGCCCCTTAATGAGAAAGGTGCGGCTCTCATCAAACATCCCGTAACATACTGTTTTGTAATTGATTTGTCCGCATCAAGCGGCCTCACGGACTGTAAAGCCGAGATGTTTGGCCTTCACACCAGCGTCTGAACGGTCTCGGTTCCCCGCGGTCCCCTATCTTGCCACTTGCCACTTGCCACTTGTTTGCTGCGCGACAGCGCGCCACCTACTGGTGGGGTGGGTTCTCTTTTGAAACGATATCGGGCGTCGAAAATCCGAGCGTCGAGGCCAGTTTATCGGACGCCTTGTGGAGCTTGCGCACCATCTCCCTATCACGTTGCTTCGCCCTGAGACCTAGGGATCCACGACGCCCCGTGGGATCGAACAGCTCCGTGGCCAAGTTAACCGCACCGGCAGGGATTTATAGGCGGCAGGCTGTGCCCATCGGAAAATATCGAGTAAGCGCCGGGGGGAGAAAATTCAGCCGCCAATGAACGTAAATGTATTCAAGAAAAATCGGCGAGGATGCCCCCACCTCTCGGCGTGTTATCGGGTGTATGCCTTTGAGGTCGGCAAAGTCTTGGGTCTGGGTCTTTGGGGTCCGTGTACGAGAAGGCTTTGTGCGTCGAGCTGGCCGAGCGCGGACCTCAGCCGAGTATTTTTCAGCTCATTTGCGTCCATTCGCGTTCATTGAGCGGCAAAAAAAGATATCGAGTAAGCCGGTGGGTACAACTCATCCTAATGGTCGGCTGAGCCTTTGTCTCCGGGTTTCTCCGCGTCGTTTCAGAAGAGCCGCACCTTAATGAGAACAAAGACGGTTCTGGTCCTGGGCCTTGCCGACCAGGGCATTGGCCTGGCACAACAGTGCGATCATATCGGTTGCCCACGGTTGGCTTGGAGACCTCTCAGCGATAGCGGTTAGCTTACGTAGATGATGGGCATTGCAGAAGGCCTGCCAACATGAGTAGTGCTGGCAGGCTGACCCATGATCATGCACGAGTACGCCAGCGAACGGCACCAACAAGCCGAACGCATCCGGGGCCTCAATCCCTGCAGGAAACGTGCTGCGTTGCGCGCGCCCACAGGCACCGGTTCCGCCGACAATGCGGTACTCGATGACCTTACGCTGGATCTCCACCTCGACCACTTGGCGTCGCTCCGCGAGCACTGTAGCCGCGATCCCGGTGCCGCAACGTCCGCAGGCGCAGGTCCCCGTCAACGGGATGATCCCGCACTGGTCGGGGTGATCGACCAGGGAGCGAGTGACACCGCATCGGCCCGGTTGTCCACCCGGCTTGCACCCGCTGAGCTGGCGTTGCGAGCGTGGTGGCGGCTTCTTGAACGGAGAGTCCGAGGATGGCGGCCGGCTGGAGTTGTGGCTATCCTTGGCCAAGTGCGCTTCCAACTCCCGGATGCGCTCGCGCAGATGCGCAATGAGCGCCGTCTGCTCCGTAACCCGTTCACGCAACCGCTTAAGCTCGTCGTCAGGGTTTTCCGGAGAATGGGTTAGGGTGGGTTGTTCCAGCATGGGCCTAGGTTACGTGTGTAGCCTGCTACTTGGCAAGAGGTCCTGAATAGTTACGATCTGGTAGGAAATCCGCCACCGGGATCGAAATTCCGGTTGCCGAAAGCCCTGTTTTCTCCGGGAGAGGGGTTGGGGAGGAAAACGAAAATTGTCTCATAGGAAAAGAGTGCGGGGAGAGGGGTTCGACCATGTGCGTCCCATCGCCGTTTTTGTCTCCTTTTCCGGCAGCGGCGGGGTGGAGCGCATGGTCATGAGCCTGATCCGCGGCTTCGTGGACCTTGGTCGACCGGTGGATCTAGTCCTGGTACACGCCGAAGGTCCCCACCTGGAACGCCTGCCGCGGCAGGTGAATTTGGTGCGCCTGAGTCCGCCGCATACCTTTGCGGCCCTGCCGGCACTCGTCCACTACCTGCGCCGCCGCCGCCCTACCGCCCTGTTGGCGGCTAAGGATCGGGCCGGGCGTGCGGCGGTCCTGGCCCGGTGGCTGGCCGGCACCGACACCCGGATCGTCATGCGCCTGGGGACCCATATCTCCACTGCCATGGCGGGCAAGATTGCCATCGCGCGTTGGTTACGATTCGCATCGATCCGCCGGATCTATCCCCAGGTGGACCAAATCGTGACGGTCTCCGCCGGGGTGGCCGATGATACCGCCCGCATCGCCGGGGTGGAGCGTACGCACATCCGAGTGATCCGCAATCCTGTGGTTACGCCGGAGCTTCCCGGACTGGCCGCCGAGCCCTGCCACCATACTTGGTTCCGGCCCGGTCAACCGCCGGTCATCCTCGGTGCCGGCCGCTTGGAACGCCAGAAGGACTTTCCGACCTTGATCCGTGCCTTCGCTCAGGTCCGTAAGGGGCGTCCTTGCCGGTTGGTGATCCTGGGCGCGGGCGGTGGACGGGCGCGACTCGAGGCACTGATTGCGGAGCTGGGAATAGCCGCCGACGTGGACCTGCCCGGCTTTCAGAGCAACCCTTATCCTTTTCTGGCCCGCGCGGACCTATTCGTGCTCTCCTCCCGTTGGGAGGGGTCCCCCAATGTCCTCACGGAGGCCCTGGCCTTGGGTACCCCGGTCGTCGCGACGGATTGCCCCAGCGGCCCCCGTGAGCTACTGGACGGGGGCCGGTACGGCTCCCTGGTCCCGGTAGGAGATGTCACAGGGCTGGGCCGGGCCATCGCCGTGACCCTGGACCGGCCACTACCACCGGAGCGGCTCGCGGCCGCGGTCGTCGACTACACCCAAGCCACGAGTGCCGAGCGGTATCTGCAGGTATTGGAGGCCGGTGCCATCGGGGAGCGGGGGGTGTTGACACCGGGGCCCGAGTTGTGGAAGTGAGGGATACCGCGAGAGGGACCTGAAACATTCCATCTCTAGAATTTTTCTTCGTTTAGAGCGGAAAAATTTCATCTTTGGAATTTTCCCTTACGCGAAGCGAAAACGCGGTTTTCGTTTCGCTTCATTGCGTGTGCTTGGCATGACGCACAGGCCGCCATTCCAGGCGAAGCCTGGGACAAAATGGCCCACCGTTACCGGACGAAAGGACGACGTCAACCAGGCAAAGGGCCTCACCGGAAACGGGGTGTCTGAAGGAAGCCTGAGGCAGAACCCGTGTACGTAGCGAACAGCGAACCGGCTGGATGGTGTTGGGGAGGAGGTCGAGCAGGCGCGCGAGAGCAAGACCGGATATCCGGAGAACCGACCTGACATGAAGCCGGACGGGATATGGGGAGGTGGTGCGTCTTACCCAGGGAAGCCGTCCTGTCCTGTTGTTGATGTTGCCAGAGACGACAGAAAAACCGAATCGACGAGGAGACCCCGAAGCGAGGAGGGACAGACGGTGGCAGATTCACGGATAGTACCGAAGAGACAGGACCGATGAAGCATTGGTAACAGTGTGGAGGAGAAAATCCTGAAGACCAGACAAAAGGGAAGAACATACAGGAAACTAAGAGGTTGTCTAAAATTTATTAATAATAAAAACTCAACGAACAGCCATTTTATAGGGTGTCTGATGATTACAGATTTGCCGGAGAAGCAAACGACTGGATGCGAAATAAACCTGTGTTTCGCTCGAAGTTGGTTTCCGTTCGTAATCGTTACTCAATCGACGCCATCGACTCAGCCAAGCGAATGTTCTCTCGACCACCCAACGGTGGGGTAAAACGTGGAAACCTCGCTGTCCTTTTTTCTTTCTAACAACTTCGCGCTGGCACTCGAATGGGGTCAAGACCCGATAGGTCCGCACCGGAATAGGCACGATCGCCCCGGATTTTTTTGACGGTATGGAGGATCAAAAACAAGTTCGTAATGACTTGACGGGCGGCTTTACCGTCAAACTCATTGGCGGCGTGTATCCGGACGACGAGCACGTAACCGATTATATCGGCAACGATAGGACGTTTTCTGCCCGTAACGAGTTGGCCCCCGTCACATCCCGATTCTACATAGGATTCCGGGGTTCCCTTGACACTTTGACTATCAATAATTGCTCCCGTTGGATCTGGCTTTCGGTCTTTTTTTGGCGTAACCGCTGACGAAGCACCGTATTGACTTTCTCTGGCCAACGATTATCTGTCCACTTAGTATAGTAGTAATTAACGAGCTTGTAGGGAGGGAAGTCTTTTGGCAGATAC
>Ga0209681_1000237_pt1 | contig 14413 bp, 17 predicted proteins | sample WorMetLIZISLAND2_3_FD_187416 | JGI IMG/M metagenome (GOLD analysis project Ga0209681, IMG submission 187416) | Marine gutless worms symbiont microbial communities from Max Planck institute for Marine Microbiology, Germany - Olavius clavatus LIZARD... ... | reverse complement strand
GTATCGCCGGCGCGCATGAAAGCGAGCGCCGCCTTGAGTTGGGGCCGGTCGCGCTGCGCTCCGGATGCCTTTTCTTCGAAGATGCGCTCGCAGCCGGCGGCCCCGAGCGTGTCGAGCTGGGAGCAGGAAGTCTGTTCCTGAGTGGAAACGCGGGCGTAGCCGATCAACATTCGTAAAACTCATTTGGTTAGAGAGGTTTTGTGAGTCTAAGTTTCGCGACAGCGTTTTGCAAGGGAAAATCGCTCCGACTGGGAGAGTTGGTGTGCTGATCGGAGCATCTTCGTGATCCTTGCTTCGGAATCATTGTTGGAAGCGCACCGGAAAGAGCTGGAAACCGACATGCAGCGCATAACGGGAAATTATTAGGAGCAGGCTAAGCGGATGGCGGAAACGATTGCCGGCGATGCCGTGCAAACAATTGCTTCTGAAGGTTATACCATTCAGGACGGAATACGGCTCCGGCGCTCATCATCGCGGTGATCACAATCGCCTTTTTTTCACGACGTGACAGAGGTATCGATGGAACCGCAACCGGTTCGTGCCTACTCTCCTACCCTCTACGAATCCTTGGAGGCCCTGCCGGAGGGCATGACCGGGGAGATTCTGAACGGACAGCTGCATACGCAGCCACGGCCTGCCGGGCCGCATGCTCATGCTGCTATTCAGCTTGGCATCCCTATCGCTCGCGGCTATGGCGATGGTATCGACGGTCCTGGTGGCTGGTGGATCCTGATCGAGCCGGAAGTCCACTTCGTGTACGACACCGAGGTGACGGTGCCGGACCTGGCCGGCTGGCGGCGGGAACGCATGCCGTATCTGCCGGAGGGGCACCGCTTCGAGGTCGTCCCGGGTTGGGTGTGTGAGATTCTCTCGCCGTCCACGGCCAGCAAAGACCATGAAGTCAAGATGCCACTGTATGCCCGCTATGGTGTACGGCATGCTTGGCTGATCGATCCGGGCGAGCAGAGTAGAGGTCTGCCGACTCGATGACGGTACCTGGGTGGAAGGCGGTTTCTTCTCCGGCACCGATCAGGTGATTGCTCCACCATTCGAGGCTGTGAGCATTGATTTGGGACTCTTTATAAGCCAGTTGCCGTATGAGCTAGCAGCCGGTCGGCTGACGAGAGCTTCTGATCCAAGGCCCGGCATCGTAAGGTGCCGGGCCTTTTGCCTTTCCTGTTCGGATTCAAAGCCAGCCAAGTCGTTGAATCCGAGCCCTTGTGCCACAGCTGCCCGCTGTTCAATCTGATGGAAAGGCCGAGGGGCTTGCGCGATCTATAATAATGTAATGCGTTAATGACGTAACACCTGTTTTCCGTGAGGAGATTGCCGATATGGCCAGACTATCGGCGCTGACGCAAAGGCTTGGTTGACGATGTAGCGGATCAGCTTAAGGCTCAGGGTAAAAAAACCAGTCCCAATGCGGTACGTGAGATGATCGGGACGGGAAGCTTTTCGACGATCCAGCAAATGCTGGAGATCCGGGCGGAGCAGCAGGAACAGAATGAAAAAATTCCGGTTTCAGAAATGCCGGAGTTTACGCAGAGGTTGTTGGAGAAGCTGCATCGGGATGCTGTATCTGCAAAATTACAAGGCACTGGGGGGGGAACATCAACGGCTGGAGGCAGCGAGAGGGGAACTCGAAGCCGAGAGAACGGAAATGCTGGGAGAGATAGCGAGTTTAGAGACGAGAAGTGCGGAGCTGGAAAAATCGCTGGTCGAAGTGAAGGCGTCGCTCTCGGCTACGTCCACAAGGTTGTCAGAGGTGGAGGGAAGGCTCAATGTGGCTGTGAACGAGTCCAATGCGCAAAACATTGAGATGGCAACCCTCACGGAACGGGAAGCGCAACTGCGGACTCAGCTCCAGGAACAGGAAAAGGATGGCTTGCTTAAGCAAGTGCAGGCAGCGATAGCGGGGGTTCGGGGAAGAAAGATGCGATTGGGGGTTCCTGATGAGATGTGGACGGGGCTTTGGCAACTGGGTAGCGAGATTTAGATAAGTGCCAAAAGGCAAAAGGCCCGGCACCTTACGATGCCGGGCCTTGGATCAGAAGCTCTCGTCAGCCGACCGGCTGCTAGCTCATACGGCAACTGGCTTATGAGGCGGCCAAAAGAGTCCCAAATCAATGCTCACATGAGGATCCTCCAGATGCCGGGTCCTCCATCCCTAATCTGGAAGGGATTGAGTAGTTTTGTCCCCAACACGGAGCCGGCCATCACATGCGCCCCGGCAGGCCGTGACTTAGGCATGCAGTTGTCCGTCCAGAATCTCCCCGGTCACGACCTCCAGTAGAGCCTCCAGGTATTCGTAGAGGGTGGGCTTGCGTTACGGTTCCATTTAGACCTCTGTCACGTCGTTAAACATCGTTAAAAAAAGGCCATCGTGATCGCCGCGATGATGAGCGCCACGGACACGACACCGGATGCCAGCTTGATCGTCCCGATCAGTCGGCGCGTATCGGTTTATTGCTGTTGGCGAAGACTCCGCGTCCCGTCCTGGATTTTCCGGCCTTCAGCAGCAATGTTCCGCACCGCATCACCAACAATGTTCTCTGCTAATACCGTCGCCCGTTTCTGATACTGGTCCAGTATATGGCGCACTTTGGCTTCCAATACTCTCAGGTTGGCTTCCAACAAGGTATCGTGGACGGCTAAAAAGGCCAGTATCGGGTCGTTTTTGTCGAGCCGCAGGCCATATCCTTTTGCAACGACTCGAATGATTTCGTCTTGATCGACCATTGCGGATCGCAGTCCTTCCAGTTGATCGAACAACGTCGCCTTCATTTTCTTAAGGCGGTGTTTTCTCATGAAGTAGAACGTTTCCGACCGTATGGCCTCATCGAATGTCAGGTGTGCTTCCAGCATGCCCTTCATGTCTTACGTAAACAGTTCACTTTGGAGGGGTATTGTGATTACCTTCCTTATTCTTTCTTTGTGCTTTTGGAAAACCCTTATTTCTTGAAAACTTTCGGAATTTCCTATAGGGAGCAAATAAACTATCCGGACTTGTAGCCCGTGATGTGTCCGGTTTCATTAGACGCCGAAGAGGTGTCCAATGAGCCGAACGAACTTGCTGCAGGAGATTCGGAAGATGAGATTTAAAGAGGCGTATGGGGGTGGCAAGCAGGCCGCCTGAGACAGGAGGAGGCCCGGCTGCTCGGGGTATGCGAGCGGACCTTTCGGCGCTATGTTGACCGCTACGAGGACGAGGGTCTGCACGGGTTGATCGACAAGCGCCTGGAGCAGGTCTCGCACCGGCGGGCGTCAGTGGGTGAGGTCATGGCGCTGGTGGAGCGCTACCGTCGACGACATGCGGGCTGGAACGTCAAGCCTTTCTAGCTTGGTACCAACGCGACGGGGGCAAGCACAGCTACACCTGGGTCAAGAACCGGCTGCAAGAGGCCGGTGTGGTGCAGAAGGCACCTGGGCGAGGCAAGCACCGCAAGCGGCGCACCCGCGCGGCCTGGCCGGGCATGATGCTGCACCCTTTCCCAATGGTGTCAAAAAAAACCATGTTATTAGGCACTACACCAACACTTTTGTCTACAGTCGCTCGGCTCCTAGCGTGCTAGATGAGCTTCGGGAGCTGAATCCGAGGCTCCCATCTGGCCACCGCAGCAATCGACACCATTAATAGTTTACACCTGAACTTGGGCATCCTAAATTAAAAGAACACTATGACAGCTGTCATAGCACTAATGTGCGCGGCCCAGAATTGGGATAGCTGTCTCCGCAGTCTTCAACGTGCATTTCAAACGCGTGGTGAGACCATGTTTTTATCGCTCGAGGATTGACGAGATTGACAGGATATGCAACGGACTTCACAGGGAAACAAGCTGGTCGATCTCTATAATTGAACTCAAGGACGGCCTCCGGGCCTTGGAGGATAGATTCTATGAAATGATCCCACCGAGGTGCTCAATGAGCTGGCTGGCTTGGCGATCTCACCGGGGACCCTCCAGCGCGCCGTACGGGTGGCCACCGCCCGCCTGGAGGTGCCAGTCACCGCGATTCGCGACGCACTCGTCGCGGCGCCGGTGGCCCCTGCCGATGAAACCAGCCGGCGCGTGAACGGCAACCTGTACTGGCTACACGTACTCAGCACCAACCGTCTTACGGCCTGCTGCCCTCATCCCAAACGCGGGGCCGAGGCCCTGGACGCGTTTGGCCTTTTGACCCAATTCGTGGGCGTACTGGGGCATCACCACCGGTCAGCCTACGGGCGCTACCAATGTCTGCATGCCTTCTGCAAGGTCCATCATCTGCGCCAGCTGATCGCCATCGCTGAGAGGTCCCCGAGCCAGCTGTGGGCAACCGATATGATCACGCTTCGACAACAACCCGGCCGAACGCGACCTTCTCCTGCCCAAGCTCCAGCAGAAAGTCTCCGGCTGCTTCCACTCCGATACCGGCGCCGGGGCGCTTTGCCATCATCCGCTCCTACCTCTCAACTCTTCAACTCTCCGCAAACAGTCCGACGATATTTTCAACTCGCTCGTCCTGACCTTCCAGGGCCGCCCCCCAATGCCCCAATTGGAGTAGCTGAATAGTTACTTTACGGGTAAAATTTGCTGTCTTCCAAGAGCCTTGTCCATCAGGACCAAAGAGGAAACCATGAAATGGTTAGTCTCGATCGCACTGTTTCTAACTCTTGGGGCGCTAGATTCACTCCCGGCCTCTGTTCCGCATAAGCTCACACTGGAAACCGCCGAGGAAAAGGGCTGCCTGGGTTGCCACGAGGGTATCGAATCGATCCGCGAGGAGTCCAGCGCCATGATGGCTGCCATCAAGGCCTTGGGTAAACCTCAGGGAAATCCCGAGGGCTGCGTGGTCTGCCACGGGGGCAACCCGCAGGGCCTGACAGCCGAGGAGGCGCACCAAGGCGTGTCCGAGAAGGCGTCAAAGACAGGGCCAAAGACCTTCTATCCGGATCCAGGCAGTATCTGGATCGCCGATAATACCTGCGGCCAAGCCGGTTGCCACCAAGGCTACCCCTACCGGTTAGAACGTGCCCTGATGAACACCGAGGCTGGCAAGATTCAAGGTAACCTGCACACTTGGGGTATTGAAGAGGTCCGGAACTACAAGGTGCCCTGGGGTAACTATGCCGTCGAAGATACGGATGGACTGACGCCGACTGTCGGCACCGATGCCTATAAGACCTACATGGCCAAGCTGATCGAGGAACATCCTGACCAGCTGCCCACCAAGCTTGACCAAATTCCCCTGCCTTCAGTCGAGGAGATCGAGGCTGACCCCAAGCTGGCTGGCTTCACCTACCAGCGCCAACAGTGCCAGCGTTGCCATGTGGGTATCAAGGGGCGCGAAAATCGCGGTGACCACCGCGGTATGGGCTGCTCCGCCTGCCATATCCCTTACGGTAACGAGGGCTATTACGAGGGCGGTGATCCAACCATCGACAAGGAAGAGCAGGGCCATATGTTGGTCCACCGCATTCAGGGCACTCGCAAGACCAAAGTCAAGATACGGGATGATATGGAGTATTCTGGCATTCCCGTGGAAACCTGCAACTCCTGCCACAACCGCGGCAAGCGGATCGGCGTTACCTACCAGGGCCTGATGGAATTCCCCTATGGCTCACCGTTCGATGAGAAGGGAAAGCCCCAGCCCAAGCTGCACACCAAGCAGTACCTCTTCATCTCCGACGATCTTCACCACCAGTACAATCAGAGCCGACCAGAAAACCCCAAAGGCGGCATGCTATGCCAGGATTGCCACACCACCATTGACGCGCATGGGGACGGCAATATTTTTGGCACCACCCTAGCCCAGGTCGAGATCGAGTGCCAAGACTGCCACGGTACCCCACAGGCATTCCCGTGGGAGCTACCGCTGGGTTACTCCGAGGAATTTGCCAAGAAGCTTACCGGTGAGGCACGGGGGTTAGGCAATGCGTTGCTTGCCGAAACCCAGGTCTATGCCACCCCATATGACAAAAAGGAAGGCTACCTGCTCTCCACCCGCGGAAACCCACTAGGCAATGTGGTGAAGGACGGCAAGCAGGTGGTACTACACTCCGCTACTGGTCTGGACTTCCAGGTTCCGCTCCTGAAACAGCTGGCCGAGGACAACGCTTGGAAGAACCCGGACGCCATGGTCGCTATGGGTAAGGTGACCAAGCACAACGAAAGCATGGAATGTTACGCTTGTCATGCCTCTTGGGTACCCCAGTGCTATGGTTGCCACGTACAGGTCAATTACGGCAAGGATAAGGATGGCAAGCCGTTCCAGGATACAGACTGGATCGCCGGGGGCAGCAAGCGGCTCGACGATGGCCAGACCGCTGAGTCTCCCTTAGGAACCCATGGCTACAAGCGGCCGGGTAAGGTGTTCGAGAAGCGCTCCTATTTGCGGTGGGAGGAGCCAGTGCTTGGTATTAACGGCGAGGGGCGCGTGACCCCGCTGATGCCAGGCTGCCAGATCATCTACACCGTCATCGACCGGGAGGGCAAGGTGGTAGCGCTCAACCAGCTCGCCAAATCACCGGACGAGCAGACGGCACTCGGCCAGGAGCGTGTACCGGACGCCATCGACATGGCCCCGGTGCAGCCCCACTCAGCCCAGCGCAAGGCCCGTACCTGTGAGTCCTGCCACAACAACCCCAAAGCTCTTGGATATGGGATTTCAGGCGGCGTCTTTCAGACTCGCCACGAGGACATCGTCGAGGATCTGATCGACCAGAAGAACGGCCAAGTGATTCCTGGCCGCTACCAGACCCAGATCACAGGGATCCCCAATCTGAATTATGACTGGTCCACCATCATCAAGGACGGTCAGCAGGTGCAGACAGTCGGGACTCATTGGCCATTGTCCCGCGCCTTGACCAAGAAAATGCGTATGGGTATAGAGCGCACTGGCCTGTGCCTGGGTTGCCATCGTGAGATGAGTAATGCCGAACTTTGGTCAAAGGTCGCCACCAAAGGTCAGTTGACCGATGAGCAACACCTCGAGCTGATGAACAAGATGTTCAAGGCCCATGCGGACTCGGAGAAGAAGTAATCGGGGTGTCGCTTGCTCGCAGTGCCGCCCAGCCACCTAATCGGTGTGTCCCCGCAGTATCTGGAGTTGTTGACATGCGACTTTGAGGACAATGACGACCTTGTCGGTGCGATGAATATCCTTGCTCACGGGATGGAAAAACTGCGAGCCGAAGGGCAGGACGCGGCGGACGCTTCCGCCGGGTGCGCGAGTCCGGAGCGTCGCCATTGTTCGCGGAACCCGGAATGGGGTCCGTCCGATTTCGGGTGCACAAAATTAGGCGACGGCCATGGCCTTCGGCGGCCCGTGTTCGTCCTGCGTCCGTCCCGGCGCGCACTCCGCTCGTCGCTTACGCTCCCTCGCTTTCCTGTACTCCTCCGTTGTACCGATACTGTGGGAACTGTTGGATACACCGAAAGGGCAACGCGTAAGGTAGTTGACAAGGTAAGGAATGATTGAAAGTTGGGAAAACAAAGGGGATGAAATAACCGAGTGGGTTTTTCTCACGCTATGGCTATTACTGAGGAAAATTAATCACTTAAATACTCTGACTGTCAGCCAACCATGGCTCCAGCACACTATTTCGCACACTCTTCTGATTCCGCCGACCAGACAACTTGGCATCGTTTGTCCGAGCACCTTGCCGAGACAGGCCGACGTGCGGTGGAATTCCTCGCAGTCCAGGATTGCGCAGAGCCAGCCCAAGCCGCTGGACTTTTGCATGATCTCGGCAAGTATTCCCGGGAATTTCAAGACTGTCTGCAAAGTGGTGTTCTTATCCAGCTAGCCGGTTAACAGACTATGTAGATAACCGATAAACATGACTTCCTGCTTTCCCGATAGTGGGATAACTTGATATCTTTCTTTCCAGCTAACTGGATATCCTGAAAACTGGATGGAGGGATGGCAGGATATGACGTACAAAATTACAATGGTCGCGCAGAAAGGCGGCGTCGGGAAATCGACCCTCGCGCGGATCATTGCCGTTGAAACTGCTAAAGGCGGTTTGGCGGTAAAAATCGCCGATCTGGACACACAGTAAAGCACAAGCGTGAATTGGGCTGTACGGCGCGCTGAGAACGGCATCGAGCCGGAAGTGCACGCCGAGTCTTTCAAACAGTCGATACCGCACTCAAAGATGCGGAAAGTTTCGGTCTGTATATATTCGACGGCGCGCCGCACTCATCAACCGAAACACAGCAAGCCTGCCAAGCCGCCGATATGGTCATCATCCCGACCAGTGAAGGCCTCGACGATCTTCAACCGTCCGTGATCCTTGCGAACAACCTTCTGAAAGAGGGGATTCCGGTCGAAAGGATCGCCTTCGCGCTGTGTATCACGTCGGACTCGGCGCGGGAGCTTAGCCGGAGCGCGCGACTACCTCGGCAAAACCCCTTACACGGTGCTCGACGGGGCAATCCCGTTCCGCTCAGCATTCAAAACCGCAATGGATCAAGGGAAGGCAATTACGGAAACGTCTTTCCTGACCCTGCGAAAATGCGCCGACGCGATGGCGCAGAACATCATTGATGCGGTCGCCTCTGCCTCAGACAAAGAGGTAGCGTGATGGCCGATATCACCAAACTGAGATCGAAAGTAGACAAGGGCGCACCACCTCCGCCGGAACAGACGAACGGCAACCTGAGCAAGCCGCCACGCGGAAAAAGCGGGCAAGCGGTTTGGCTTCAAGAAAGGCTCGAAGTCGGATTTGTTCATCGCCATGTGGGGCGAATATAAAAGCCGGAAATCTCTGATAGAAGGATATGTGGCTATCTCGGTCAGTCGATAAAAGCCATGATCTCGTGCGCCTCGGGATGCGCAGCAACGAAGTCGCGCAACTGATGGAGCGCACGGCTGAACCGCCCGAAAGCGTTTTGCACGTAGAGATTGGCCCCCGATGCTTACGGCCTCCGAGCTCATCTCGCCCGCATAGTAGTTGCCGTGGCACTCGACGGCAAAGCGGCGGTTATCGTCCAACGCCATGAAATCACCCCATCAGCCAGCTATTCGAACCGATCCCCTGCCCGATTGGTTACCGGAAGCTCTGTAGTAGACGCCCCGTAAGGGGCGTTTTTGTGGACGACCTGAGGCGCAGTGCGGACGGCATTTGCGTCCGCAGTCCGGATGTTTGTATCAGGAAAAAAGATGCCGGCCGGCAAAATCTGCGAGCCGGTGGGGATTTTAAAACCGACGCTCTATAGCTACGTCCGGGAAGCCCACAAAGCATTCAAATAATTCCAACGGCGGCCTTGGCGGTTGAACAGCAGACAGTTTCACCTTGCTCGCCGTCGAATTTGAAAGACCATTCCCTAGCTTTCTCGGTATCTATGCTGATCCGGTCCACAGCACGTGCCGCGTCATCCGGACATACCGAATATTTCTTCTGGCATTCCATACAGTAAATGTGATTACCAAACCGACTAGCTTTAGATTGCTCTCGATGAGGATGCGTCCGTACAGAGCTTGCTTGGTGAAGCACTCGATATGCTGTCTCAGAGCAAGCGAAAGCTAACCATCGCGCAAAAGAGCGTGAACTAGAGAACACGGTCACGTGTGCATATGTGCATACGTGAAAGACCAACGGTCCTTACTTGTTCATGCTGACTACTTTGAGTGGCTGGGGCGACTTCCCGAAAACAGTCTCCATGCCGTGGTCACAGACCCACCTTACGGAGTGAGGGAGGACGATTTTGACCAGATCGAGAAGAGAAAGAGCGGTAATGGTGGAATCTGGAGAATTCCTCGGAGGAGCACAGGAAAGCGAGGAGTGCGCGCCGGGACGAACGCGGGCCACCGAAGGCCATGGCCGTCGCCTAATTTTTCGCGAAACCCGAAATCGGACGGACCCCATTCCGGGTTTCGCGAAAAATGGCGACGCTTCGGTTTGCCTTTGGAACTTGCCAAGTGCTAGCGTCCTTATATTCAACCCATTCGGGAATCATGGTGTTGATTTCCCTTTGGAATTTTTGAAGTGGCTGACGGTAAAGCTGGCGACCCGGGTTCTGATCGCTTAGGGTAAGGCCATCAAGTCGTAGCAGTCGATAGTTTGGGTCGATAGATACTTGTTCCAGTACCCACTCTGCGGGCGGATACCCCGGCAGATCCCACTGTGCGGCATACCGTCCGCTAGTGCCTCTCAATAGCGCGGAAAGGGATAAACCAACCGGTGCGGAGGGACAGAATCCAGAAAGCAGAACTAGCCCCATAAGCTCGGTCCACTTAGCGCGTGAGGCAAAATAACTGAGCAGGAGGGGAGGGAAATTCCAGTTAGCAAGAGGGAATATCCGGCTTCGCGGCTGTCATCATTGCTGGGCTCGCCATGATGCGTGGCCTCGCGGCCAAAATGCCCCGATCCCCTCTTGCCCATGTATTGGGCCTATCCAGCCGATCAAGGACGCAGCTTCTACGCGGTGGTTTCCTTTTCCTCCCATACCAAACGCAAGAGAGCCGATTTTTCAAGGGACCCTTATGTCCGAGCACGAAGACCAGCCGGGATTCTCCCTGCCGATGCGTGTCTACTACGAGGACACGGATCTCGCCAATGTGGTTTATCACGCCAACTATCTCAAGTTCATGGAGCGGGCGCGTATCGAGTGGCTGCGCAGTCTGGGCCTATAAGTTGGACGGACTGCGCCGGCACGAGGGCCTAGCGCTCGTCGTGCGCCGCGCGGAAATCGATTATCTGCGCCCGGCACTCTTCAGTGACCTGTTGACCGTTACAGTTGCCATTCATGGCGGCGGTGGGGCCAGTCTGGACTTTGCGCAGGAGGTGCGTCGCACGGCGGACGCCACCTGCTACTGCCGGGGTCGGATACGGATCGCCTGCATGGACGCACAGACCATGCGCCCCAGACGCTTGCCGAAAAAGCTGCGGGCGGCGATCGCCGATGTCCACTGAGTTCTCCCGCCTCGACTTGGTGCTCGGCTCGAGTACCGTGGTGCAATTGGTGCTCGCGTCCCCGGCGCTGGCCATAAGCAATCATCTCCAACGCCTGCATTAATCCATGTTGAGTCTCGGCGCGACGAGAAGGGTTTCCGGCATGGCGGTTCAGGGACTGGATTTCAAACTGTACTAAGGCCAGAGCTTGAGCGCCGCGATGACGAGGCCGCCGACGGTCAAGGTGGTGGCGAACGACCACGCCATGAAGCGGTCGATACGCCGCGTCAACTCCTCGAAGCGCTTGTCCATGCTCTGCTGCATGGTCTCGAAGCGCTTATCAACGGCCTCGAAGCGCTTGTCCATGCTCTCGAAGCGCTTATCGACGGCCTCGAAGCGCTTGTCCATCTGCTCCAGGATGGTCTTGATCAGCTCGCGCTGGTGCTTGAGCTCCTCCTCGATGCGCACCAGGCGCTCGCGCAGCTCGATCTCGTAGACCGCCGGCGGCTTTCCCAGGGACTTCTCGGCGAGCCACTCCCCGAGATGCTCCTTGATGTACGCGATGTCTTCCGCGGCCAGGTTCGTGACGGTCATTGGCATTCCTCCGCTGGAAAGAAGATGGCCCTTACCCCCGGTAGGGTGCCTCGAAGACGAGGTCCTTCTCGACGACGATGTTGAACCGGTAGCCGGGACGAATGGTCAGCGTGGGCTGGACGTTCAGGTTTCGGCGCAATATTTTCTGGCCGACCTGATTCCACTGCGAGGCCAGCTGCTCGGCGATGATGTCCCCCGTCGTCATCACCGGCTCTCGCGTTTTCTTGCGGTCCGGCATGGCAAGCTGCGCCCCGGCGCCCAGGATCGAGATCAGCGTGGCGCTGGCGAAGGTCCGGATGTGCGTGTTTCCTTGGATTGCATCTGGTCTCTCCCGGACCGGTGGGGGAAAGCACCCCTGTAAGCTACAGACAGCCTCTAGAAGCCCCTCACGACCGAAGGTAAGGGTTGGGGGGGTAGGGGTAACCGGAAGAAGGCTCCGTAAACGCGCTAGAGCCCCGAACAGGGCCGAGTTCTCAGTGCTCTCTTTCCCGATGCGCTGCTAGCTTACACTGTAATATCGAAAAAACTGGTCACCTGCAGATGTTGGCTATCATGGCTTAGGCTTCCATATCGAATCAACCAAACGGTTGATAGCCCTGCCGATTTAGCCGCATCTAATTCCTGCTTTGCGTCGGAAAAAAATACGATTTCCATAGCCGGATACCCAATGTTATTTGCTATAGTTACATAAGACATGGGATCAATCTTCGCGCCAATTTTAGTATCGAAATAACCACTAAACAGTGGCGTCAAATCACCATATTCAGTGTGAGAAAATAGCAACTTTTGTGTACGTTCCGAACTGGAAGAAAAGATGTATAAATCAGTCCCGGACGCGTGCCAATCTTTGAGTTTTTCATAAGCATCCGAATACACATGTCCACGGTAATCACCGTTTTTAAACCCGCCTTCCCAGATATATCCTTGAATAGCCTTTAATGGAGTTATTTTTTTATCTTCATCGATCCATCTTTCAAGCTGATAAATGATGTCATCAAGTGTCGCGCCTGGATGATAGCATTGCTATCCTCACATCATCCAGTAATGTCGCAATGATGGGGTTGCCCGTATTTTCCCTAACGTACTCTGATATATGTCGGCGTGCATAGGAAAATAAAGTATCCTTGACGAAACTCAAGGAAGTTGTGGTACCTTCAATATCACACACGATAGCCTTGACCATCTATGCAGTCCTCATTTTTAGTAATTCACACGAAAACAGATCCTCCAGCGTCTCAATCTGTATTAACGTATGTTGTATAGTGTGGTCCCAAATATATAATCCATGGCCTGCTATCAAATAGGCAAATATTCCAGTATCTTTATCCATATACTCATCAACCAATTTAGCCAGACTCGCCATCCATTGATTGTTCTCGAAGACAGGTACATTAATTTGTGTATCATGAGTTTTAATACCAGGAAAGACTTTTAACAATTCGTAATTCTCCAATGTGATATGTGGCATTGATATTTGTGAAAGTACAGTTGAATTCAACGAATGTACATGCAACACAGCATTGGCATCAGGAAACCTGTTATATATCTGAATGTGCAATAAGGTTTCTGTGGATGGTATCCTTTGATCATACGATTCACCATTCCTATCGGTGCGCATGATATCTTGCATCTGAAAGTTTCCTTTATCGACATCAGAAATTGTAATCGCTAAGTCATGGCTAGGCAATTTTATTGAAAAATTCCCGCTCGTTGCAGGCACCAATCCCTTGGCTGATAACTGTTTTCCCGTATCGATTAATTGTGTCGCTGCTATCTCAAACTGCCGGTCCATTCTCATACCCCTATTGCTCTCGGCGCTAAGCCTGAAAGTGGTGTCGGCCATTGTGGTCGTCAGTGGTTAGGCGTTCTGGGACACTCCACCTTACCGACCTCGATTTTAGGCCCGGTCGATCTTTCCTGTTGAAACAGAGCCCTTTGTGAGGCACAGACAGCCCCTGGAAGCCCGCTCACGGCCGAAGGCAAGGGTAAACCAGCAGAAAGCCCATACCCCGCGCCAGATCGCCGGCCCGGTCAAAGAAACTGCGCAGGGTGGCTTCCTGGACCTGCAAGGCGATGGTCAATCGTGCGCCGCGCACCGTAAAGGATTCGGTGGTGCGCCGCTCGGTAGCAATGTCCGCCCCATCCTAGAGCTGGTTCAGGGTGGCCAGATTGCGCAGGATCGAATCCTTGGAGGAGCACAGGAAAGCGAGGGAGCGTAAGCACCGCGCGGAGTGCGCGCCGGGACAAACGCGGGCCGCCGAAGACCATGGCCGTCACCTCATTTTGTGCACCCGAAATCGGACGGACCCCATTTCGGGTTTCGCGAACAATGGCGATGCTCCGGACGATATAGCCATTGCTCTGATCGTGCCTCGTGAGTATGAGGTAGCAGATCAGCTCATGCCTGCCGGGTAGATTGGCCTCTGTCTGAGCACTTTGGCTGGGAATGTAGTCTGTTTATTCTTTGAATAGAATAGATCTGATTAAGGCAGGACACTTATCCGCTCTCTATATGACACTTATTTTCCACAGGAGGGATCCCCGGCCGGATGGTTGCCGTCTATTCTGCGGATTGCGGCATGGATGCCCGGAAGCAAGCGCTTGGCCTCCTCGTAGATTTTTCCCGGCTCCAGTCCCAGTGTTCCTTTTTGATGTCGGCCGCCACGTTGTGAGATGAGCTCCTTGGCTTTGGGGGTGAGCTCAGCGAGGATTTTTTCCACCGGGTCAACGCCGCGGGCGCCGGTCGTTGCGCTGATAATTGGCCTGTCCTGGGCCTTTGCATCCGCATTGCGCGCAGGACTCGTTGGGGCCATTCCGGCTAGTGCCGCGGTCAGTTGATGCACCATCCTCTGTACTTCTCTACCGGATTTTGCGCATTTTTTTTCATATGCCTTCTCTTTTTTCCGGAGGCGTTCTCGGGCTTTCGCGCGTTCTTTATCAAGC
>Ga0209681_1000236_pt1 | contig 14488 bp, 10 predicted proteins | sample WorMetLIZISLAND2_3_FD_187416 | JGI IMG/M metagenome (GOLD analysis project Ga0209681, IMG submission 187416) | Marine gutless worms symbiont microbial communities from Max Planck institute for Marine Microbiology, Germany - Olavius clavatus LIZARD... ... | reverse complement strand
CAAAGGCCAATACGCCCGGTCCGTATTGCACCGGGGCCTCAATCCCTGCAGGAAACGTGCTGCGTTGCGCGCGCCCACAGGCACCGGTTCCGCCGACAATGCGGTACTCGATGACCTTACGCTGGATTACCACCTCGACCACTTGGCGTCGCTCCGCGAGCACTGTAGCCGCGATCCCGGTGCCGCAACGTCCGCAGGCGCAGGTCCCCGTCAACGGGATGATCCCGCACTGGTCGGGGTGATCGACCAGGGAACGAGTGACACCGCGTCGGCCCGGTTGTCCACCGGGCTTGCGCCCGCTGGGTTGGCGTTGCGAGCGTGGTGGCGGCTTCTTGAACGGAAAGTCTGAGGATGGCGGCCGGCTGGAGTTGTGGCTATCCTTGGCTAGGCGCGCTTCCAACTCCCGGATGCGCTCGCGTAGATGTGCGCAATGGCTCCGCAACCCGTTCACGCAACCGCTTAAGCTCGTCGTCAGGGTTTTCCGGAGAATGGGTCAGGGTGGGTTATTCCAGTATAGGAATAGATTACGTGTATAGCCTACCGCCCGGCAAGAGGTCCTGAATAGTTACACTTGGTCTTGCTCTACGACCCACAGCCGCATCCGCTTTTGTGCGTTGGGGAGCCCGAGAACTAGCTTTATCCGAAGCTACTCTGGGAATTGGCCGAGGAGTTCCGGGATTATGCGAACCGGGGTGGTCAGGTATTCGTCTCGACCCATTCACCGGACTTCCTCAATGCGGTCGACATCGATGGGGTCTTTGGGTTAGTCAAAAAGGACGGATACACTCGGGTAAAGCGGGCCTGGGACGATCCTTAGCTCGTTGCATTCATCGCGGAGGGCGATCAGATGGGCTTCCTGTGGACGGAGGGCCTTATCAAAGGAATCCACCCGCGGTGGGCCGGCTAGTGATATTCGTGGAAGAGCCGTCGGCGGAAGATATGTTGAAGGGGCTTCTACCGCGCATCCGAGAAAGCTCCAGGGTTGGCAGGACCCCGACACGCTGTTTGTCGTGCTGAGAGATAAAGACAACGGCGATTGCCTCCAAATCAAAAACAAGGGAGGAGCACAGGAAAGCGAGGGAGCGTAAGCGACGAGCGGAGTGCGACGACCCCCGCGTAGGCTCGGCCATGCGATACGGCGTCCAGTCCTTGTGGGAATCCTGGCGCCGCGCGGAGTGCGCGCCGGGACGGACGCAGAACGAACGCGGTCCGCCGAAGGCCATGGCTGTCGCCTAATTTTTCGCACCCGAAATCGGACCGACCCCATTTCGGGTTTCGCGAACAATGGCGACGCTCCGGCTGGCTGGAATCTGCCGCGATGCGGGAAAACCGGAAACCCTGATACGGATTGCCTGCCACGAGCTGGAGAGCTGATATCTTGGGGACCTCTCCGCCGTTGAACGGGCCTTGGGTATCGATGGTCTGGCGAGGCAGCAAACGAAGGAAAAGTACAGAACCCCGCTCGGCTCGCCAACCCTGTCCAAGAGTTCCGACGATTAACCAACAATCGATATCAAAAGGTTGCGGGATCTCGGAATATAGGGCCCTACTTGATCTCTTACCGCCAACACGTCGCATAGCTTCTCGGTCTTCTTGTCCGGGATTCGAAAAGCATCGGGGGTTGATTGGCCGGTTTAGCTCATACCCCGTTTCACCTTAATTCACTTCCGGATTTGCCCCCACCGGATTTCGCTGTGACTGAAGATAAAGATTCGGAGACAGTCTTTTTAGATAACATCTAAAAATCCCCTCAAGTGATCGAAAAGCTCAGAAATATCGCCATCGTCGCCCATGTGGATCATGGTAAGACGACCTTGGTGGATCGGTTGCTCCAGCAGTCCGGGACCCTGGGAGAACGCTTTGGCCCGGTAGAGCGGGTGATGGATTCCGACGATCTGGAGAAGGAACGCGGCATCACTATCCTCTCCAAGAACACGGCCATCCGCTGGAACCACTACCGGATCAATATCGTCGATACGCCGGGGCACGCGGACTTCGGCGGCGAGGTGGAACGGATCCTCTCCATGGTGGACTCGGTGTTGCTGCTGGTGGACGCCCAGGAAGGCCCCATGCCCCAGACCCGATTCGTGACCCGCAAGGCCTTTGCCCACGGGCTGCGGCCGATCCTGGTAGTCAACAAGATCGATAAGTCCGGGGCGCGTCCCGATTGGGTGATCGATCAGGTCTTCGAGCTCTTCGACCGCCTCGGCGCCAGCGACGAGCAGCTGGACTTCCCCATCGTCTACGCCTCGGCCACCGGGGGCTACGCGGGGCCGGACAGCGGGGTCTGTTCCGGCGACATGACCCCTCTGTTCGAAACCATCGTCACCCATTGCCCGGCCCCGGAGGTGGACCCGCGGGGCTCCTTCCAAATGCAGGTCTCGACCCTGGATTACAGCTCCTTTGTCGGCGCCATCGCCGTGGGCCGGATTCGGCGCGGTCACGTCAGGCTCAATCAACCGGTTCTGGTGGTCAAATCGGATGGGCAGCGGCAGCGGGCCAAAGTCGCCCTAGTCTATGGCTATTTGGGACTCGAACGCCACCCGGTATCCTCCGCCCAGGCCGGGGATATCGTGGCCCTGACTGGGATCGAGGCCCCGAACGTCTCCGACACCCTGTGCGACCCGGAGCATGTGGAGGCCCTGCCGCCGCTGATGGTGGACGAGCCCACGATAACCATGACCTTCCAGGTCAACACCTCGCCCTTCGCCGGTCGGGCAGGTAAGTACCTGACCTCACGTCAGCTCAAGGAGCGCCTCGAACGGGAGCTGATCCACAATGTGGCCCTGCGGGTGGAAGGCGGCAAGGATCCGGAGAAATTCCGGGTCTCCGGCCGCGGCGAGCTGCACCTGTCGATCCTGCTGGAAAACATGCGCCGCGAGGGCTACGAGCTTGCGGTCTCCCGGCCCGAGGTCATCTTCCGTGAGATCGACGGTCGGTATTGCGAGCCCTATGAGCTACTCACCGTGGAACTGGACGAGTCGACTCAGGGGACCGTGATGCAGGCCCTGGGCGCGCGGCGCGGGGAGCTCAAGGATATGGTGCCGGACGGCAAGGGTCGGGTGCGTCTGGATTATGAGATCCCTTCACGCGGGCTGATCGGCTTTCAGACCGAATTCATGAGCCTGACCTCCGGCACCGGCCTCAAGTACCATGTCTTCGACCACTATGGCCCCACCGACCGCAAGGGGGAGATCGCTCCGCGCCGCCATGGCGTCTTGATCGCCAACGGTCAGGGCAAGGCCCTGGGTTATGCCCTGTTCAACTTGCAGGAACGCGGCCGTATGCTGATCTCCCCGGGAGAGGAGGTCTACGAGGGCCAAGTGGTAGGCATCCATTCCCGGGACAACGACCTCACCGTCAATCCCCTCAAGGCCAAACAGTTCACCAATATCCGCGCGGCGGGGTCCGACGAGAACACCCTGCTCACCCGACCCATACGCTTTAGCCTGGAGCAAGCCCTGGAATTCATCGAGGACGACGAGCTGGTGGAAGTCACCCCGAACGCCATCCGCATCCGCAAACGCTACCTCCAAGAACATGCGCGCAAGCGGGCGGGACGAGACGGTTGAGGACCTTTCGTAGGGGTGGTGTTATGATTTCGTTGTTTCCGGTGTGTAGGGAACATATAGGGGCGATTCATGAATCGCCCCTATATGATCGGCTATTCCGCGGTCATTAGGGACAACCCTTGTGATTGCCCATTCTCGGCAACAACAAGATCAGAACACCACCCTCGTAGGGACCTTGAAAAATTCGTAACTATTCAGGACCTCTTGCCAAGTGGTAGGCTACACACGTAATCTATTCCCATGCTAGAATAACTCACCCTAACCCATTCTCCGGAAAACCCTGACGACGAGCTTAAGCGGTTGCGTGAACGGGTTGCGGAGCAGACGGTGCTCATTGAGCATCTGCGCGAACGCATCCGGGAGTTAGCACACTTGGCCAAGGATAGCCACAACTCCAGCCGGCCGCCATCCTCGGACTCACCGTTCAAGGAGCCGCCACCACGCTCGCAACGCCAACCCAGCGGGCGCAAACCGGTAGACAAAGCCGCCGACTACATCGACAACAACCAGGAACGACTCCAATACGATCAAGCCCTGGCATATGGGCTGCCGGTCGCGACCGGGATTATCGAAGGTACCTGCCGTTACTTGGTCAAGGATCGGCCGGAGCGTCGCCATTTTTCGCGAAACTCGAAATGGGGTCCGTCCGATTTCGGGTGCACAAAATGAGGCGACGGCCATGGCCTTCGGCGGCCCGCGTTCGTCCTGCGTCCGTCCCGGCGCGCACTCCGCGCGGCACCAGGACTCCCACAATGACTGGACGCCGTATCGCATGGCCAAGCCTTTCATCTCCGCCGGCACTCACGCGCCGCACTCCGACGAAACGCTCGGCCCTACGCCTTCGCGGGGGTCGTCGCACTCCGCTCGTCGCTTACGCTCCCTCGCTTTCCTGTGCTCCTCCATGGATATTACCGGTACGCGTGGGGTCTGGAGCGGGCTGAGGCCATCCTCAAACTATGCTCGCTGAAGGTCAGTGGCGACTTGACCGCCTACCGGGCGTTTCATTTCGAACAGGAGCATTAAACGCCATTACCCCGGACCGCCGATCCTGCTGGCCGAGCGCGAGGCGGCTTGAAATGGATAGTGTGCCAGCTCCACAACGGGACCGAAATACCGATCTGAACTCTCGGATTGTTGGACGCCCGGCGTCGTTTCAAAAGAGCCGCACCCGTCCCGTATAGACATCTTGAATTCTTCAGAGCATTCTGTGATTCGATTGCCCGGCTACGGAGCTTGCATAGCATCCATATTTTCCCAATCGAAAGTCATCATGCTCAGTAAGCTGACAGACCTCTACTACCATTTTGTCCTCAACCGACCGGTGCTCACCTTGCTCTGGGTTGCTCTGCTCCTAGCAGCAGCGGTCTACTTTGCCCAAGGATTCGAGTTGGACGCCTCCGCCGATTCCCTGATCTTGGAGGATGATAAGGATCTACGCTACTACCGTGGTGTACGTGCCCGTTACGGCTCGAACGATTTCCTCGTGGTGACCTATGGTCCTCGGGAAGACCTGATGTCCAATGCTGTACTCTCGGATATCGGCAAGCTACGTGATGAGCTGGCCGCGCTGGAGCGGGTCGAGTCCGTGACCACCCTGCTCGACGTGCCTCTCATGGACAGCCCCCGAGCCACCCTCGATGAGATTCGAGACGCACCACGTACCCTCGAGACCCCGGATACGGACCCTGAGCTGGCACGCCGAGAGCTGACCCAAAGCCCCTGGTATCGAAATCTGATCGTCAGCCCGGACGGACGCACGACCGCACTACAGGTAAGTCTCCGCCGGGATGAACACTACCAAGCCTTGCTTGCCAAGCGTGAGGCCCTGCGCCTGGAGCAATCCCAACGGGATCTCGATCCTGAGGAGCGCACCGAGCTCCAAGCCGTATCCGAGGCTTTCAAGGTCCACAATACCCGGCTTCAGGAGCAGATGCGGCAGGATATCGCCTCTATACGTAACATTCTGCATCGATATCGGGACCGGGCGGAGATCCACCTAGGGGGACTCCCCATGATTGCCTCCGACATGATCGATTACGTGCGTAACGATATCCGAGTGTTTGGTATCGGCATCGCTCTGCTTCTGGTCGGTCTGTTGGCGGTGATCTTCAGACAGCTACGCTGGATCTTGATCCCGATGCTAATCTGTACCATCTCCGTCGTCGGCATGGTGGGCTTCTTGGGCTGGACGGATTGGCGGGTAACCGTAGTCTCCTCCAACTTCATCTCTCTGATGCTGATCATGGCCTTGGCCTTGACCGTACATATCATGGTGCGCTACCTGGAGCTACGGACACAGCACCCCGGGGATGGACAGCGGGCCCTGGTCGCGGAGACTATCCGTTCCAAATTCCTACCGTCTCTCTATACGGTATTAACCACACAGGTCGCCTTCGCCTCCCTGCTCGTCAGTGGTATTCGCCCAGTCATCAACTTCGGCTGGATGATGGTAGTAGGTGTAGGTCTAGCGTTCGTCTCCTGCTTCCTGCTATTTCCGACAATCACCGTGCAGTTGGCTCCGGGTCGGCCGAGCTTCCGTCACCAGGACACGACTGCCTCCCTCACCCGCTCTTTGGCCCGTACCATACAGCACTTTCGGTCTTCCATCCTGTTGATCTATGTCCTACTCATGGCTTTAGGTATCGTCGGTCTGGGAAAGCTTACGGTCGAGAACCGTTTCATCGATTATTTTGATGAGGACACCGAGATCCATCAGGGAATGGTCCTTATCGACTGTCAGTTGGGGGGAACTACGCCTTTGGATGTGATTATCGATCCGGATCGGGCCTTCCTGGAGATGACCGCGGAGGAGACGGCTGCAGGGGCGGGAGCCTTCGAGGAAGACCCTCTGTATCAGGATATGCTGTCCGCGGAGGAGAGCGCTGGAATTAGTGGGGATAGCTACTGGTTCAACATGTTCCAGCTCGCGGTTGCGGATCGAATACATGCCTACTTGGAAGGTCTTCCGGAGACCGGCAAGGTACTCTCGATCTCCACTACCATGGCCCTGGTAACCCTCCTCAACCAAGGTGAGCCCCTGGACAACTTCAGCCTAGCCATCCTGTACAAGCGGCTCCCGGAGAGCCTTCGCGACACCCTATTCACGCCCTATATGTCTGACGACGGTAACCAACTACGCTTCTCCGCGCGGATTATCGACTCCGACCCGAACCTGCAACGCGATAAGCTGATACGAGGTATCCGCAAGGACCTAGTTACCGAGCTGGGGTTGGAGGAAGAGCAGGTGCGCCTTTCGAGTATGCTGGTGCTCTACAATAATGTGCTCCAAAGCCTATTTCGCTCCCAGATCCTTACTCTGGTCGTGGTTTTCCTGGCTATCGGTGCCATGCTGTTGGTTCTGTTCCGAAGCTGGAAGCTCGCTGCCATCGGTGTCGTACCAACCCTAGTGGCCGCAACCCTGATACTCGGGGCGATGGGTTGGATCGGTATTCCATTGGACATAATGACCATTACCATCGCCGCGATCTCCATCGGCATCGGGGTGGACAACACCATTCACTACATACATCGGATACGTACGGAGTTTGCGGTCGACGGTAGATACTGGGCCGCTGTCAGGCGTAGCCATGCTAGTGTCGGAAGGGCCATCTATTACACCTCCATAACCGTAACCCTGGGCTTCTCCATTCTGGCCCTGTCGAACTTCATCCCGACCATCTATTTCGGACTGCTCACTGGCATGGCGATGGTAATCGCATTGGTTGCCAACTTGACGTTACTGCCGTTACTGATCGTTCGGTTCCAGCCGCTAGGTTCCAGGAGCACTCCGAGGTAGGGGATATTCGATCGGGCCGTAGACGCAAGCTTGTCCGCGTTTCTTTGTCGTGTGCAGGATTCGATAGGAAAAATACCCTACCTTTGATTGGATCGGTTGATCCACCGAAAGCTCTTCTTTACCACCAATGAACGCAATTGACGCAAATCAGTCGAGATCGGCCCGCCATCAGCGACGCTTTCTGGCCCCTTAACCTTGATTTGCGGCCATTTGCGTTCATTGGCGGTTGAAATTTCCATAACAATCCTGCTCGCTCGAGGTTACCGGTAATCCGTACTAATAACGGGAAACTGATAGCGGCTATTTCAGTCCCTCGGCGTGCTTAAGCATCTGAAATCACCAAGTCGTTGCTTTCTATTGAATTATCATTCGGTAGCCCTAGGAAAGTTCAGGACCTAAAGGACAGGCGCCTCCCTTTTCGATACTATTCCCGGTTTCCAACTGCAATACCGATGGACAACACTATGATCGAGCGTATCGACGTAGGCGGCCTACAGGTCGCCCAGCCCCTTTACGAGCTGGTAAAGGATGAAATCGCCCCTGGTACCGGGGTCGATCCGGACGCATTCTGGACTTCTTTCGGGGAGATTGTTCGCGATCTCATGCCACGCAACCAGGAGCTGTTGACCAAACGTGATGCACTTCAGGCCCGTATCGACCAGTGGCACAAGCAAACCCCGGGGCCTGCTGCGGATCCTGCGGCCTATCGAGCCTTTCTGGAAGAGATCGGCTATTTGGTCCCCGAGGGTGAGGATTTCGCGATCACTACCGATCGGGTGGATGCAGAAATCGCCCGTATCGCCGGGCCACAGCTGGTGGTCCCCGTAAGCATCTCGCGGTACGCACTGAACGCCGCCAATGCCCGCTGGGGCAGCCTGTACGATGCCCTCTATGGCACCGATGTCTTACCCGAAGACGGGGGAGCCGAGCGTGGTACGACCTATAACCCGGTGCGTGGGGCCAAAGTCGTCGAGTACGCCAACGATTTTCTCGACCGAGCGGTTCCCTTGACCAAAGGGAGCTATGCACAGGTTACCGGCTACCGAGTAACCGATGGCCGCCTCGTCATTACCCTAGCCGAAGGTGACGAGACCTCCCCCGCGGACGCCGGTGCCTTCGCCGGATATCGCTCGGGACCCGAGGGCCTCGAGTCGGTCCTATTGGTTCACAATGGTCTGCACATCGAGATCCGGATCGACCCGAAACACCCGGTAGGCAAAGAGAGTCCGGCGGGGGTGAAGGATGTGATCCTGGAGGCGGCGGTGACCACCATCCAGGATTGCGAAGATTCGGTTGCCGCGGTGGATACCCGGGACAAGGTCGCGGTCTACCGCAATTGGCTCGGTCTCATGCAGGGCAAGCTCGAGGTGAGCTTCCCGAAAGGGGACAAACTTGTATCCCGGACCCTCAGGGCGGACCGCACCTTCACGACGCCGAATGGCTCCGTGCTCACCTTGCCTGGGCGCAGTCTGATGCTGATACGCAATGTGGGCCACCTCATGACCAATGAAGCGGTGCTTACGGCCACCGGCGAAGAGGTGTTCGAGGGCATGCTCGACGCCATGGTAACCGTCCTGGCGGCCATGCACGACCTACGAGGGCTGGGTACCTACAAGAATTCGCGGACTGGCAGCATCTACATCGTTAAGCCCAAGATGCACGGCCCCGAAGAGGTCGCCCTGACGGTGGACCTCTTCTCCCGCGTCGAAGATGCCTTGGGTCTTACCCGCAACACCGTCAAAATCGGCATCATGGACGAGGAACGACGTACCACGGTCAACCTCAAGGAGTGTATCCGGGCTGCCGCCGAGCGTGTCATTTTCATCAACACGGGCTTCTTGGACCGCACCGGTGACGAGATCCACACCGCCATGGAGGCGGGTCCCGTGCTGCGTAAGGGAGATATGAAGACCAGCCCCTGGCTGCTGGCCTATGAGGATTGGAATGTGGATATCGGCTTGGCTTGCGGCTTGCGTGGGAAAGCCCAGATCGGCAAGGGCATGTGGACCATGCCAGATGAGATGAGCACCATGGTCCGGACCAAGCAGATTCATCCCGAGGCGGGTGCGAGCTGTGCCTGGGTGCCCTCCCCCACGGCGGCGACCCTACATGCCATGCACTACCATCAGGTCGATGTAGCGGCACGCCAAACGGAGCTGGCGGCTGGTGGTCGTCGCGCCGAGCTGGATACCATCCTCCGATTCCCAGTCGCCGCCGCCCCGAGCTGGACACCGGAAGAGATCTGGCAGGAGTTGGACAACAACTGCCAGGGCATCCTGGGCTATGTGGTGCGCTGGATCGACCAGGGTATAGGCTGCTCCAAGGTGCCGGATATCAGGGACATCGGTCTCATGGAAGACCGCGCTACCCTGCGCATCTCCAGCCAGCATGTGGCCAACTGGCTGCACCATGGCATCGTGGACCAGGCCCAGGTCGAGGAGACCCTGCGGCGTATGGCTAAGGTGGTGGATGCTCAAAACGCGACCGATCCCGAGTATCGACCCATGGCTCCAAACTTCGACGGTGTGGCCTTTCAGGCAGCCAAAGACCTGATCTTCAAGGGCCTGAAGGTCCAAAATGGCTACACTGAGCCCACGCTCCATGCCCACCGGCAAGTACTCAAGGCAACCATCGGAGCCCAGTAACCGGAGAGAGACCTACCGATTACTTCCCGCTCGTCCCCAAGACCCGGACGGCGGGTAAGTATCGGGGATAGGAAACTCCCTAAAGGGTACCTTGAGATTTTTTAAGGTACCCTAAGAAGCCATCTAAAAACTAACTAACCTGCAGGGTAATTATGATTTAAAATCAATAAATTATTTATTATGCGGCCTCTAAGGTGCTCAGTAGAGGACTTTCTGTGGGACCTTCGTTCTTCAATGGTAAGAACAGCGGTCAGTCGCTACTCCCAGCTTTCAAGCACATGAGTGCTTGAAAGCCGGTGGGGCATCCCTGCTCCGCACGGGTACCTCGAGCTTTTCAAGGTCCCCGGAAGGGATGCCCCAAAGCTCTCTAACCATCCGCCGGTAGCTTACCGATCCGCATCCGCCATTCCTCCGGACCCGTCTTGTGTACCGACTCACCACGGGAATCCACGGCAACGGTCACCGGCATATCCCGGACCTCGAACTCGCGGATCGCCTCCATACCCAGGTCCTCAAAGGCGATCATGCGTGAGTCCTTGATTGCCTTGGCCACCAGATAGGCGGCCCCGCCGATGGCCATCAGGTAGGCCGCCTTGTGCTTCTTGATGGCCTCGATGGCAACGGGTCCACGCTCGGCCTTGCCCACCATGCCGATAAGTCCGGTCTCGGCCAACATCTGCTCAGTAAATTTGTCCATGCGCGTAGCGGTGGTAGGACCGGCAGGGCCGACAACCTCGTCTCGCACCGGGTCCACCGGGCCCACGTAATAGATAAAGCGGTTGGTGAAATCGACCCCCTCGGGGAGAGATTCACCCCGGGCCAGCAGATCGATAATGCGCTGGTGGGCCACATCGCGTCCGGTTAGCAGCTTGCCGGAAAGTAGGATGCGATCGCCAGGCTTCCAGGCGGCGATCTCTTGCGGCGTGATCCGGTCCAGATCGACGCGCTTGGCGTCCGGACCGGCCTCCCAGGTGATATCCGGCCAATCCTCCGGACGCGGGGGATCCAGCTGGGCCGGTCCGCTACCGTCCAAGGTGAAATCCAAGTGCCGGGTAGCGGCACAGTTGGGGATAACAGCGACCGGCAGGGAGGCGGCGTGGGTCGGGTAGGTCCGGATCTTCACATCCAAGATCGTGGTCAATCCCCCCAGTCCCTGGGCACCGATGCCCAGGGCATTGACCTTCTCGAACAGCTCCAGGCGCAGCTCCTCGATGGCATTCGCAGGCCCCCGGGCCTTGAGTTCATGGATGTCTATGTGCTCCATCAGGGCCTCCTTGGCCAACAGCATGGCCTTCTCTGCGGAACCCCCGATGCCGACCCCCAGCATCCCCGGCGGGCACCAGCCGGCGCCCATCTTGGGGACCACCTCCAATACCCAGTCCACTAGACTGTCGCTGGGATTCAGAATGGTGAATTTGGTCTTGTTCTCCGAGCCGCCACCCTTGGCCGCCAGACTGACCTTCACTCGATCTCCCGCCACCAGCTCCGTATGGACCACTGCGGGGGTATTGTCGCGGGTGTTCTTACGCTCTCCGATCGGCGGTGAAACGATGGAAGCGCGCAGTACATTGTCAGGATGGGAATAGGCCCGACGCACGCCCTCGTCCACCATCTCCTGGATACTCAGCTCCGCATCCCAGCTTACATCCATTCCCACCCGGAGGAACACCACCGCCATTCCGGTATCCTGACAGATGGGACGCTGATCCTCGGCGCACATCTGAGAATTGACTAGGATCTGGGCCATGGCATCCCTGGCCGCCGGAGACTCCTCGGCCTGGTAGGCCGCGGCCAGGGCGCGGATGTAATCTTGCGGGTGGTAGTAGGAAATGTACTGAAAGCCGTCGGCGATGCTCCGGATCAGGTCTTCTTGGCGGATCTTAGTCATATTCGGAATCTGCCCTTCTCAGCTTGGTGGAACGTTTCAGGAAGCTTGGAATCCTTGTCGAGGGACCTTAAAAAATTGCATCCCTGCAATATTTCAAGCTGCAAAGCAAAAACATTTCGCTTTGCTCCCGGCTCTCAGGCATCTGCGTGCTCGAGAGCTGGCGAGGCATCCTCGCCCCGCACGGCTACCTTGAACTTTTTTCACTAGAGCGGGAAAATTCCACCCCTGGAATTTTCCCTTTACGCGAAGTTGTAATGCGATTTCAACTTGGCTCCATTTTCAATCGGTAACCCGATTGAAAATGGCCGGACGTCCTTATCCGGTATTTTTCAAAGTGGCCGTCAATGAAACCATAAAGGTGCTGTAGGGGCGAAAGATTTTTGGCTCTCTTGCGTTTGGTGTAGGTAGCGCCATTTTACCCATCGCGTAGGGTAGCCCGCTCCAAGCCTACTCTGTGCCCTTCTTTTCGCCTGTAGGCTCGGACCCGCCGCCAGGCCAAACGTCGGCGGTTTTCATCATGGACCCGTTGTCGTTGTTTACCCTTGCGCTCGGCCTTCCGGCTCCCTGGGAGGTCGTTGACGTGGCCTTCGATCCTCAATCGGGCCGGATCGATTTCCACCGCGCCTTCGCCCCGGGGACACGATGTTCTTGTCCCCAGTGTGGGGCGGAACACCCGCCGGTCCACGACACGCTCGAGCGCGACTGGCGTCACCTGAACTGCTTTCAATTCCAAGCCTCCATCCACGCCAAGGTGCCCCGTGTGCGCTGCGGGACCTGCGCCAAGACTATACCCCCAGGTCCCGGAGCGTCGCCATTTTTCGCGCAACCCGAAATGGGGTCGGTCCGATGTCGGGTGCACAAAATTAGGCGACGGCCATGGCCTTCGGCGGCCCGCGTTCGTCCTGCGTCCGTCCCGGCGCGCACTCCGCGCGGCACCAGGACTCCCACAAGGACTGGACGCCGTGTCGCATGGCCGAGCCTTTCGTCTCCGCCGGCGCTCACGCGCCGCACTCCGACGAAACGCACGACCCTACGCCTTCGCGGGGGGCGTCGCACTCCGCTCGTCGCTTACGCTCCCTCGCTTTCCTGTGCTCCTCCGGGGTGCCCTGGGCGCGCCCCAACAGCGGCTTCAGCCTACGGATGGAGGTCTTACTGGTCACCCTCTGTAAGACGATGGCGGTCTCTCAGGTCGCTCAATTGCCTGGCGTCAGCGACGGGCGTGTCTGGCGCACCCTCGACCATTACGTCGATCAGGCACACGCTCAGGAGGACTTCTCGACCGTCACCTCGGCTGGTCTCGACGAGTACCGACTCACGGCGCGGACACAATGACATCAGCCTATTTCACGACCTCGACGCCCAGCGTGTGCTCTATGCCTGCGAAGGGCGAAAAGCCCGGGGCGTGGCCCAATTTGCCGATGCGCTCGAGGCTCATGGTGCCTGTGCCGGGAACAGCTGCGCGGTCTGTATGGATATGCCGGCAAGCTACCAGGCTGGCGTGTGTGAGCATCTGCCCTGGGCCGCAACCACCTTCGATGAGTTTCACGTCATTCAGCTCGTCAACAAAGCAGTTGACGCAGTGCGTCGCCAAGAAGTCAAAAGGGCCCTGGAGCTGCAGCGTACACGCTATATCTGGCTCCAGGACAAGCACGCTTGGAGTAACCGCCAGAAAGCCCGGTTTGCGGAACTCAAGCGCCAAAACCTCAAGACACACCGTGGCTTCCGGTTCCAGGAGACGTTACGCGCGCTCTTCCACAGCGCTCAGAGCGCGGCGCAGGCCGAGCTGCTCCCCGACAGATGGTACAGCTGGGCGCGCTGTTGCCGCCCGGAGCCGATCAAAGCGGTGGCCAAGACGCTCAAGAAGCACTGGCCAAGCTTCCCGATGCGTTCGATTCCAGGCTCACCAACGGTCGTGTCGAGGCGGTCAATTCGCTCATCCAGGCCACCAAAGTCAGAGCCCGCGGCTACGGGACCACCAGGCACCTGATTACCATCCTCTACCTTGTGGCGGGTAAGTTGACCCGGCTGCCGACTTCTCCGTTCGTCGTCCAGTCGGGGCTTCCCATCACGACTTGGGTCAGGTCGCTATGGCCCGCTATCCACACCAAACGCAAGGGAGCCGAAAATTCAGTCGTAAATAAACGCCAATGAACGCAAATCTATTCAGGAAAAGCCAACGAGGATGAACCGATCTTTTCGGCTCACTGGCGTCCATTCGCGTTCATGTGCGGCAAAAAAGAAAATATCGAGTAAGCCAAGGGTCGGCACAGTCCACCCTCTGGTCAGCTGAGCCTTTGTTTCCAGGTTTCTCCACGTCGTTCCCAAAGAGTAACTATTCAGCTACTCCAATTGGGGTATTGGGGGCGGTCCTGGAAGGTCAGGACGAGCGAGTTGAACATATCGTCGGATTGTTTGCGGAGAGTTGAGAGGTAGGAGCGGATGATGGCAAAGTCCCCGGCACCGGTATTGGAGCGGAAACAACCGGGGACTTTCTGCTTGAGCTTGGGCATGCGAAGGTCACGTTCGGCATGGTTGTTGTCGAAGGGAACGCAGGTCGGTGAGGAAGCGCAGGACCTCGTTGCGGCGC
>Ga0209681_1000235_pt1 | contig 14508 bp, 13 predicted proteins | sample WorMetLIZISLAND2_3_FD_187416 | JGI IMG/M metagenome (GOLD analysis project Ga0209681, IMG submission 187416) | Marine gutless worms symbiont microbial communities from Max Planck institute for Marine Microbiology, Germany - Olavius clavatus LIZARD... ... | reverse complement strand
TTTCAATACATGTAATTAGTATTACTACAGTGTTTTGAAAAACACTGCTCTGTCTTCACTGTTACAGCAAATATAGTTTCTTTTAAGTTGAATAATGTAAAACAACAGGCATGTAGCCATGGGGTAGCTGACGGCCTCTGCCTCAAATTCGTTCTATGCCCCCCCCCAAAAAAAGAACATTTTAGTCAGCTATCATTTTACAATATGCATAGCATTGATAGATATTCTATGGAGCGAAAGGGTGTTTTCGTTAACGAAGCCTTGTGCTTTTTGTCGAATAAATATGACAATAACCAAGTCAGTGATCTTAAAAGTGTGTTAATAAGCTTTTACAGAGATGATGAACTCGTTGCAGCAAAGGAAGGACTTGCGAAAGCTGTACAACAATGTTTTCGAGACATTAATGCTGAGGCGGATGTGCCACGCCTACCGAGGAGGCAGGGTGACAACAAAACGAAGCAAACAGTTGATGATATTTTGAAACTGTTCACCTTAATGGACGAGCGAAAGTTGCTGGATACCCTTCCTTTGTTCGTCGCTGGAGACCTATCACGAATCCCGTTCGTGAGCAATGATGGTTTCTCGATGGTGAGTCTGTCAAGACGCTTGGAGGCGATGGAACAGCGGCTGGTGGTGATGGAAGAACGTTCAACTGTTCCACCAGTTTTTCCATCAGCTCAGGACCAGCGTGATGTGGAGGTTGCTGACAGAGAGGACCGCTGTGAACCACCTCATCGACAGGTGCCACAACCCATTGTTGCTGATTCTGATGCTTGTGGAATACAGTCTGATGCTGATAATGACGATGCTCTCTGGTCCACTAAGACTCGTCGCAATCGGCCTCCTCGTCCTCCGGCTCAGACATCTCGACAGCAGACCACGAACCAAGCAAGTCGTTCTCAACAGCCGCGTGTACAAGCAAAGAAAAGCAAGGTTTTCGGTACTTGCAAGTCGATAGATGTTTCGTTGAAACCCGGTGTAAATATCATTCAAAAGGCGGTAGTACACATTGATAACTTGAGTGCTGATTGTACAGAGGCCTTGTTAGCTGACTACCTTTTGAGTAATGATGTAAGAGTTTTGACGTGTTATAAAGCTAAGTCTTGGCTACGTGAGGAAGAACAGGATAAAGTGACTGCCTACAGGGTCTGTGTACCATTAACTGAACGTGAAAAAATCTTTGACCCTCAGATATGGTCAGAAGGTGTCATTATCAGAAACTGGCGTTTCAAAACTGTTAATAATGGCGCCTCTTAAAATTGCCACCTATAATATGCATGGTTTCAAGCAAGGCAGTGTGCAATTACAAGAGTTATGTAGTAGAAATGACGTTGTTTTTATTCAAGAACACTGGCTAGCACCTTATAATTTGCGAGATGTTCAAGACTTGTGCCCTGATATGTTATGCCTGATGTCGTCAGCGATGTCTGATGTGATCTCTAAGGGTGTCTTGAAGGGAAGGCCTTTTGGAGGTGTTGGGATCCTTGTTAATAATAAGATTGCTACTGATGTTAAGTTGCAATTTGCATCTGAAAGATACATTATTGTTCAGTTGCATGATCTGGTTTTTACTAATGTCTATTTACCGTGTGCTTCAGTCGAAAACTGGCAAGATGAACTATTGTGTTGCCTTGCTGCTGTTTGCAATGATTTAGCAACATTAAATTATAAGTATCTGATCTTTGGCGGTGACCTCAATGTTGATTTTAATCATACTCATGAGTTGTCTGAGTGTTTAAATGAGTTTTTTAGGGAACTTGATATTGTACCGGTGCACACTAAGATGTCCTCGGACTTAAAGGTGTCTTTTTATGTTGAGTCAACGGGTGCTTGTTCGCTTGTAGATCATTTTATTGTATCCCAATGTCTTGTGGATAATATTGATCATTATATTGTTTCAGACAGCGGGTCAAATTTTTCTGATCACTGTCCTGTTTTAATGTATGTCAACGTTCCTGTTAGTTTACATGTGCATACACGTAATAAATGCAGTCCTAGTGGAACCTCGGTTACACATACGCTGAGGTGGGACAAAGCTAATATAGGTCTCTATTGTCACACTTCTATGGAGTTATTGAATGACATTAAAATTCCGTGGCACTTGCTCACTGATGACTCTATTGGCAAACAGGATGTATTACATTTTATTGACAGTTTTTATACTGACATAGTTACTGCTTTACAGATATCCTCAGACAGTACTGTACCTAAGCATAAGGCTGATTTTTATAAATATTGGTGGGACCAGGAGCTGGATCTTCTCAAACAAGAATCTGTTAAAAATCACAGAATATGGACTGCTTTAGGAAGACCTCGTCACGGTAACTGTTTTGAGGAAATGAGAAAAAGTAAGTTAAGATATAAGCAGGCCATTAGAAAAAAAGAACAGGAAGGGTCTCAACATTTTTCTGATTCACTGGCTGATGCCCTCTTGCATAAGGATATGAACTCTTTCTGGAAATCTTGGAGGAAGAAGTTAGGTGGAGGTCGTACATCAGATATTATTGATGAGTACAGACACCCACGGGATATTGCTGACCGGTTTGCTGAGATTTTTAAAAGTGCTTGTTTGCCAAACTCGAATGTAAGGCACGAAGAATTGAAGACTGATTTTATTTTAGCTTTTGAGCAGTATTTCTCTCCTGTGCCTTCTGGTTTTGTCATAAATGTTGAGTTTGTTTCTTCCTTGGTATGTAATTTAAAATGTGGTAAAGCAGCTGGATATGATGGCCTCACTGCAGAACACATTGTCCATGCTCACCCTGTTTTAATTGTACTCCTGTCTTTGTTATTTCAAATGCTTGTATTACATGGAATTGTACCCTCTGCTTTTGGGCAGGGTATTGTTATACCATTAGTTAAAAACACAGATGGTAATATTGCTGACAGTAGCAACTACAGAGGCATTACTCTTAGTCCAGTAATTAGTAAAATTTTTGAGTTATTAATGATGGATATGGTAAAGGATAAACTTATTTCATCTGACCTGCAGTTTGGTTTTAAGCCTAACTCGAGTTGTAGTCATGCTATCCTTGCTTTACAAGCTGGAGTGAAACATATATGTGACAGTGGAGGTACAGCCACTCTCTGTGCATTGGATATATCAAAAGCCTTTGACAGAGTAAATTTTTATGGGTTGTTCAAGATTTTGGTTGATTGCTTATTTCCCAAGTGTTTTATTGATTTGCTTCTTGATTGGTTTAGTAAATGCATTAGTTGTGTCAGATGGAATGGAATATTGTCTTCACCTTTTGCCATGTGTGCTGGTGTAAGACAAGGTGGACTGTTATCTCCAGCTCTTTTTGCTATGTATATTGATAAGTTAATTCAGTTACTTAAATCGTCTGGTCTTGGCTGTAGGTATAATGATACATATATTGGATGCTTGTGCTATGCTGACGATATTGTTCTAATTTCACACTCTGTGACTGTGATGCAAAAAATGCTTCGTCTGTGTGATGTGTTTTCTGCTGATCTTGATGTCAAGTTCAATACAACTAAATCTGTTGCTATGAGAATAGGTCCAAGATATGATGCTGTTTGTGCTGATTTAACTCTGTCTGGTGGTATTATTCAGTATGTGCCGTCTTTAAAATATCTTGGTGTGTGTATAAAAGCATATAGGACTTTTGTATGTAACTTTGACCATGTCAAAGCTAAATTTTATCGGACCTTTAATTGTATTTATGCCAAAAGCTATGCAGGAAACTCAGAATTGATTACTGTCGAATTGCTGCGTAGTTGTTGCTTACCTGTTTTATTATATGCAGTAGAATCATTGATTTTTCGTGCCCGTGATATTAATAGTCTTAATAACTGTATAAATGTAGCAGTTGCTAAAATATTTCATGTATCTTTTGGTGACAATGTAGACTTCATTCGGCAGATGACTGGGTTAACCAGCCTTCGTACATTAATCTGTGACAGACGTTCTAGTTTCATAAGCAAACTGCATCAGTCATCTTTGTTTAGACCTCTAATGCCTCTGTTTTATGATCGCATGTTTTTATTTGTGTCTTAGGTTCTGTATTTATTATTTGTTGGGATTTGCACTGCGGCAGAGGTCGGTGGACCGGATGCCAAGTAGGGCAGTCATGACACCCTAATGGGTGTGTATTCTGGCCGAAAAAGCAGATTCAACTCTCCAGGCAATCTGCCTCACTGCTAATCTCGATAAATAAATATTAAAATTTTCAGTTTACTTACTTACTTACTTACTATTGTGTTTGTGTGTGCGCTCGTTTGTGTCTTCTTCTGTGTAGTTGCTGCCTATTTTCTTGGCGAAATAAAGATATATATATAACGTCATAAGTCAACGGACAACGGTTTAATAATGAAGTCAGTCCAACACGAGTCTGTGAATGTGTTGTTATAGGCATAAGACTGGCTGGGAGTTCGCTGGCTCGTGAAGGTCGTTTAGAGATCAAAGTTGCAGGAAGATGGGGAACAGTTTGCGACGATTTTTTCGACAGTGTTGACGCAAGCGTCGCTTGCTCTATGCTCGGCCTCGGGTACGTGTCAGCGTATTGAAATTTTGTTGCTTTGTTGCCGGGAACACTGGCGTCGGAACTTAAAAGTGGGACGGCTCAAATAGGCTTGAGCCGTCTCACTTTTTGCAATAAGATAATCATAATTTTTCGCCGGGATAAGGTTTGTAAGTCTGCATAGAGTGCCAGCGTATGACCGCACCAACTCGCGACAACTTCAACTTTCATTCTAGATGCTGTACATGCAGTTTACTTATACTTTCTTTATTCCGCTGTGTGGTGAGTGATCTCAGTGTGGTGTGTGTGGTGAGTGATCGTTGTTTCATAACTGAACACCAAATTTGTGCATGTGTTTACTGTTTAGCATGCTTTGATTGGCACTGACAGGATACTGCTGACACTGAGTTCTGAGTAGTAATGTAACATTGTTAGACCTCTGTGCATTAACCAAGTAAGTTGACTTACCGGAGCGGGACGTTAAGCTAGCACGTTCGTCGTGCTTCTTGTCGAACTCATTCGAGCCAAACTTTTCGTACAAAACCCGGTTTATTGACCGGCTCGAGTACGTCGACATACGCAGTTGTTGGACAGAAGTCTTCAGTTGTCTGCTCCTTGCGCACAAACATGTACATGCAACTCTGTTCATTGTTTCAAAAATGTACTGTATTGCATTTACTTTATCCGTTGTCAATAATTTGTCACAAGTTTTGACGTATATGTACCGGTAGTAAGAAACTTATCGTGTAGCTTACTACCTTGTATTGTCTTCATCGCAATTTTACTATTCAAAGGAACGCATTAATCTAGAGATAGGCTGTAAACGTAGGCGGAGAATATTGCAGTTATCAACAACATTTTTGTTGTGTCATGTTCTATGGACAGACGTTCTGGAATATCGTTAGGTGTCAAATATGGACCAGGCGAAGGTCCAATCTGGATGGACGACTTACGCTGCGATGGAACAGAAACGAGCCTCGCTGACTGTAGCCACACCGGCTGGGAACGAGAAAACTGTGGACATCACGAAGACGTGTCAATCTCATGTGGCAAAACATTCGGTACCTTTGCTTTACAGCTTTACAGTATAACTTGCAGCAGCGACTATTGCAGTAAAACATCTCCTGCTAGTATTCCACCTGCAATGCTATTGGAATTTATTTCATAACGGCACGCTATACCTTTCATCCCTTTCTCCATTAATGTGTCACTAGAAGTTAGTCAATTTGTTCTAAAGTGATAGCAGAGCTCTGTGTAAGTATATAACATTGATCTCTAGTCTTGTGAGTTAAGCGTACCACATATGACATGCACGATAAAACGGACATAATGGAATATTGATGCCTGGTGTTTTTTTTTGAAACCTGATAACTGTGATATCTTTAACGTATGCCTATTGATTATTGATCGGAAAGCTTGAATCACATGTATACTGAACATTTACACCGTTGTAGAGGTGAGACTTGTCAATGGTGAGACTGAGCGTGAAGGTCGTTTAGAGGTCAATTACAATGGAACTTGGGGCACCGTCTGTGACGATGGTTTTAACAACGTTGCCGCAGGTGTTGTCTGTCGCGAGCTCGGTCTCGGGTAATATATGTTCATCTTCATTCGTCAAACAGAAACGCAGAAAAATAACATAAACATAGCAAAGGTAACAATACAACATGGCGACGACTGCGATCAGCCACCACCAACGCCCTCGTCATTCCGCCAACTCGTCTTTCCACTGTGGGTGATCGGGCTTTTCCTCTTGCCGCAGCTCGGGTGTGCCTGCCAGTTCCGGTTATATTGGCACTTGGCAGCAACCCTCAACACGTTCAACTTAAGCAGCGGCTAAAAACTGAACTCTTCATTCGCTGTTATAATCTGCCGTCTTCTTATGCACGCAAACATTCTGTTTAATTCCGTCCTACTGCTGCACAACTCGCTTTTTACACTTTTCCGTGTTAAGTGTCCTAGCAGTCTTTGGGCTCAATGCCACTATAATAATGTCGTTTAATAATAATAATAATAATAGTCATAATCATAATAAATGTATACCCCGGTAAACACCAACATTAACGAACCATGTGGCTAATGCAACAAACAGACTCACGTTAACTTACTGAGTTCACACCTGGCTATACAGCTCGGGATTTACGGAAACATCGAATTCCCCGAATTATTCAAAAAATTTCGCTTACGATAGATTATAAATCCGACTGCGGACTGATTTAATTCTGAACAGAATGCAGCATTCCTGAATAATAGCGGAAGAACCGGTCATAAATAATTTCATCAGTAGTAGTGTTTAGACAAAATCAAGAGAATGTTCGGCAGCACGAGTAACTGGACAAGTGTTCCGAGTCCCGACCGCATTATCCCAATCTATACCCCATTTCAGAACTTGGGCTAAGCATACGCAGAAGTTTTGGCCTTATTGCATTGCTACTGTAACAATTAACTACGTCCTGCATACCAATAATTCACTAACCCAAACCCTAACCCTAAATCATATTTATAGTGTTGAACTTACACAAACTGTGCAAATCCGACCGTAGAGCAGTAGGCCTATCGGCATACACTTGTTCGAGATCAGGTGCAATATTGTACCTTCCGTAGCAATACGAAAAAGTTTGCCAACACAGCATTTACGGCGACGTTATTGAAAATACGAATTCCTTTGCATCTAATTAACTTCTCTATAGCCTATTTCCACAATATTGCAACATCTGTAAAAACTGTTGATAAAGTCCATAATGTGTATTAAATGCCATAAAAATAAACATACACTGTATGCTTAATGCTAACACAAAATGTTTCGAGTTGCGATGTATTGTTCAACAGGAAACTCGGTGTAGCGCTTTTCGACGAGCCTTTTGGAGCAGGAACCGGAGCAATTCTGCTGGACGATGTCAACTGTAGAGGCAACGAAACATCGCTGTCAAACTGTCCACACCATACATGGGGTGAACACAACTGTAATCACAACGAAGACGTGTCCATCATATGCGTCGATGAACTGTTTATTACAGGTATTGCTTTAAGATGCATAGTTTTACCGGTATCCAAAGGTCATGTCAAGAAATACTTTAGATTGTGACCAATCTAATGTATACTCCTCGCGTGTTGTTTCCTCGGCTATTTCTCAAGATCTGCTTTTTCGTCCTTTCTCTTTATACCGTAGGTCGGCTAGTGACCCCCCTTAGGAAATAAGTTTTGAATCTCCATCATTATAGATTAGAGACCGAGGGCAAAGTATGATCTGCACACATACATACAGTAAATTTGATAATGCGTTGCTCAGATATGGCCGTTTGAAGTTTTCCAAGATGGCCGCCGGCCGCCATCTTGAATTTGATCCTACCGGAAATGGCGCCGTCGGATCCGCCGTCCCCGAAAACCCCACCCGAGAACCAAACACGAAGTCGATCGGACGACATGTCGCTGAGATATGGCCGCTTGAAGTTTTCCAAGATGGCCGCCGGCTGCCATCTTGAATTTGATCCAACCGGAAATGGCGCCGTCGGATCCGCCGTCCCCGAAAACCCCACCCTAGAACAAACACGAAGGGGATCGGATGACGCGTTGCAGAGTTATGGCCATTTGAAATTTTCCCAAAATGTGTGAATTGGCCCTGAGGTCGGTCGTTGGTCGGTCGTCGGTTGGTCGTCAATATTCATACTTCTTACACTGATCTCATATACTCCTCTTTCGTTACGTTAGGAACGTAGCGCGCGAGGAGTAAAAATATCAGATTACAGATAAATAAAGTGGCTGTCTGTCAGTAACCGATCCCATATCGCTATTCGTCTTGATATTCTTGTTCTTGTTGTTCTTGTAAGTCCAACATGAATATATATACATTTGTTATTGCAGACATAAGACTGGCTGGGAGTGAGTTGCCTCTCGAAGGTCGTTTAGAGGTCAAAGTTGCAGGAATGTGGGGAACAGTTTGCGACGATTCATTCCGTGACGTTGATGCTGGTGTCGCTTGCTCCATGCTCGGCCTCGGGTACGTGTCAACGTGTGAACATTTCTTAGTTGCCAGCAGTAGTGGAATATCTTGTAATTCCACCGAAACAGGTATCGCAGTGCATGCATTCCGGCAGGAGACCAACAGGTTGATACACACGGATGTACTTCAGGAAACAGCGATAGTAAATTTTAGCAGTTAGCTCTTGGTGAAATGCACCCTATCTCAGACTCAACGGCAACGAGGACTGTTCTGGAGCACTTGGGCATTGGTTGCAGTGTTTCCTCAGAGTGCGCGTGGTATTGCAGCACCATATTTAACGGTTACACCTCACTCCTATTTCCAATATAAAAAATAATAAAAATCGACCGTTCACAAAATCGAAACCTCTGAATGAATTAAAATACAATTTGGCACAGTTGATTATGTCATTAACTAATTGGCCCTCACTACAGGCATAACACAGTTTCAAATTCATGCGACTCGTGTTGCCTAGCAGCTGACCGAAGCATTGTTGCTTAGTTGGTTGTCGCCCATATGACTGTGGAAAGTTAAACACGGAACAGATCACAAAAGAACGTTACTGAATTTCGGCGGAACCTGAAGACGTATACCTGTTCGCCTGACATTTGATGCGTTAGCGCATTAGGGTTTTTTACGTAATCTCGCTTTACAAATCGACATTTACTTTACTTTACCTTACTTTACTTTACTGAAGACACTTAGTCTTGCAGCCTCGAGAACCAAACATATGAATACCGGCATTGCATAATGGAAAATGTAAAATGACGCAGTCTATACGTCAGTAAAGTGAGAGTTAAGTACGTTTTGTTGTGTGATCTTTTGAACAGACGTTCTGGGAGATCATTACGTAACGAATACGGACCAGGCGAAGGCGAGATCTGGCTGGATGATGTACAGTGCTTTGGAACAGAAACTGACCTCGCTGACTGTGGACATGGCGGCTGGAATCAGCACAACTGTGGACACCATGAGGATGTGTCAATTTCGTGTGGCATCGGTATATTTTTGCTTTTCCGTGTTGCAGTGACTGCGTTGATGTAACGGTTACTGAAACACAAGCTCAGTCTGAATAATGTACTAAATTTACGAAGTCGCAAGTTACGAATTCTCAATCTGTGCACAACAGCGTGCACGATACCTGTACGGTGTGAAAATAATTAACTGGTTTTCCAAGTGAGATTGTCGTGAAGAATACCGGTAGTAACCGGCATGTTTAGGTAACTGTAAGTCAACTGAACCTCTTACAGTCAGCGGAAAACGAAAAGATGTGTAGCTAACCGCAGCCGGTTAAGTGTATCATGAAGTACGCGTAATAAGTGTAAAATAACGAAATGGCTGCACTATGTTGGCCTATAAATTTTTATCGCTTTATTGTGTTCGTACTGATTGATCGGCAAATTCGAATCATGTTGATATCTGATAACCGTTGTAGCCCTGAGACTTGTTGGAGGTCAGACTGAGCGTGAAGGTCGTTTAGAGGTCAATTACAATGGAACCTGGGGCACCGTCTGTGACGACGATTTCACTAATGTTGATGCCAATGTTGTCTGTCGTCAGCTCGGTCTCGGGTAAGAGCAACATAGTATATTGGTAGACAGCGTAGTAGCACCATTGTGGGCATTGTATGCCTGTTAAAGGCGACGGTGGAACACCAAATTATGGTTATACCTCGCTTCCTATCCCTACGCAATTGACTTGAAATGCGTCACGGGTGATTACGTCTGTGGATAATGTCAGGGGCGAAAATAAGTGTATAAATCGGCCCGGCAAACCCGAATATACTGTTTTATTTATTGTTAGTTTCTGACTTATTGATAAGTTCTGTGAACACATTTTGGCAGTATTGCAGTCTCTTGTTCATCTTACGGCATGTTTCGCTGATGATTGACTTCCTATTTGCTATGTTCGCATGGTCAGTATTATCAAGCTGCCCACCGTTTGCCACAGAACATTGGACAACAGTGTCTGCAGCGGTGCAGACAACTTTGCAATTGCTTGCGTTGGCTGCTTTTTCAGATTATTTCAAAAAATTATCGGTAAAAGTACATTTTTTCGGCAATTGAAAGTAGTTTCTGACTCATTCGGAGTATGGTTAACATTAGTTTTCACTGATTTTTAGTTAACTCTAATTTGAATTAAATACGAAATACATTAATTGGCTAACTATTAAGTTTCTAATTAACTGATTGCCCATTGCTGACCAGGCGTCAGATTTCGCGAGATCATATCATCGTGGAGACATATCTTGTGGTATACGTAATACTAACAAATGATGTTTCAAATTTGCGACGTTTTGTGCAACAGGAACCTCGGTTTGGCGTTTTACGACCAGCGATTCGGACAGGGAACCGGCGCAATTCTCCTGGACGATGTGAACTGTAGAGGGAACGAAACATTGCTGTCAGACTGTCCACATCGTACATGGGGTGAACACAACTGTAATCACAACGAAGACGTGTCAGTCATGTGCGTCGACAATCTGTCTATTACAGGTACGCCTTTAAGGTGAATAGCGGTTTCCAAAGGTCACTTTTTCACGTCATTAATACATCAGATTACAGGTGGTTTAAGGGGCTGTGTTATAATCATAGTTCTGCTGCTCTATACACCCATGCGATTATCCGCACCAATACTGGCCCACATCGCCAGAAGCTAGCTGATGACGTCTTACACCTTCATTGAAATTGACGTTGTGCCCTGCGAAACCCACATCAAAGCACGACACCATAAATAAACGCAAAATGACCATTTATGTTCGGTCGTGATCATCTATTTTGGGATAATTTGAAAGGCAATCAAGGATACATGTTATCACGTAATAGCTTCCAACTTATCTCTAAAGATTCCGAAGATAGTAGGCTACTGACAATCGCTGTTTTCGATCACTACGACACGTACAAGACTATGTCTGGGCTACATTTTTGCTGTGACAGTATGGGCCATCTTCATTCAGATTTACGTGATGGGCTCCGTAATAAGACACGCAATACAGTGCCTATCTACTGATGAGCTCAACCAAGGACATTGATTTCAATACCAGTCGAAAGGCATTCTATCTTCAATAGCAACACACTACTGTCTCGTATTTTTTCAGAGATGCTCCAAAAACTATATTGCTGTGACGTTATTAATGGTAGGCCTATTTTCATCCCAGTCTGGGCTGTTTTGATACAACACTAGCGCGTGTCAGACAGACAGAAGACAGACAGACTGACATGCCAATGATAGCTAACATCACGCTGTAAAAAACTTATGTCACGAGTCATTGTGTGAACAGTGTGTAAACGTCTTAATGATATGGATGAAGCCTACATATAATACGAGTGTATAAAGTAAGTTTGTTGTTACAGACATAAGACTGGCTGGGAGTTCGCTGGCTCGTGAAGGTCGTCTAGAGGTCAAAGTTGCAGGAATGTGGGGAACGGTTTGCGACGATTTATTCGGTAACGTTGATGCAGGTGTTGCTTGCTCCATGCTCGGCTTCGGGTACGTGTCAACATGTGAACATTTGTTGCATGTTTTTGTTAGCATTAGTGGCTTGTTAATTGTCGAATTGGAGAGTGAAAGGAGATCAATTATTTTTCACCCTGGACGACTAGTGGCTGGAGGTGGGCGGCACTTCTGCATACTAACATGTAACATCTAATGTGATGTATTCTTTACTGTTGCGTGTTTGATGCTGTTGCTTTGGCAACAAGAAGTGCATCCATCGTACCAAAAAGTTCTGCCACAGGAATATGCGAATTTTTAATTACTCAAATCTAGCCTAACCCGGAGTAAATTCGGCAGGGTGTACATTTCTCAAAGTAGGGATAGGAGATGGAGAAAGTTTAGTGGTTGATGGTTTAAAAGTACAGTATAGTATACACGTCAGTAAAATGACTGTTGAGTAAACTTTGTTGTACGATGTTCTGAACAGGCGTTCTGGCACGTCGTTAGAAAACGAATATGGAGAAGGCGAAGGCGAGATCTGGCTGGATAACGTACAGTGCGACGGAGCAGAAACTAATCTCGGTGACTGTGGACATCGCGGCTGGGGGCAACACGACTGTGGACACCATGAGGATGTGTCGATCTCGTGTGATACCGGTACATTTTTGCTTTACAGTTTTGCTGAGACATTTACAGTAGCAATTACTGCAGCATAGTGATCCACAGGTCGCTAGTGCGACTCCTGGCCGTGCGCTTTGTCGTCTTACTACTTAGATGGGTGGCCGTCTGTGTGCGGGTAAACCATCTCTCAGAGATAACACCTGGGTCAACTCAGTCTTTCATCCCTCCTGGGTAGGTAAATCGAGTACCGGCCTCTTACTGAGGTTAACACGGGGTGTGTTCAGTTGTGTCGGGCAGCATATGGCAAGTGACATCTCGTAGCTCTGAGATGGAGTTTCGTTAAAAGCTCTATTCTTCCTAAGTTAACAACTTACAATGAGAATCTACGGGGTGATAATTTTCGTAATAACTTTGTCTTCTTCCAGCCAAATTTCATAATTTTTGGCACGTATACACTATACGAAATTTGCAACCAGAAGATATATAGTTAGCCCACCTAACATAGTTTGTGTAACTTGTAAAAGATTTGTAAAATATTGATCACGACTTTACCCATGTTTGTACATGTTTACTACCATTAATAATAACAAATACAAACATATCTGTACTTTAGATATGTTTCACGTTAAAAAGCGACATAACACAGATTACGGCACATTATTGAAATGTTATCCATGGTCATAAAGGATTTGTTGCTGCATAAATGCCCATTGCTCTCGCGAATTGCTCGAAACCTAAGTTTACATTAGTGACGTAGTCTGCTGCCATACCAATGACCACACGGCCGCAAGGGCGTACCCGTTACTTGAAAATAAGTAATATTCGTCCGGTATGATTCTTTTAAAAATTATTCTACAAAAATTGGCAATTATTACTACCGAAGTTAAAAAACTGGACTTTTTTGCAACAGTGAATAGAATTTAACGTGAAAAAGGTCGTGGTCAAGATTTTACAAGGTAGTGTAGTTACACAAAGAACGTTAGGTGGGCTAACTATATATCCTCGGGTTGCAAATTTCCTACAGTGTATACATGGCAAAAATTATGAAAATTGGCTGGCATTTGACAAAGTTATTGTAAAAATTATCAGGCTTAGTTTTTTTGGGCCCACCCTGTATTGTGTACTGAATATACCAACTGGTCGGTATTCTTACTGCATCTCGCCTCATAGGCCTATCTGCCAAAAATTTGACGCAGATGCACGAGATGAAAAAAATAATACTTTAGACGTCTGCTCCTGTTCGCTGTGTACAGCGATGAATAATGCCTGACCAGATTTTTGAAATAGTGACCGTAAACAATTTAGACATTGGGATGTAGATAACTTTTGGAACTTTGCTCAGCTCTAGTGAACATCTGTAGAATCAGCAGGAGTTTAGTAGCTCTGCGTGAACCAGCATTGATTTAAGCGCATGTTGCACCGCGTGTCTTAACTGAAAATTTGTTAGTGCGTGTAACGAATGGTCCTCATTTGTTGGCCTACATCGCGATATCATGTCCGGTGTTGATTGATCAGTAAACCTGAATCATATTGATATATAACCGTTGTAGGCCTGATACTTGTCAGAGTTGAGGCAAAAATCACAACTTTGTTGCGTAAGAATGTGCAAAAAGCAGTCTTTGTATATTATGTTTAAATGTGTTTTGTAGACTAGCCACTGAGGGCATCACCACACAAGGCAACAAACAGCAGTAACGGCACAGTTCCAGCATAGCTGTGAATGACGTTAACGTTGAAGACGTTCTCATGAAACTATCATTTAATAATGCACTTGAAGTACATTACTGTTGTAGTTTTGCTGATTCTGTGCAGTGGATGAGATAATATTTTGACATTTTGTTGAGAGAAAATTTCCCATCAAACAATCATTGTAATAATGTAGTTACCTGATGTTATTTGACCATGGAATATTTAAAGGCGCTCATGAAACACAATCTGCAGTAGAGTATTGTCATATTAAACACCGATCTTGAAAACTATTAATAATAC
>Ga0209681_1000234_pt1 | contig 14552 bp, 15 predicted proteins | sample WorMetLIZISLAND2_3_FD_187416 | JGI IMG/M metagenome (GOLD analysis project Ga0209681, IMG submission 187416) | Marine gutless worms symbiont microbial communities from Max Planck institute for Marine Microbiology, Germany - Olavius clavatus LIZARD... ... | reverse complement strand
CCGGATGTGGGTCCTCTCCGACAACGCGGAGGCGGGCCGCGCCGACAGCAGATCCTTCGGGCCGGTGGCGGCGGCTTCCGCTCTCCGGGTGGTGGACAGGCTCGACGCCGAGACCCACCGGCAGGCCTGCGCCTTGCTCGCCGCAGAGGACCGGGACCTGGCGAGGGCCATCGACCGCTTCGGGGCGCCTGAGTGGGCGCCCCGTCGACCCGGGCTGCCGACGCTGACGCTTCTCGTCCTTGAGCAGCAGGTGTCGCTCGAGTCCGCCGCCGCACTTTTCGCCCGGCTGGTGGAGGCCGCGGGCGAAGTGAGCGCCGAGAGTCTCGCCCGGCTCGGCGCCGAGGGCATGCGCGATGTCGGCGTCACCCGCCGAAAGGCGGAGTGCCTGGCGGGGTTGGCGGAGGGCGCCATCAGCGGCGAGCTCGACTTCGGCGCCCTCGAAGACGACCCCGCTCACATCGCCCGGGAGCGGCTGACGGCGCTGAAGGGGATCGGGCCCTGGACCGCCGACGCGTACCTCCTCTCCGCCCAGGGCCGCCCCGACGTGTTTCCCGTCGGGGACAAGGCGCTCCGGGTCGGCGCGGCGGAGACGCTCGGGTTGGCCTCGGTCCCCGACGAGGAGGAGTTGGAGATCCTCGGAGAGCCGTGGAGGCCGGTCCGAGCCGCGGCTGCCCGGATCATCTGGCGGGCCTACATGTCGAAGCGGGGCCGGGCGCCGCCCCGCGACCCCCGCTCGGTGACGGCCGGGGGCCTGTGAAGCGTCGAGGCCCGGCCGCCCGGCGCCGCCCGATGCCCGGGAACGATCGCAACAGGCTTAGAGTCTGGGCGTCATGAGAGAATTCGTCGTAAGGATGGCGAACCAGCCGGGCAGGCTGGCCGCCCTCACCGAAGCCCTCGCCGCCTGCGGCGTCAACATCGAGGCCCTGGCCGTCTACGGACACGACGGGGAAGGCACGACGAGGCTCATCGTCAAGGAGCCGACGACCGCTCGCAGGGTGTTGGAGGAGGCGGATCTGTCGTTCGAGGAGCACCCGGTGCTCACCGCGCACATGCCCCACCGCCCCGGCGAGCTGGCCAGGCTCACCCGCTCCCTCGCCGACTCGCAGGTCAACATCGACGCCCTCTATGTGCTTCACTCCAACGCGGGCAGCGTGGAGCTGGCGGTGGCCGTGGATCAACCCGACTCGGCGGTTCCCCATCTGGAGGTCAAGGGCGGCACACTGAGCGGGTGACGGGCCCGGGGCCCGGCGGGGGCCGCAGCGACCGGTCGAGGAGCGACCGCGCCGCCCCCCGGGGAAGCTCGGCCTCAGGTGATTGAACTCCACACAGCCCGAGATAGACTTGGACGCTCCAGACACCAAGCGGCGGGAAGACCCGATCGGGGCGGCGCCGCACAAGCACAGCACAATAGGAACAAACCCGGTGGCCGACGACATCGCCACAGCAGAGCCCTCCGACACCCCGACCGAGACGGTCGACAAACTCGTCGTCCGCTTCGCCGGCGACTCCGGCGACGGCATGCAGCTCGCGGGCGCCCGCTTCACGGACGCGTCGGCCCTGTTCGGCAACGACCTGTCGACGCTGCCCAGCTTCCCGGCCGAGATCCGCGCCCCCGCCGGGACCCTCGCCGGCGTCTCGGCGTTCCAAGTCCAGATAGCGGACTTCGACATCCTCACCGCCGGGGACGAGCCCGACTGCCTGGTGGCCATGAACCCCGCCGCCCTCATGAAGAACCTCCCGGACCTCCGACAGGGCGGGACGCTGATCGTCAACACCGACGCCTTCGACGAGCGGAACCTGGCGAAGGCCGGGTATGAGGCCAACCCCTTGGAAGACGACTCGCTCACCGGGTACCGGGTGATCAAAGCCCCGATGGACGACCTCACCAAGGAAGCCGTGAAGGGCACCGGCGTCAGCGGCCGAAGCGTGCTGCGCTCGAAGAACCTCTTCGCCCTCGGCCTGATGGCCTGGTTGTTCCACCGCCCGACCGAGCCGACGATCGAGTGGGTCAGGGCCAAGTTCGGGAAGAGCGAGGAGGTGGCGGCCGCCAACGTCGCCGCCTTCAAGGCCGGGTACACCTTCGGGCTGGCCACCGAGGCCGCCAAGAACACCTTCGAGATCAGGCCGGCATCGCTCGCCCCCGGCACATACACCAACGTGAACGGCAACACCGCCTTGGCTTGGGGGCTGATCGCGGCGTCCGTGAAGTCGGGGCTGCCGCTGTTCTACGGCACCTACCCGATCACCCCGGCCTCCGACGTGCTGCACGAGCTGTCCCGTCACAAGAACTTCGGGGTGCGCACCTTCCAGGCCGAGGATGAGATCGCCGGGGTGGGCACGGCGATCGGGGCCGCCTTCGCGGGCAACCTGGCCGTCACCGGCTCGTCGGGGCCGGGGATCGCCCTCAAGAGCGAGGCCATCTCCCTGGCCTTCATGCTCGAGTTGCCGATGATCGTCATCAACGTGCAGCGGGGCGGCCCTTCGACCGGCCTGCCGACCAAGCCGGAGCAGTCGGACCTGTTGTTCTCGTTGTACGGGCGCCACGGCGAGGCCCCCATCCCCGTTCTCGCCATCGCCGCGCCGTCCGAGGCGTTCAACATGGCCATCGAGGCGGCCCGGATCGCCGTCAAGTACATGACGCCGGTCCTGTTGCTCAGCGACAACCATGTCGCCAACGGGTCGGAGCCGTGGCTCCTGCCCGACGTCTCCGCAATCGAGGAGTTCAAGGTGAGGTTCGCCAGGCACCCCAACGGCCCCGACGGCGCCTTCCTCCCCTACATGCGAGATGTCGACACATTCGCCCGACCCTGGGCGGCGCCGGGCACTCCGGGCTTGGAGCACCGAGTCGGGGGCCTGGAGAAGGAGGCGATCTCCGGGAACGTCTCCTACGACTCGGCGAACCATCAACTCATGACGGACGCCCGCGCCTGGAAGGTGGCGAACGTCGCCAACGACCTGCCGCCGCTCGAGGTGTCGGGCGACGAGAGCGCCGACCTCCTGGTGCTCGGGTGGGGCTCGACCCACGGGTCGATCAAGGCCGCGGCGCGGAGGGCGCGGATGGAGGGCTGCAAAGTCGCCTTCGCCCACCTCCGGTATCTGAGCCCGATGCCGACGAACCTCGGCGACGTGCTCAACTCCTACAACAAGATCCTGATCCCGGAGCTGAACACCGGCCAGCTCCTGAAGCACATCCGGGCCGAGTTCCTGGTCGACGCCACCGGGTTGAGCAAGGTCGCAGGCGAGCCGTTCAAGGTGTGGGAGATCACCGACAAGATCGTGGAGATGCTCAAGTGACGACACCCGCCTACACCAGGGCCGACTTCCAGACGGACCAGGAGGTCCGCTGGTGCCCGGGCTGCGGCGACTACACGATCCTGGCGGCGGTCCAGCAGTTCCTCGCCGGGTTGGGGCGGCCCCGCGAGGAGTTCGTGTTCGTCTCCGGGATCGGCTGCTCCTCCCGCTTCCCCTACTACATGAACACCTACGGGATGCACTCGATCCACGGCCGGGCCCCAGCCATCGCCTCCGGGATCGCCACCACCCGGCCGGACCTGTCGGTGTGGGTCATCACCGGCGACGGCGACGCCCTCTCCATCGGCGGGAACCACCTGATCCATGTGCTGCGGCGGAACGTCAACCTGAACATCCTGCTGCTCAACAACCAGATCTACGGCCTGACCAAAGGTCAGTACTCCCCCACCTCCGAAGTCGGGAAGCTGACCAAGTCGTCGCCGCACGGGTCGGTCGACCGGCCGTTCAACCCGGTGTCGCTGGCCTTGGGGGCGGAGGCCTCGTTCGTGGCCCGCACGTTGGACATGGACAGGCGCCACACCCAGGAGATGCTCAAGGCCGCCTACGAGCACGAAGGCGCCGCCTTCGTCGAGATCTACCAGAACTGCAACGTCTTCAACGACAAGGCGTTCATCCAGATCACCGGCAAGGAGGAGCGGGCGCACAACCGCATCGACCTCCAGCAGGGCAAGCCCGTCGTGTTCGACGGCGGGGCCAAGGCGGTCGTGATGAGGGACGGGACGGCGACGATCGTCGACTCATCCTCGGTCGACCCCGCCGCGATCCTGACCCACGACGCGACCCGGCCCGACCCCAGCGTGGCGTTCGCCTTGAGCCGCCTGTCGCACGGCCCGTACGGGCCGACGCCGCTGGGCGTCTTCCGCGATGTCGCCCGGCCGACCTACGGCGCCTCGGTCAACGCCCAGGTCAGAGAGGCAAGGGCCAGGCAGGGCGAAGGCGACCTCGAGAAACTGATCAGCTCACACGGCGCCTGGACCGTCGAGTAGGGAGGCCTGGGGGCGGCGCCCCCGAGAGGGTCAGCCGAGAGGGTCAGCCGAGCAGGTCGGCCTTCACCTTGTCGACGTGGCCCTGGGCGCGCACGTTCCGGTAGGCTCGGACGACCGCTCCCTCCTCGTCGACGACGAAGGTGGAGCGGATGAGACCCTCGACCACCTTGCCGTGGGACCGCTTCTCGCCCCAAGCGCCCAGGCTCTCGGCCAATGAGTGATCCTCATCCGACAGCAGGTCGAAGTTGAGGCGCTCCGCCTCCTTGAACTTCTTGTTGAGCGACGGCTGGTCGGGGCTCACACCGACCACCCGATACCCGGCCTCGGCCAGCTCGTCATGGCTGTCCCTGAAGTCGCACGACTCGACGGTGCAGCCCGGCGTCATGGCCCGGGGGTAGAAGAACATCACATACTTGCCGCCGGCGAAGTCGGCGTCGGAGACCGCCTCGCCGTCATGGTTACGGAGATTGAAGGTGACTTTGTCAGACATGATGCGGCCAGCCTACCCCCTCGGGCTGCAACCGCGCCGATCAGGCGGCGCCGACTCCGCGACAACCGACAGCGAACCGGTAGGTTGGCCGACAGCCGACCGGGAGGTTGAGGTTGTTGAGGCGCCCGAGGGCGATCGGCGCCGCCGTGGCGACGGCCGCGGTCGCCGTCGTCGGCTGCCGAACGGCGTCGCCCGCAGCGACCACAACCGCCCCCGCGACCACCGTCGCCGCGACGACCTCGGCGCCGACGACAACCCTCGAGCCGACGACAACCCTCGAGCCGACCACCCTCGAGCCGACCACCCTCGAGCCGACGACCACCACAGCCTCGACCCCGATGTCAACTTTGGCCCTCCCCGACGACATGCCCTCCACGGTCTACGCCTGCGGTGTCGGCGGATTCCCGATCTATGAGATCAGCCGTACCGGCGCCGACTGGGAAGTCACAGACCAATTCGACCTGCCGGGCCGGGACGGCGCCCCGCGGACGCCCGAGAGCTACGTCGTCGGCCGGATCGTCGTCGGGGCCGACGGGCTCTACATCTCAGCTTGCTGCGCGCCCGCGGCGGGGATCACCTGGCGGTACGCCGAGGGCGCCGCTGAGAATCTGGGCCTGGGAGTCGTGACCGACGCGGTTCGCGACGTGAAAGTGACCACTCACACCGGCCTACATGTGGAGGTCTCGTCGTCGTCCGGTGTCGTCAACCTCACCGGGCCCAACTCCCCCGGCGTGCTCGACGCAGCCCTCTCGCCGGACGAAGGCGTCGCTCTGCTCACAATGGACCAGAACGACATCCGGCGTGTCTACTGGGTGCCCGTCCCTGTCGCAGGCGCCCTCGACGAGGCAGATCCTCTGTACGAGTCGGACACGCGTCTCGACTCGATTGCCGTCGACCGCGACTCGAGGATCTGGCTCGGCTCGGCCGAAGAGCCCCTGCTGGTGATCGTTGACACCGCCACCGGGCGCGTCGAGACCGAGACGCTGGAACACAAAGTCGTCGACCTGGGCTCCGACGCCTCCGGCGCCTACCTGCTGATCACAACCGACGACGGCCGCCTCACAGCCCGTCGATTCGACGAGCCCACATACACAGTGATCCCCAGCCCCAAGGTCGACCGAGCCGACTGGTAGGCGGCGCCCGGCTGATCAGGACGCAGCGGATGGGCCGCAGCCGATGCCGCCTGTGAGTCTCGATGCGTGTGCAACAACGCGGCCCCTGTCGGGAATTCTGCACACGCACCGCTAGGCGATGACGGCGCGAATCGCGGCGATCTGCTCCCGCACCGACTCGGGCCGCCCCGACCCGGCGGTCACCCGCCGCGAGATCGACGACCGGGGGTCGAGCAAGCCCAGGTCGGGCTCGGTGTACCTGGCGTCCACGGCCCTCAAGTCCTCCCAACTCGCCTCGGCGAGGGACCTCCCCGACCGCTCCAAACGAGCGACGAGCCTCCCCACCGCGTCGTGAGCCTCCCGGAACGGCGCCCCGCGGCCCACCAACGCCTCGGCCAAGTCGAGAGCGGCCGTCTCCGCCAAGGGCGGCGGCGGGTGGAACTCCACTCCCCGAATCAGCTCCGCCATCGCGTCGAGGCAAGCGGCCAGGGTGTCGTCGGCGTGGAACACGATCCGCTTGTCCTCTTGAAGGTCCCGGTTGTAGGCGAGGGGCAGGCCCTTCTGCAGGGACACGATCGCGGACAGGTCGCCCGCCACCGACGCGGCGCGGCCCCGAACCAGCTCGGCGATGTCCGGGTTCCTCTTGTGAGGCAACGCCGAGGAGCCTGTGCTCACCTCGTCGCCGAGAGTCAGCCACCCGAACTCGCTGGTGGACCACAACACCATCTCCTCGGCGAGCCGGGAGAGATCGGTCATCGCCTGGGCGCAGCAGAAGACATACTCGGCGACGAAGTCCCGGGCCCCCACGGCGTCGAGCGAGTTGGGGACCACACCGCTCATGCCCAAGGCCCTCGCCGGCCCCTCGCGGTCGAGCGGCAGCGACGACCCCGCCGAGGCGGCAGCCCCCAGAGGCGAGACCCCGATCCGGGCCCCGGCGCCTGCGAAACGCTCCGCCGACCGCAACGCCATCCACGCATAGGCGAGGAGGTGGTGGCCGAGCGTGGTCGCCTGGGCCTGCTGGAGGTGGGTGTACGACGGGATGACCGCGGCGGCGTGGGTCTCGGCGACGTCGGCCAAGGCACCCGCGTAGTCGTGAAGCCCGCGGATGCGCGAGGCGACGGACCGACTCAGGTAGAGCCTCAAGTCGAGGGCGACCTGGTCGTTGCGGGAGCGCCCGGTGTGCAACTTGCCCGCCGTCTCGCCGATCAGCTCCCCGAGGCGCCGCTCCACCGCCGTGTGAACGTCCTCGTCGGACTCGGCGAAAGCGAATTCGCCCGACCGAGCCTCATCCAGGATCGTCTCCAAGCCCGCCGACAACGCCGCCGCCTCATCCGAGGAGATCACGCCGGTCTCACCGAGCATCGCCGCATGGGCCAACGACCCCTCAACATCGACCTCGAGGAGCCTGCGGTCGGACTCGTCGGTCGTGAACGCCCAGGCGCCTTCGCTGATCGGGCCCTCGAACCGGCCTCCCCAGAGGGTCATCGCCCCGTCCCGAATCCCCTTATCCGCAACGCGTTGAAGTTGATGAATCCCTCGGCGTCGCCCTGATTGATCACATCCTCGACCTCGAAAGTGGCGGCGTCCTCCCGGTAGAGGGAGTTGGGGGACCGACGGCCCGTCGTCCTCACCGAGCCCTTGTAGAGGGTCAAGCGGGCCTCGCCGCTCACCGGCGCCTGGATCGAGTCCATCGTCTTCTGCAGCTCGACGCGCTCGGGGGAGAACCAGAAGCCGTTGTACACGACCTCGGCGTAACGCCTCGCCAACAGGTCGCGCAGGCGGAGAACCTCGCGGTCGAGCGTGATCGACTCGATCGCCTGGCGCGCTGCGTGGAGCACGGCCCCGCCCGGCGTCTCGTACACGCCGCGGTTCTTGATGCCCACGAAGCGGTTCTCGACGATGTCGATGCGGCCGACCCCGTGCTCGCCGGCGACGCCGTTGAGCAGGGTCAGCAGCTCAACGGGGCCTAGCGCCTCGCCGTCGACCGAGACGGGGACGCCCGAGGTGAAGCCGATGGTGACCTCCCGGGGCGCGTCCGGGGCGTCCTCGGGGTCGGCCGTCATGCGGAACATCTTGGGCGGCGGCGGCGCCCACGGGTCCTCCAAGACGCCGCCCTCGTAGGAGGTGTGGAACAGGTTGGCGTCGATCGAGTAGGGCTCCTCCTTGGTGACGGGCACGGGTATCCCGCGCTCCGCCGCGTAGGACATCAGGTCGGACCTGCCCCCCATCTTCCACACCCGCCACGGGGCGATGGTCTTCAGGTCGGGCGCCAACGCCGCGGTGCACAGCTCGAACCGGACCTGGTCGTTGCCTTTGCCGGTGGCGCCGTGGGAGATGGCGTCCGCCCCGTACTGGCGGGCGGTCTCCACCAACCCCTTCGTGATGACGGGACGGGCTAGGGAGGTGCCCAGGAGGTAGTCGAACTCGTACACGGCGGCGGCTCGGAGGGCTGGGAACACGGCGTCGACGACGAACTCGGAGATCAGGTCGTCGGCCACCGCGGCGACGGCGCCGGTGGCGAGCGCCTTCTCGACGGCCTCGCCGGCCTCCGCCCCCTGGCCGACGTCGGCCGTGTAGGCGATCACCTCGGCGTCGTACTCCTCTCTCAGCCAAGCGAGGATCACCGATGTGTCAAGGCCGCCCGAGTATGCGAGAACTATCTTCACAGCCGTCACGATGGCCGATCTCGGGCCGGATCACAAGCCGCCGGGGCGCAACGCCGAGAGAGCGAACCGGCTCAGCTCCTCGACCAGCTCCCGCCGGCTCATCTCGCCGCGCGGGGAGTACCAGCGCTCGACGGCGTTGAGGATCGAGAGGATGAAGATCGAGTAGGTCCTCGAGTCGACGTCCTCGCGGAACGAGCCGTCTTCGGCGCCCCGCTCCAGCGTGGCCCGGAAGGCGGCTTCGTAGTGGTCTCTCATCTCGGTCACCGCGGCGCGCCGCCCCTCGTCGAGCGTGCGCGCCTCGTTGAGGAACGTCCGGGCGACGGCGGGGTTGTCGAGCACAACGTCGACATGGCCGGAGATGAGGGCCCGCAGGCGGTCGGCCGAGGCGCCGTCGCAGGCGAGGGCCCGCTCCGCCGACGCCTCGAAGAGCCGGGCGCCCGCCTCGACCACCTCAACCAGCAGGTCCTGCTTGGAGTCGACGTGGGCGTAGAGCGACGAGCCCAATAGCCCCAGCTCCCTCCCCAGATCCCGCATCGACGTCCCGTGATAGCCCCACTCGGCGAACAAGCGCCCGGCGGCGTCCACCACGTCGGCTCTCGTTCGGCGTGCGCCCACGATCAGCGACGGTCGTATCGCACCACGACCTTGCCCGGCGCCGGGTGCGATTGGCAAGTCAAGACGTGGCCCGCCTCGACCTCGGAGTCGATCAACGCGTGGTTCTTCACCATCGTCACCTCGCCCTCCTCGACGACGGCCCTGCAGGTGGCGCACATCCCCGACCGGCAGGAGTAGGGGATCTCGGGGCGAACGCGGAGCGCCGCGTCGAGGATCGACGTCTCCGGCGCCGTCCGGGCGCTCACGGCCCGCCCGTCGAAGATCACGGTCAAGTCGACCGAGCCCTCTCCCTCGGGAGGCTCGGGGGGCAGGGTCGAGGCGTCGACCGGGCCTGAATGGAACAACTCGACTCGGACGGCGCCTTCGTCGGCGCCGAGTCCCCGCAACGCCTCCTCGGCCGCCGTCGTCATGTCTCGGGGGCCGCAGAGGAACCACTCGCCAACCGGGGCGCCGCCCAACAGGTCGGAGTGCACGGCGGCGATCTTCTCCGCGTCGATGCGGCCCGACAGCAACGGCGCGTCGGCGCCTTCCCGACTGAGCAGGTGGATGAGCTGGAACCGGCCGGGGTGACGGTCCTTCAGCCCCTCCAGCTCCTCGAGGAACATGATGTCGGCGACCGTCTTGTTCCCGTACAGCAGGGCCCAGGAGGCCTCCGGCTCCGACTCCAGCGACGTTGAGATGAGGGAGAGGACGGGGGTGATCCCCGAGCCCGCGGCGATCGCCGCCGCCCGGCGCGGCTTGGAGGGGTCGATCTCGATGGTGAAGTCTCCCGTCGGGGCCGCCGCCTCAAGCTCGTCCCCGGCCTTCAGCTCAGTGGTGGCGTATGTGCTGAACACGCCGCCGGGGATCCTCTTGATGGCCAACCGGAGCTTCCCGGAGGCGGCGTCGGCGCAGATCGAGTAGGGCCTTCGCACGTCCCGGCCGCCGACTACGGCCCGGACCGTGACGTGCTGGCCGGGCAGGTAGGCGAACTCGTCGCGGAGGTCGGCCGGGACCGCGAGGGTTACGGCCGCCGAGTCGTCGGTGAGGGGCGCCACCTCGGTCACGCGCAGCTTGTGGAAGACCCGCCCGCTCAACGCAACTCCTTGAAGTAGTGGAACGGCTCCCCGCACGAGGAGCAGGTCATGAGGGCCTTGCAGGCCGTCGAGCCGAAGCGGGCCGTCATCCTCGGCGACGGGGCGCGACACCTTGGGCAGACGACTTCGCCCTCGGGCCCCGGGGGCGCTATCCCGTGCTCGTCCAGCTTGCGGCGACCCTCCTCGGTGATCCAGTCGGTGCTCCACGCAGGCGAGTGGGTAAGGCGCACCTCGACGTCGTCGAAGCCGCGGCGGGACAGGGCTGCGGCGACGTCGTCTGAGATCCGGTCCATCGCCGGGCACCCCGAGTAGGTGGGTGTGATCGTGACGACCAAGGTGTCGCCCTCGACGGTCACGCCGCGGAGGATCCCCAGGTCGGAGATGGTCAACACCGGGATCTCGGGGTCGGTCACCGAGTCGAGGGCCTCTCTCGCCAGGGCGAGGTCGATCGCGGGCGCCCTCACCACTTCAGCCCCGGGTAGCTGCGCTGCACCCATTGCATCTCGGCCAGGAGATGGCCGAGGTGCTCGGTGTGAAACCCGCTGCGTCCGCCCGTGTGCTGGTGTGCGCCGGCCGGGATCTCAAGGGTCGCCTCGGCCAGCACGCCCTCGACGACGGCGCCCCAGGCGCCCCGGTAGCGGGCTGCGTCGCCTTCAAACAGCTCGCCGGTGTAGAGCCAGAGCTCGTCGAGCGCCGTCTGCGCTCGTTGACGGGACTCCTCGGTCCCGTCGCCGAGCCGGATCACCCAGCGGGAGGAGAAACGCAGGTGGTAGGAGGCCTCCTTGAGGGCCTTGGCGGCGATGCCCGCCGCCTCGCCGCCCGACTTCGACAAGTCGTCCCACAGCTCGGACTGGTAGGCGTCGAAGAGGAGCTGGCGAATCATGGTGCAGGCGAAGTCGCCGTTGGGCTGCTCAACCAGCAGGGCGTTGGTGAACTCCCTCTCGCTGCGGAACATGGCCAGGTCGTCTTCGGCCCGGCCGGCGCCTTCCAGCTCGGCGGCGCATGTGTAGAGGGCTCGGGCGACCCCGAGGTGGTCGAGGGCGATGTTCGCCAGGGCGATGTCGATCTCAAGCTCGGGGGCGTTGGAGATCCACTCGCCGAGCCGTTGGCTGAGGATCAGGTTGTCGTCGGCGTGGGCCAAGAGGCGGGCGACCTCGCCTTCCGGCGCCGGCGCCTCTTGCGGGGCCGCTGGGGCCGGGCGGCCGTCCCCGGCCGCAGACCCGTCCGCGTCGCTCACATCTTCCCCGCTTCGTCGGGGATGTCGTATGCCTCAGCGAGGCGATAGATCTTCTGGTTGGCGTCCGTGTAGTCGGCCGCCGCCTCCGGCTCGAAGGCATGCACCGCGTCGCTGCGGACCACCCACACGCTGACACCTTCGCCGCGGCGGGTGTAGACGTCGCGGGCGCTCTCAAGGGCGGCGGCGGCGTCCGCGGCGTGCAGGCTCCCAACATGCAGGCGGGAGAGGCCGCGCTTGGCCCGCACGAAGACCTCCCACATGGGCCACTCGCCGCCGCTCGACTCCGCCGGGGCCTCGGCCTCCTCCTCGCCCGGGATCGTCGGGACCTCATACGCCATGTGGCTCTCCTCTCTTGTCGTCTTGTCGTTTCGCCGCCCGCTTCGCAGCCTCGCGGGCGGCGGTCTTCCCCGCGTGCGCCGCGGCGGCCTCTCGCACCCAGGCGCCGTCCTCCCACGCCTTGACTTTGCGCGCCGTGCGCTCGCGGTTCATGGGGCCGTCGCCTTTGACGACCCGCCAGAACTCGTCCCAGTCGATCTCCCCGAAGTCGTAGTGACCTCGCTCCTCGTTCCACTTGAGGTCGGGGTCGGGCGGCGTCATGCCCAGGAACTCGCATTGCGGGACGGTCATGTCGACGAATTGCTGGCGGAGGTCGTCGTTGGTGACCCTCTTGATCTTCCAGGCCATCGACTCCTTGGTGTGCGTCGAGTCGGCGTCGTGGGGCCCGAACATCATCAACGACGGCCACCACCAGCGGTTGATCGCGTCTTGGACCATCGCCTTCTGCTCGTCCGACCCCCGGCTCATGGTGAGGAGCGCCTCGTAACCCTGGCGCTGGTGGAACGACTCCTCCTTGCAGATGCGAACCATCGCCCGGGCGTAGGGGCCGTAGGAGGTGCGGGTGAGCATGACCTGGTTGGTGATGGCGGCGCCGTCGACGAGCCACCCGATGGCGCCGATGTCGGCCCAGGTCAGCGTGGGGTAGTTGAAGATCGACGAGTACTTGTGCTTGCCCTGGTGGAGCAGCTCTTGGAGCTGGTCGCGGCCGGGGCCGAGGGTCTCCGACGCCGAGTAGAGGTAGAGGCCGTGACCGGCCTCGTCTTGGACCTTGGCGATGAGGATGGCCTTGCGGCGGAGGGTTGGGGCCCGGGCGATCCAGTTGGCCTCGGGCTGCATGCCTATCACCTCGGAGTGGGCGTGCTGGGCCATCTGGCGGATCAGGGTCTTGCGGTAGCCGTCCGGCATCGGGTCGGCGGGCTCGATCTTGTCCTCGGCGGCGATGATCGACTGAAACCGCTCTTCGGCTGTCATGGCGTCACCCTACATGAACGAACGTTCGTTGGTCAACCTCCCGCACTCGGGGCCGGGGCGCGCCGCGGGGCGGCAGCCGTGAGGGTATGTTGCCGCCGTGCCCCGAGACAGCTTCTCCCACTCGACGGTTGTCGCCGCGCCGCGGTCGAAGGTGTGGGCGGCTCTCGACCTCCCCGAGACCTGGAACATCGCCGGGGTGGAGCGAGTGCGCGAGCCGGTGATCGACGAGCAGGGCAGGCTCTGTGGGTTCACGTTCGACTCGGTCGTGGGAGGCGTCGCCTACGAGGGCCGGGCGACCCCGCACACCCGCGTCGAGGGTGAGGCCATGTCCTGGGACATCGCCAACTCACAGGTCACGGGTCTTCTCCATATCGAGTTGGAGGACGCCGACGACGGGGCCACGAACATGAACGTGGGGGTCGACATCCAGTCCGTCGGTTTCCTCTCCGCCGTGTTCTTCGGCGCGATCGCCAAGGCGGTGCGAGACGGCCTGCCCCGAGCCGCCGCCGACCTCGCCTCCGACCTCGCCAACCCGGTTTCCTAATGCTCTGGATTCGGCATACCGTAGTTTGTGCATTGAGAAATCGCCCTCGGCACCGGTGGTGAGGGACGGGCGCCGAGGCGGTTCGGCCCGAGGCCCGGGAGGGGGTCGCCCGCGTCAACGGCGTCGAGCGTGCGGGCCAACGGCAGGGCGGCCGCGGGGTGTCACGCCTCGCGCGCAGCGTCGGGGCCTGATGCACAAATCGAGGCTTTCGGCCCTATCCCGGCCTCTCGGCGCCTGGTATGTGTTGTGGCGTAGCTTCTTGGTGTGTGCTCACGGCAGAGAGAGAGGAGCGCGGCGATGAGGCTCACGAGCGGTGGACGGAGGCGACAGGGGGCCCTCCCGGTGGTCATGGTCGGCGCTTGCGCGGTGCTGGCGGCATGCGCTCTCGCCGGGGGCGAGCTGACGCAACCCGACGACACCGCGGCCCAGACAATCAACCCGACCGAGACCACACAGACCACGATCGACTCGACGGAGACCACGGAGACGGCCGACCCGCCGACGACGACGCAGACCACGATCAACGCGCCGACGACCACGCAGACGGCCGACCCGACGGGGACGACGCAGACGACGATCGGCGCGCCGGAGACCGAGGTCACACTGGCCCCGGACGACACGCCACAGACCGGAGTCACGCTGCCGCCGGGCGTCACGGAGAAGCAGAAAGGCCGGTTTCCTTGGATGGTGGCGGCGCCGGGCGGTTTCGTTGTCGGGGACCCGGGCGCTGAGAACGCGGTGGAGCTGGGAGATGCCAAGGAGATGCTGGAGCGTGCTGCGTTGCACATGGCGCTTTGGCCCCCAGCCGTCCTAGTTTTGGTGGATGACGTGGAGGCTCCTTGCCCCGAGCATCGTCTCCGTGTGAGTTGGGAAGGCCCCGATCATGTGTATGGCGCAGATGCTCAAGTGCATTATGGGGCACACAGCCCTCCGTTGGGGCCGCCTCGGGCCGGTGGGGATCGGGCGGCCGGCATCGTCTACTGCAAAGGCTCCCACTACGGCTACATGGGGTTCGACGCCGTCTGGAAGCCGGAGTCGAAGGCGTGGGCCATGTACCCGACGCCATCTGGATAGCATGGCTTGAGAACGTTTCGAGACCACCCCGCCCCCGATCAGCCTCCCCCACGCTTCATCGCGAGGACCGCCGTCGTGTTCTGAGACCGGCCTGGTCAAGCGGTCGCGATGTCATCCATCGCCCGGGCCAGG
>Ga0209681_1000232_pt1 | contig 14660 bp, 3 predicted proteins | sample WorMetLIZISLAND2_3_FD_187416 | JGI IMG/M metagenome (GOLD analysis project Ga0209681, IMG submission 187416) | Marine gutless worms symbiont microbial communities from Max Planck institute for Marine Microbiology, Germany - Olavius clavatus LIZARD... ... | reverse complement strand
ATGATGTATAGATTACGTTGATACTGCTGCGCAATCCTAAATGGGGGCCGATTTGGTGACTTGCGTACTATATACCAAGGCTGTCGCGCGCTTCCCTTTGCGTTAGCTGGGCTTTCTTGTTTCCTATTGACGATTATCTGCGGATTGGTGCATGTCACTTTAAGAACGATTAAACACCAGTATGAATGATATTGTGAGAGTCATCAGTTCTGTACTGGTTTAAGGTATTATTTAGTGAGTAAGTCAGTAAATAAATGAAATACTTTATAGTGGGCAGTGTCGGCCATCCTTCCCTTTCTGTGAGCAGCTGGGGGAACTGAAGGCCTGCTTGAAACAGTGGGTTTTAAGAAGACGACGGAATGTTTGTGATGACGAACAAGCGCGAATACCAAAAGGGAATGAGTTATTTAAGGTTAGTGTACACGTTTTGTAGAAGGTGCAACGCAGTCACAGTGGCAGGACATAACACGGTCGGTACCGTTAAACATGGGTGACGATTCAGTGTCTTTCGACACTACAGTCTCTGGGCGGTAAGATAACACCATACTGCTTTCTCAGTATTTTTTTTACAGGATTTAATATGTAGGGGGGCGAAGACAAGAAGGTATCCATTTCCATCTATTCCCATTTTTCTGCTTCTACCCTTTCGTTGCTTACTTCACTGCCTCTCTCAATCCAACTAAATTGTCTAATGCGTATCATTTTTAAATAAATACGCCGTGTTATGTACTTATTACTTATAATCGCAATAGCTTTGGCGACATTATGGCGAATATATGCCATTGATCTGTCATTGCTGCGCGGCTGCGTGGTGTAGTGGTAAGACGTTGTTGCTGTACACTGGGCACGCTTACAGTAAGTAGTAAGCGTGCCCATGTGACTGTCTGCTGAAGGTAAACCGTCTCAGTACGTACCCAACCACCTATAGGTCAACTCTGCCTTCCGTCCCTCCAGGGTAGGTCAGTCAAGTACCAGCCTGTCTGGCTGGGGTTAGGCAGGGCGCATTCACTTGTGTCGGGTGACAGGTATCACTGTGTATCCATATGGCATGTGATTGTGACGCCCCGTAGCTCTGAGATGACTTGTTCGGGAGAGCTATATCGTTTTACTGTTAAACTATTTAGCTGTTCATTGCACAAACCAAAATATGATATAATCTAACCGTATATACCGTGTCTGCGTGTGGTGCAGGTACTGGCTGATGAACTGCAGTCCAGAAGCCCTCACAGCGGATCCGGAGATCGGTCCAAAGCTGGCTGGGGAGATCTATAGTGATCTGATCACGGTACCCTACATGGCCAAGTTCGTTGTGTTTGCCCAGCGTCGAGATGAGAAGTATGGGCAACTGCGTGTCTTTGTAGTTACTGACGACAAACTGGACAAAACCCTCGAGAGTCACCAGCGCTTCCTCGAAGTCGCCCACAGCGACGACGTTGAGGTACGTTGCTCCATTTAAACATTTTTATTTTGTAAATACTAACACCCGTCCCAGCACTACTTTAGCGCATTAGAGACATTTTGGATGCGCTCTACAAATGCATGATACTTACTTACTTATGAGTAAGTATTTGCTGAGCGCATCAAAAATGTCTCTAATGCGCTAAAGTAGTGCTAGGACTGGTGTCAATATTTACAAAATAAAAATGTTTTTAACTGCTGCCTAAAGTAATTAAAAGAAAGGTCAGATAACTTCAAATAGTCCGGTAAAGAGTTCCAGCAGACTGGACCAGCGACACTAAAGGCACGGGTGCCGTGGTTGACAGTCTGCAGCGTGGTATGACCATGCCTTCCCAGATTTCCTATGCAAACGGATTTCTGTTTAGTCAGTGTCAGTCGCGTAGCCAGCAGGGTTTTTAAAAAGTTTTTATGGCTGTGCTTACATTTAAGTAACAACTAAAATATTATTTCGTCGCTCACACTCCAGCCTTACCTTTTAACGTTTCTCCCGTCTGTGGTCCTTGAAGTAGCTATTCATTGTATTTATGTTTTTATGTTTTCACTTTTTATGTTTTTTATCTATAACTTGCTATAGTGGTTCTGCTCTACGTGTATTGTCTTCTGTGTGCGTTTCAGTCACGCTTAATAAATATTGATTGATTGACTGATTGATGTTAAAGGTGATTGACCAGAAACCGCAGTATCTGGAAATGTCCGGCAATCTGATTCCGATCGCCAAGACGGAAGAACAGTTGAACATCGTTTTCCGAGCTTTCACAGAGAACCGTCTGGCGTTTCTCGTGCGGATCCGTGATCCCGCCCGGGAGCCGACAGCACGGTTGTCATTTATGCGGGAGCCGAGGGAGGCTAAAGGCCAGGCTGCAGTCTGTTCCGTTGTCATCACTCTTCCAGAATTCACTCCAGCTGAGTCCGCAACGGACGTCAGTCAGACGAAAACATGTGAGCGTCATACTTTGTATTTGGAGTTATACTTAACAATGCAATCGGACTATCGGGCTAACGGAGTAGGCTACTAATGGACTACCGTACTAACCCTAATGCCTGGTTTCCACCATTCCGTTGCCGTTCTGCCGTTGCCGTTTCGCCGTTGCCGTAATGTAAATTCCGTAAGAATTACGTAACCGCCGTAAGAATTACGTTGCTTATGTGAAAAAAATCCGTTGCGCCGTTGCCGTTTCCACCTGCCGTTGTGCCGTACTGCCGTTCCGTAGCAATAGGATCGAATCCTATTTTTTTGCCGTTCTGCCGTTGGTGGACAACCAATCAGCGTTCTGGTCACTTCATCCCTATGTATACGGAAAGACGTTTCCAGCATTAATAATAATAATAATAATAATAATCTTATTTGTATAGCGCCAGTATGTGCTAAAAGACTTCAGTGGCGTTCTCACGCGCAACAGCAATTAGTCATGCATTTGTAGTGTTAGTCCATGCAGTAATATGCCCTATGATATCTGTCATTTGTAAAAACACTAATGTTTATAGCATTCACACGTTTTTGCAATAGTTCAGCACATTATATATACTGTGGTATGATGAGGTGTGGATTGTTTAGCGTGCACTTAAATATATTTATTATAAAATCGCATACAAAGTACCATAAAATGCTGATGTACAGCCAGATTAGTTTACTACACACATTTAACTGAAAATTTACGAGTCTGTAGAAGTGTTCAATTTAATGTAACTTCATTTTTTTACCGCGTGATACTATGCAGAGCGCGGTTATGAGATTGTATGTCGTTTGTCTGTCCGTCCGTCTGTCTGAGACGTTGAGGTATGCTTTTCACAGGTTGGAATACTTCGAAAATAATATCACGGCCAAATAGCGTAAGGCCCATGCGCTTGGTGCCCCCTAAATGGGCGATCTGGTGCAACGGGAACACCCCAAATTTAGGGTGGAATAGGGGTGGGGTCAGGAGCACATAAAAGCTGCCATATGTCCGAAACGGTGCAAGATAGGACCGAGATTACTATTAGGGACTAGTAGGAAGTCACATACGCACTTTCGATTGGCACCAAAATCAATGACCTCGGATGACCTTGAACGGGCAAAACGTTACTCTTGCAGAAATAAACAAAATTTCCGGAGTTTAAATTCGTTCAGAATCACAGTATAGTCGCCGTTAGCATAAACAAAATTAGGCTGGAATAGCTTGTATATAGGGCGCATCGCGCGGTCATCTCTGCAATAGCACGGCATCTTGTTAATTTATAGTTTTATTTGCACTTTGGAATAAAAAAATAACATCGGCTTTTTGTAGATATGCAAACCATCACTATGGAGGATTCCATTACAGAAACGTCGTACATTCGACCTCAAGTGAGCCCCGATGAGGCAATAGCCAGCGAGCAGATCAGCATGCCGTCATTGTCTTCGCCCGACCTTAGCTCATGGAAGAAGTTCGGCGACTCGGAGGAGCTCCTGATTACTTCCACGCCTTCTGACGAACCGTTGAGACCACGAGAGCACATTCCATTGCAGGTGGTTGATCCGATCAGCATCGATCATCTTCCTGACGGAACGGAGGTTCTCCGCAAGCAGTCGGAGCAGTTGAGCGAGGTCAAGGACAGCGGGAGAAAAATAAAAACAATTATTCTACGGACATTCCACAAGACGATCGTCACGGAAACGGTGACGTCGTACGAAGTGATTCTACCTCAGAAGAAGGAGCAGCTGGTTGGAACAACAGTTGAAGAGCACATCACAGACATGGCTCCCGGAGTGGACGAGACAATGACAGACGGAGTTCAGAAGACTCATTCGAGGCAAGAGTTTGAGAAAGAAACTCTACCGGATGGAACGTGGTTGAAGCGGTCGGTATCATTAACAGTAATTGATCCTGTCGAGCCAATGGACATCGGCTATTCGCCAGAGAAAGATGCAGTTCTGCCGGGTGATTCAGTACCGGCACAGGAAGAGATCGAAAATGCAGACGAAACTGAAGTGAGGCCGAATGGTACCAAAGTGAGAAAAGTAATACGGACATTAGTGTCTCGGATAGAAAAGACTACAGAGATCGAGGAAACGTCTGTTGTAAAGAGCGATGAACAGGAAAAACCAAAAGTCGATTTAGATGAGGCGCCAGTCCAGCCGGCATTGGCTGATAATGAAAGTGGTTACACCCCTTCATCGGCGTCGTCGGAAAGTGGATTTGAAGTGGTTACCCAAGACTTAATAGCAGAGCGCCCAGCTGTGATAAAAGACACTGCGGATGAGGTACCAGAGAGTAAACCCGCAGCTGCTGGTGATGTACCCTTGCCTGCAGATGCAGTCATGGTAACGAGTAAACCAGGTGATGAGTTTGAAAGTTTGTTGCAGGACGCAGCCGAGGACAGTTTCAAAGATACTGACTCAAAAGAACTAGATATTGAGAATATTCCTAAAGCTGCAGGCGCGGCAGCCATGTTGTCGTCCACGGATGATGAGCAGTCATTTGTATTTGTTGGTAAAGAGGTAGATTCGGCGCCGACGTTGGAGAAGGAAGCACTTGTTGGCGTTTCAGTGGAAGAGCAACCAACTGATGCCATTCCCGTGAGTGAAGCAGAACTGCAGGCGAAACCTGTGCTGTTGCCAACAACTCTTCCAGAAACTGTTGAAGGCAGTATGCCGCAGTTAGAGAGACTAATTTTTGACGACCAGGTGATTAAGCCAGAAGATGAAGCTGGGTTAATGAGAGTGGTTCAAAAAGAACAAGAGATGATACCCATAATGGACGGAGACGTTTCGGCAACTCCTCACATTGAAGGATTCGTTCCTGATGAAGCTGCTTTTAACAAAGGAGAGGAATGCGTAGATCTTGTGCCATCAACAAAAGTTGAACAACGGCATACAGTAGAAAAACAAATAGCCGATGAGACTGCTGATAAAGAATTAATATTTGCAAGTGCAGTGGCATTTGACCAGCTTGTCACTTTAGATGCACAAGAAACTGTAGACACCCTGCAGGCGGAACCATGTGAGAAGAAAGAACCGGAAGTAGAACAAGGTGCAAGTATATGTGATGAGCCAGAAATGAAAGTGAAGTTAGAAACTTCGGTCAGTATTGAGTACTTTGACGGGACACGAAAGCTCGCAGACGTAATTGGAGAGCAGGAGTTGGAAGGTGAGCAGGTTCCACAGATTGATGTGTTACCAGAAGTGAAACATGTAGGAATAGACACAGACACTGAAATGGTAAAAGAATTGCAAGTGCAAGAACCAAGTGGAGCTGAAACAGAACCAAGCAGAGATACGAGCAGAATCATTGAGAATGTGATAATGTTTGAGCAAACCATACTTCCCGCTGATGACCGTATACAGTTGTCCGAACCGAGACAGGACATAATTGAAGTATCGGTTGATAAAGGTGTTGACAAGGATGAAATAGATGTTTGTGAGCCGGTCCCTGTCAAAGACACAGAAACAGCAGGTACAAGGCCTGTACAAGAACCACAACTAAGTGAAAGAGGACTTAGTGAAAGTACTGATGAACTTATTGAGAAAGTGATGGCATTTGATCAAGCTGTGCTTCCGGGTGATGTCAGTATAAGGCTGTTGCCTAAGACGAAAGAAGACACTGTTGAAATGCCAGCTGACGAAAGTATAGACAAGGATACAGTTGTCATGGTAGAGCCACCTGTTGTGCAGAAAGCAGAAACTGCAGTCAGCATACAGTACTTTGATGGAAGGCGCAAACTTGAGGACATTGTTGGTGTCCTGCCACAGTCTGAGGTGCAAACAGCTGATGTGACACCACAGTTTGATGGCCTAGTGCTAGGTGATGATCTGCAGACACATGAACCGCAAGAAGTTTTACACATGGACATGGCAGAAACACTGGAAAAACTTCTCGTAGAGGAACCCGATGAAGTTGTAAAGCCATCAAGTACTGATGAGGCAACAAGGGAGCAAGTCGTTAAAGATGTCACTGTGTTTGAATCATTTTTGCTGCCCAGTGAGCAGCCAGCAGAATGTAGCATCCACTTGACACCCGTTGAGATACAGGATAAACATTACATTCCACAGGAGTTGGAGTCGGCAGTTTCTGGTGATAGAACACAGGCACTCGAGGACGTGACTGGAGTAGTACAGCACGAGGAGCAGGCAACAGTCACACAACCAGAAGATCAGGCGTACGAAATTTGTCCACCTAGAGATGAAATTCTTCGAAGATTTGACGGAGTTCCAGTCAAGGTTGAACAGTTTTCTACAGACACTGTTGAGCCAGCTTCTGTAACAACCACAGTTGAAATTTCACTGCCTAGGCCAGATGTAGAATCTCTTTATACCACGTCACTCACAGTGCAGTCCATTGATATTATTCCAGTTGCTGATGAACCTCAGTTGTCGACTGGTGATATTTCAGCTCCAGCAGACATTCTGGAGGTTTCTGAGCCACAGATGGAGATGACAACATTGGAAATTGGAGCAGAGGTGACAGAGACTGCTGTTTTAGACTCCAAGAGGCCGGCACTCACTGAACCAGCCCTGCCTGAAGTGGCTGTTCCTTACGTGCCAGAACAGATGGCAGAAATTGGGGCTGCACTTACTGACGCAACTTTACCAGGCCCAGAGAAGCCGTTAGATGTTGAAGCTGCACTGTCTGAAATGGTTCCTCTTTCAGCAGAGAAGACCATTGACGACAGGGCAGCGGTTACTGAAACGGTTTCGGGCTTGACGAAAGCAGCTCTAACTGAAACGGGTGTTCCTGCACTGGAACTGACACTGAAACAGCGGGCGCTGGCTGATGTGCCTTCTCTGGAGTCAGAGGGAGTTGTCGGTGTTGATTCGATGGCGATAGAAGCGATAGCACCGGAAGAAGTTGCTGTGGCAGCAGACGACATTACTCAGCCTCCTGCAGAGATGATCGAGCAACTCACTGATAGCATCATTTCGCCGTCCGTCCCACCATCAGAGTTAGTGGCCATTGCGGACACATCCATTGAGGTAGAGGTGTTAGAGAGAACGACTGAGCCGGTGGAGCAGCGCGGTGAATATGCTGATGTATCGCTCTCGACGCCACCATTTACCGTGACTCCAGTTGAATCTCCTCGGGAGGACTTCTTACCTGAGGATATTCCTGCCCTGGGGCCACAGGTCGAAGAACCAGTGTCTGTTGAGCTCGATGTCCGGATGGATGCAGTGACGGAATTACCAAGCAGTGCCGTGGAACCTGATGTCATTGCTCTCAAGGACTCTGCTCTTACAGAAGGGGAGATGACTGCTGTAAAGCAATTGCCAGAAGATCTACACGCAACAGATGACGTCATTAGCGATAAAACTGGAAAGGAAATTTTGACACTAGCAGAGAGACTGTGTGATGACGCAATGAAAGAGATGATGGAAGATCTTACAATACATTACATGATTGAAACATATGAAACTCAACCACTACAGGAACCATCACTTGAGCTAACTGAGAAATATACACTTCCCGACGTCGATGATGTGGACAAAACAGAAATCGTCACCGACACTGAAACACGACTGCCGACACTTGACCATGAAGAGATGCAGATGCTTCAAAGCACTTATCCTGGCAGCATCATAGAAAAGACAACAGAAGGAGTGGTTTTGGTTGAGCAGGTCATAGAGGAACCAGAAAAACTAATTGAGTTAAAACCTGAAAAAGTGCTACCACTACCATCTGATCAGCCACTTACAGCCACTACAGCTGTTGCAGAAACAGACAAAACAGAGCTTTACGGGAAAACTGCTGAAATGGTGCCCGTGATTGCAGAAGAGAAGCCAGTTGTAAACATTGCTGGCATTAGCATGACTGAGATTGAAACTAGATTGCCAACAGCTGAAAGTAAGGACGTGCAGTTAATGAAAACTCCTTTAGGTGACACTACCGGAGACACAGAAACAGCCGGGCAGGTACAAAAGATTCTGCCAAAGGATGAGATAACGACGGAGTCAAAACTACCAGTGGAGACCACAGCTGCGCCAGAAAAGCCAGTAGATGAAGACTGGCCAGAGTCGGAAGTTTTGACAAAAGAAATTCCCACAGAAACGTATCAACTGGAGCTACGCAAGGACACTACTGAACAGGTGACTATAAAAGAACCGTCACCCAAGATTGGAGTTGTGGATGCTGCTGGGATTGAGGTTGGGGCATCAGTATTAACAGTTGATGAAGGAACTATTCCTAGTGATTCGTCAGAAACGATGTATTACACTGGTGTAGACGATCATGCAGTTGACATCGGGTATCCTGTTAAGTCAGTGGAATCTGTGCCAGATGAAGCACAGGTTGATACTGAAATTGGCAAAGAAGCTGGCATAGATGAAGTATGTCCAATTGAAAAATCCAAAGAAGAAACTCGGGCAGTTTGTGAAGATGCAGCAAAATATGCTGATATTTTGGAGGAAAGTTCAGCTGAATTTACTAACGAGGTTCAAGTTGACGCATTTCAGCAGTCAGTAGACGAGAACATTGTTCTTTCTGGGACCACAGAAGGTCAAGATGTCGAGGCAAGTCAACAGATTGTTCATGCCAAGGAGATAATATCTAGCGATAAGGAAGAACCTGTCTGTGAACTTGAACAGCGGGTACCTGACGAAATGGCTGAAGTAGATATATCACTCAGTAGTACTGAAGATGAAAAAGTTGAGGCTAAGCACGTGACCAGATCTCGGCCGTCTGTTCTTACAAAACAACAAACAATGGAATTTTCTCAAGAAGAAGTTCATATCAAACTTGCCGAAACTATTTGTGAGGAAGATCTGCATGTGGAAACTGTTCCAGATACGGAAGTACTAATTTTTCCCCAGGAAATTTGTCGGACTGAAATAGATCATGCTGATGATGATAAACGCTTGTTGTTGACTAAGCAGGAAACTATGGAAGCCTATCATGACGAAGTGAAAGTAATCATTGGTGAGACTATTCCAGAGGAACAGACAGAGGATCAACCTACAGGGGCTGCATATGTCGAGGATGAAGAGATGAAGTACGAACCCCGGCAAGTTGCTCCAGCAATGGCAGATGTCACTATTCCTAGTGATACAGCAGAAACTGTGATCGAACCATCTTTTTTCTTACATCGGGTCACAAGAGACCCTGAGGAACTGCATAAATTGAAGCCTGTAGAAGAAATACCATCAGCAATTGAACAACCTGCGATCAAGGATAACACTGTGTCACAGCAGCTGACAAGACAGTTTACGATGGAAGGATATGAAGCAGAGTTTCATCAGGAAATTGTCGAGATGGCGCCGGCTAAGGCTGATGAGAAGGCACTTCCAGAAACAGCTGCCATTGGCACAGATGAGGTTGAAGCTCTGCTTCCAGAAGCTGAAACCACGGACATGCAGTTAACTGAAACTACTTCAGTAGACGTTACTGTCGACACATCTGTGGAAGTAGATAGGGCTATGGTGACGGAGGAAATAATAGTGGAGCTAAAACCTTCAGAGGAGACACCATTGGAACCGGAGCAGCAGATGGCAGAATTATGGCCTGTGTCTGCAGTGACAGGAAAAGAAATTACAACAGAGTCATGTGAAGTTCAGTTACCAAAGGACACTACTGAGATGTCGATTGTGAAAGAATCGTCACCTGAGATCGCATTTGTGGACACAGCAGGAATTGACAATGTCGAGATTGAAGCATCCGTATCAAGTGTTGATGCTGGAGACATGGAGACTGCAAAAAATGCTGTTCCCACTGTCTCTGGCGACACAATGGTGGAACCAGAGTTTGTGCTAGACAGGGCCACAAAGGAGCCTGTGGAAGTGCTTGAATTAAAACCTGTAGAAGAGATAACACCAGCAGCTAAACCACTTGTGCTCGAGGGTGACATAGAGTCACATCCTGTGACGAGAGAGATTACAATGGAAGGGTATGAGTATCATCAGGAAACTACCGCCGTGGGGCCAGTCATTGCTGAAGAGAAGACACTCCCGGAAACAGCTGCCATTGTCCCAGATAAGATTGAAGCTGTACTGCCAGCAGCTGAGACAACTGACATGCAGGTAATTGAAGCACCATCCGCAGGCATTACTGGAGATGTTGAGACACCTGAGGAAGTAGAAAGGGCCATGCTGATGGATGAAATAATGTTGGAGCTACAACCTGCAGGTGAGACACAGCTGTCACCAGAACAGTGGGTGGAGAAGGAATGGCATGCATCTGAAGTGTCGAGAAAAGAAATTACCACGGAGTTATATGAAGTTGAGTTACCAAAGGACACGTCTGAGCTGGTGACTGTGAAAGAACTGTCTCCTGAGATGCAAGTTGTTGACACAGCTGGTATCGCTGACATTAAGATTGGTGCGTCAGTACCGACAGTTGAGACTGGACATACGGAGGTTGATGAAGGCAGTGTTCCCCGTGAGATGATCGAAGTGGTTGTGCTAGACGAGTCTGCTGCACAACCTGAGCAAGTGCTGGAGTTCGAGCCTGTAATGGAAACACAAGTTCTGAAGGATGAGTCAGAGGTGGAGTTAGCACTTATAGCACAGCCTCCAACTGTGCCAGAACAGACAGAAGAGGAGAAATTGCCAATGTCACAATTGTTGAAAGAATCACCCACGGAAATGTATGAAGTTGAGCTAGTGAAGGATGCCACTGAGGTGACAACTACGAAAGAACCATCCCCTGAGGTGCAATTTGTTGATACAGCTGGGATTGCTGATGTCAAAGTTGAGACATCGGTACCAACAATTGATACAGGAGACTTGGAGATGGTAGGAAGTGGCTTACCTGGTGTCTCGACCTACACGATGCCTGAACCAGCTTTTCGGTTAGACATCTCCACAAAGCAGCCTGAAGAAGTGCTTGAATTAAAGCCTGTAGAAGAGATGCCATCAGCACCTGAAGAGTCTGCCCTGGCAGGTGACGTGTCATACCCTTTGACGAGACAGTATACTATGGAAGGATATGAACCTGAGTATCGACAAGAAACTGTCGAGATGGCATCGGCTGTTGATGAAGAGACATCGCTGCCAGAAACAGTTGCCATAGGTCCAGAACTGGTTGAAGCTGTAGGTCTGCTTCCAGCTGCTGAGACTGTGGACATGCAGTTAACTGAAACTACTTCGGTAGACATTACTGGAGAGGTTGAAAAAACTGTAGAAGTAGAAAGGGCTGTGGTGGTGGAGGAAATAATGGTAGATGAAAAACCTTCAGAGGAGACACCATCTCTTATACCAGAGCATCCAGAGCAGGAGATAGAAGAATTACTGCATACATCATTACCAATACCTGAGACTGGATACATGAAGGTTGTTGAAGGCAGTATTTCTGGTGAGCCCATAGAAAGTATTGCTGAACCAACTGTTGTGCAAGAGCAGGCCACAGAAAGTGCTGAAGAAGTGCTTGAAAGGCAGCCTGTTGACAAGAAACCTATGGTTAAGGATGAAGGAACGAGTGAGGCAATGGTACCAGCTGTTGAACCTAGATATGTTAGCATAGACGGCTCATTTGAATCAGTGAGCCCTGTGGAGGTTGTTGGTTTACAAGCAGAGGCTGTTGAAGAACTTGAGATACCTTCATTTGAAAGATACTCTTTGATAACTGACACTGCAGCAAAAGTCAAACGCGTGGATATTAGTGAGCGTTTGATGCTGAAACGAGGGTCAATGGAAGCATTCTGCGATGAAGTGCAGTTGGAAATTGGCGACATCAATGTCGATTTTGCTGCTTCAGAAGCTGTGGAAGTAGCAAAGCCTCACCCCGATGTTTCCATCGAATCGCCACAGGCATTTCCCTCAAAGTCAAGACTTTCTCTGTTGTCTTCAAGTGGGGCTGTAGCACCAGAACATCCAGAAATGGAAGAAGGAACTGTCCACAGATTATCCAGACATGCAGTGGTTAAGCAGGACACAATGGAAGCTTGCCATGATGAGATTATTTTTATCATCCCCGAAACTGTTTTAGAGGAGCCGTTGGAAACTGCAGAAGTTTCCACAACCGATGTTAGCCAAATACTTGAGTTTCAGATGTTGTCTGACACAGAAGTTACGCCACAGAGGAAGAAACTGCATGGACTGCAGAAACAAGACACGATGGAAGCGTATGAGGGTGAAGTTCATTTACAGATGGCAGTTACAGATATGCCGATACTTGAAGAAGAAACTGTAATGGACACTACTGTTTCGGCAAGAGCAGAAGTACTACTAACTTCGGAAGGCAGAGTAACTGAAATTCTAGTTGAAAGACCACAGCATGAACCACAGAAGGAAGAGGCAGCACATCGTGAGGAAATAACAGTGCCTGCAGCTGCCAAGACTGCTGAAGAAAAGACACTCCCAGAAACAACTGCTGTTAGCACATATGAGCTTGAAGCAGTACAACAGGCAGCTGAGACCACTGACATGCAGTTAACTGAAACTACTCCGGTAGATATTACTCGAGAGACTGAGGCTTCTGTGAAAGTAGAAAAGGCTGTGGAAATGGAAGAAATAACGATGGTGCTAAAAATTTCAGAGGAGACATCTCCAGCACCAGAGCATGAGCTAGATGAAATAACGGTAGTGGTAAAACTACCGCAGGAGACACCATTGGCATCAGAGCAGCAGATGCCCGAAGAATGGCCTGAAGTATCAAGAAAGGAAATAACCACAGAGTCATATGAAGCAGAGTTAGAGGACACTTATGAGCTGACGACTGTCAAAGAACTGTCCCCCGAAATCCCAGTTAGCGACACAGCTGGGATAACTGATGTTGAAATTGAAGCTACAGTATCGACAGTTGAAGGCAGAGATACTGGGGTCACTGAAGGCACTGCTCCTAGTGACATGATTGAAACTCTTGGCGAACTAGCTGTCCTTTCAGACCTGTCTGTAGAAGAGCCAGCAGAAGTACTTGAATTAGAACGTGTGACCGAAAAATCCGTATTGGAGGATGAAATAACGGTTGAGCTAAAACTACCAGAGAAGACTCCATATGCAGCAGAAGAACCTGTTGAAGAAGAATTCCCAATATCAGAGTTGAGAAAAGAAACCACCGAGGAAACGAGTGAAGTTGACCTACTCGAGTGCAGTTCTGAGCTGGTGATTGAAAAAGAACCGTCACCCGAGTTTGCTGGTGTGTATGCAGCAGGGATTTCTCATGTTGAGATTGAGGCATCCGTACCGACAGTAGAGGCAGGAGACATGCAGGTGGTTGAAGGCACTTTATTTAGTGAGATAGTAAAAACAGACATTGAATCTGAGGTTTTAGATCTGGCCGTGGAAGAGCCAGAGAAACTGTTTGAAGTGAAGCCTGTAGAAGAGATACTATCCTCTGCTGAACAACCGGCACTCAAAGAAGACAGGCTGCCAAGGCACTTTACAATGGAAACATATGAAGCTGAGTTTCCAGTGGAACCTGCCACCATGGTTCCGGTGATTGCTGAAGACAATACACTTGCAGAATCAGCTGCCATTGGCACAGATGAGGTTGAAGCTGTTCTGCCAACAGCTGAGACTACGGTCATGCAGTTAATGGTAACTGCTTCGGTAGACATTACTGGAGAGTTCAAGGCACCAGTGGAAGTTGAAAGGACTATGGTACTGGAGGAAATAATGGTGGACCTAAAACCTCCAGAAGAGACACCATCGGCACCAGAGCAGGAGATAGAGGAATTGTGGCCTGTGACTGAAGTCTCTAGAAAAGAAGTTCCCACAGAGTCATATGAAGTTGAGTTACCAAAGGACACTTTTGAGGTGGTGACTGTGAAGGAACCATCCCCTGACATCCAAGTTGCCCACATGGCTGGTGTCACTGACGTCATGATTGAAGCGACAGTACCAACGGTTGAAGCTGGAGACATGGAGGTCGTTGAAGGCAGTGTTCCTAGTGACCTTATTCAAACTGTCACTGAACCAGCTGTGGTTTCAGACTTAGCAGTAGGAGAACGTGTGGAAGTTCATGAATTAGAACCTGTGGAAGAAAAACCTGTATTGAGAGAGGAGATAGAGGTGGAGCTAAAAGTACCAGAGGAGACGCCATCTGCACGTGAAGAGCCAGTAGAGGAAGAACTACAATTGTCAGAGATATTAAGAAAAGACACCACGATGGAAACGTGTGAAGTTGAGCTACTCAAATACACTACTGAGCTGGTGACTGCAAAAGAACCGTCACCCGAGATTGCAGTTGTTGACACAGCTGGGATTGCTGATGTTGAGATTGAGACATCCGTACCGACAGTTGAGGCAGGAGGCATGCAGGTCGTTGAAGGTGCTGTAGCTAGTGAGAGGGTGGAAATGGTCGACGAATCTGTGGTGTTAG
>Ga0209681_1000231_pt1 | contig 14668 bp, 7 predicted proteins | sample WorMetLIZISLAND2_3_FD_187416 | JGI IMG/M metagenome (GOLD analysis project Ga0209681, IMG submission 187416) | Marine gutless worms symbiont microbial communities from Max Planck institute for Marine Microbiology, Germany - Olavius clavatus LIZARD... ... | reverse complement strand
GTCTCGGCACCATGGAGGCCTACTGCCAGGACACATGTAGTGTAGATCCTCAGCTTAGTAGCAAGGCTCAGCCGGTTCTGGCGCCAGACTCGGTCCAACTGGCCCATCACTGATGATGCAAGGCCGATTCGTCGAAGAATGTCAGTATTGGAGTAGCCAGTGGAGTCGACCGTGCTGCCCAAGTAGACGAACTTATCGGTGACCTCCACTGGGTGTCCATCGATGGAGACTGGTTGAGGTGGAGGGCCGTAACCAACGTTCTGTAATTTTGTCTTTTCCCACGAAGTGTGCAGACCCATAGTGGTTGCGGCGTCATCGAAACGCTTGAGTTCTGCCTGCCACCTTCCTGGATCCTGTGCAAAAAGTACCGCATCATCTGCGTAATCCAGGTCAGTAAATACTGCTTCACCGAGTGTTACTCCAAGGTTACCGGAACATCTGGACATAATCCAGTCAATTGCCAGACAGAATAATGCTGGGGCAAGTACACATCCCTGCCGCACACCCGATGAAGTGTGGAATGCCTTCGACAGCCTTTTCCCAACTCGGACTCTTGACGTTGTGCCCGTATGCAAGTCCTGGATCAGCTGGATCAGAAATTGTGGAGCTCCAGTGGCATGCAGTGCCTTCCAAAGGGCCTGGCGGTCCACCGAATCGAAGCCAGCCTTGATATCTATGTAAGCCACATGCAGGGGCTTTCGAAATTCACGGTGCAACTCAGCCAGGAGACGTAGTGCCAGTATGGCGTCAATAGTCGAGCGACTGCGTGTGAAGCCAGATTGCTGAGGTCTTCGCTGACGAACACAAGCCCATGAAAAATTTTGGAGAAAAGGGAGAGTGGGCGTATCTAGGGACGGCCCAAATTTTGTTTGAGTACCCCCTATTATCTTAGGAACGGGTGAAGCTACGAACTTCAAACTTGGCAGGTATATTCACAGGGTCCATGCGAACAAAATCCCTTTAAAAATTGGGATAATAGGGAGCGTGGGCGAATCCAGGGACTCCCCAAATTTTTTGAGTACCCCCTATTAGTATTATCTCAGGAACGGGCAAAGCTACGAACTTCAAAATTTTGTACGCACATTCTTGGTATCGATCGGAACAAAAGCCCGTTACAAATTTCGGGAAAAGTAGCCAGGTGCGTAGTGAGGACTCTGGAAACTTTTCAGGGCACCCATATATTGGGCGCATTGCGCGGTCTTCTTTGCGATAGCTCAGCTGTCTTGTTTGACACTGATCGTGATCGCCGTATCCTTCGTATCTGTCAATACAAGGGCTGCCAGCCTGCCACGCACATTGCATGATGCTAGCCTACTGGTATGCTTATTAAGGCGCGATGCTATGCAGAGCGCGGTCATGCGACAGTAAGTCGTCTGTTTGTCCGTCTGACCGTGACGTTGAGGTATGATTGTCACACAGGTTGGAATACTTCGAAAATAATTTCGCGGTCGAATAGCTTAAGGCTGACCCTAAAGTGGGCGATCTGGTGCAACGGGAACACCCCAAAATTAGGGTGCAATAGGGTTGAGGCCAGGAGCACCAAAAATCTGCAATATCTCCGAAACGGTGCAAGATTGGACCAAGGTTAGTATGTATGACCGACTAATAGGAAGTCGCATACACATGTATATACGCACTTTCGATTGGCACCAAAATCAGTGACCTTGGATGACCTTGAACGTCGATCACTCTTTCAGAAATAAAATCGTTTTACGGAGCCCACCATAAAAAATTCAACAAAGATAGAGCCAAACTGTCAGGCGCAGAATGTAGGTCAATGATTCTAGTTCCTAGAAATATATGCGGATATTCGCTGGGGTTCCTCGGGAGGGGCGCGACAGTGTGGTTGTCAAAGAACGTAATTTTCATCGTTTAATAATTGTTACTGGCTATGTGTTCGAAAACTTTACACATGATATCTTTTCGGTGATCTACAAAATGACCTTAGATGAACCTGAATAGTTGTTTACGTTAAATTCTGGCTGGCTTTTGTATCTGCGACGCTTTTAGCTGGCGGACAAATTAGTTCACATACCGGTACTGACATATCCCTATGATATTGCTGTTATAAACAGATCATGACATCATGTAGTAGCTACTAGCCTATCGCTGGGGCACTAGACACTAGACAGCATGCGCGCCCGCCTACTGTGCCTAGCGGGCTGTTGCTAAGAATTAAACCGAAAAATGTTGTATTGCCAAATGCGCTCATGCAAATTTTTTTAAACAGTAACCTTACAAGTATTATACAATGAAATTTGTAATTTATCATGTTAAACATATGAATCCGGTGAAAGCCGCGCGATGCCACCTATACTTCGATACTTCGTCTACTTCCTAGACTTAGAAATGTATAGCACAGCGTATCGCGTCATCCTCCCTGCAATAGCACGGCTTCTTGGTTTTCATCAACTCGGCATTTCGGTTGTCGGCGAAATTACATGGTGCCAATGTTCAATTTCTAGGGCGAAAGGTCAAGGTTGCGTTGTCGTTCAATTGTTGTTGTTTACTTTTTTAAAGTCCGTATATTGTAATTTGCTTTGCGTGATTATTGAACGTTTTGTTTTAAGCGTGATACTGGTCGAGGTTTGTTATATGTGATTAAACGAGATAATCTGTCAGTCAGTCAAGTTCGTGCGTGTTTCACTTTCGAGTGATTAGTGTCGACCTGTTTATCTGCGTTGTAAGTGTGCTTTGGGCTATTTTTTTCCTGTTGTAAAATGGTGGCACCAACTGGACACAAATTCCAGCAACATAAATGGCGTTTGTGAAAACGGGTAACGTTTGCAATTGTATCCGTCAGACAAGGTAACGTAGCTAACGAAAATCTGTCCAAACACCTTGCCTCAACAGATATGGTTAATACTGTGGTGAGGAAAACGATATATTATACCCAAAGAACGATTTGCATTTGCACAGTTAGCATTTTGTCGTAATCTCTGTGTGACGATTTTAGTTTACAGGAGCAGTCCATTCCAATACAGTTGGACTGTATAATAATGGTAACAAATCTCGTAATATACATAAGCAAAAAATGCTAACCCTAACCCTTAATCCTGACCATAATCGTAGATTTTATTAAGTTAAACTTGAAAATTATGGTATAAATGTTACGCCTGATAAGAATAGTTCCCGTGAAGTAAAAACTAGCCATCGCTGCTAATTAAGTCTGTGCTTTAGTGTACTTGTTCTTCTTCTTGTTCTGTAATACAATCGATACGTGTCATGTAGCTGCGAGGTGAAACTCTTGAGTATAAACATGCTGGTGAAACTCGTAATCAAAGCCTTCCAAGTAATTCACGTAGTGTTATCGCAGTGAAAACAATCAATGTAGACTTGCAGGGCAGTACTGAGACAGTTTTGTGTGCTGTGTGTAAATGATTTAAAGCATTGTCACTGTAATGATGGATGAGCAATGTTCTGTACAGGTGAGAACTGATTCATATCAGGTGTGGTGAGTGGCTGCGGCAGCTGAGATGGTGGTGAACGTTCGTGATGGTCCCGTCGAGAAGTTAGTGAGTCACGACGTTGTTGTGTTGCCGAAGCTCGTTACAGTTCGACCGACAACAGAACAACAATTGTCACCATCATTGCCTGCGTCTGTTGCTGCTGCTGACATGCATCAGTATAATAACAAGGTAATGATGTATTCCTAATCCATCTCATCTGATTGCTAATCATACTATGCTTGAGATAAAAGTTAATAAGTTTATTGATACGGTACATATTAAGACACAATATGTAAAGCACAGTTTATTACAATATGTTAGTACATAATTGTTTGAGAATTTAAGTACATTGGCAAAGATTAGTATAATGATAGCAGAGTACTGTGTATTTCTGCATTCTGTAGTATAAGATTGCATAAGTTATTCGTTGCATCTTGACACCGCAGTTGCCAATATGTTCTATTCTGTAGATATTCTGTTTACCACGTTTCTTTTCATTGTATTTTAACATAGATAAGGATTTGATGACGGTGAAGTGAATAATTGTTGAGTTGTGTTACTCAGACAGCAAGCATTCCTGTCTTAAGCTGCTCTGTTACACATCATATTTCTGTGGTGGCCAGATGACTTGATAGCCCATTGTGGGCCATATGTGGCCTTTGGGTTGGACTTTGAACACTGTTGAAGTGTCGGTGTAGTGTAAGCTTATAGCACATGACTAAATTGTTTCAGCTGTCAGCAGCAATATCAGTGGTGTTCCATCTTTAGCAGTGGCATCAGCGAAATGTAGGTGGCAGCCCACAGCTGTTATTGCTTGGACTCTCTGACTGACAGGGCTGACAGGCATGGTCTGTCTCGGGTGGCTTATATGACTGAATGGCTTATGGCATAGAATAAAGGGGAATGCTTAATGCTTATTTGCTTCTGTTGAAAGAGTACTGGTAGTAAATAGATCCATATTTTAGCAATTGGATTTCAAATTCAAAAAAAACAACTTAGCATTCCTATTTCCTTTCACAATATCATGACTCAGTTAATAATGTCTCACAGTGGAAGTTGATCATTTTGCTTTATCATCTGAAGGGTTTTTGGCTGTCAATGTTTTATGGCCTGTCAGCCTGAAATTTGCTACCAGACAGTCCTTGTGACCCAGCACTGAGTCTCAACATTTTTAGGTGTCAGCTGATGACATACTTTTTTGCAAAATATTGCCAAGATGTACTCAGCGCATTAGAGATCTTTTGAGATTGTGCTATCCAAATTGATACTACTAAAGTAAGGGATATTGTCTCAACACAAGGCATATTTGTGAGTGTTTATGCTGCTGTACTGCGTGGTATAGATTGGATCTGTGTTTATGTTAGATTCCTCGACACAATAAGATCATCACGTCTCTTGCAGCCGGAGCTGTTGCTGGTGCAGTTGCCAAGACTACGATTGCACCTTTAGATCGAACAAAAATTAACTTTCAGAGTACGTTGATGCTGTGTGTCACATTGAAACTGAGCATCTTTGATGATCACTCTCTGCCCTGTCATCGTAGAAAATGTTATCTTCAGCATTTTGTACTTAAGAAGATTGATAACATAATTCCCTTGTGCATGCAGACTCAGATTCTTGCAGGTCAGGCAAGAATCAGCTGTTAACTGTTGTTCAGTCTCTTCTGTGTGTCCTGTACTATCTGATACACTTCAGCACCAGACTGTAAATGATTCCTTAGCCACACCATTATCTACTAGCTACCATTACAGCATGTTAGTCATTATTGGCTAAGATGGTGATGCCAGTATGTGTCAGTTATAGGTTGTGGGAAAGATGTATCCTGTCACTGTAGTTGTGACAAAATTACTTGTCTCAGGCCTGAGAATGGCTGATATTGAGTATCTATGTCTTATTCATTTTACTAAATATTTATTAACCTAACTTAATGGAAAGTGGTTGTTAAACCAGCTTGTGTATCTCGTATGCTATATATCTTGATGTATTTGTGAACAGACTGTAAGTAATGTTTGCACTGTGATGTCAGTATCAAGTGAGAAAAGATACTCGCTTCGCGGTGCCATAAGATTCCTAACACGCAGCTTTATGAACGACGGTTTCTTCAGTCTCTGGAGGGGAAACAGTGCAACTCTGGTCCGCATCGTGCCGTTTGCTGCCATTCAATATGCCTCTCATGAACAGTGGAAACATCTTCTGAATCCAACAAATGATCGGTTAGTGTTTCTCACTTACAAATAACCTTATCAGCCTCGTAGTCTTTTTGACTAGTTGTCATCTCTTGAAACAGCTTACAGTTTTTAGCTGGCCTTACCTTAGACCTTAGTCCATCCCATGCAAAGCACACTGTGATATAGGGCTGTGACATACGAGTCCAGCTCTGCCATTTCATTCTGTCGATGACATTTTCCAACATGTCTTCCCATGTAAGAGATCTTAGGATTGACTTACATGCTCAGGATAGAATGACTGGAGACTAATGCTGCTTTCCATTGGGCTCGGAAACTCGTAAATACGAGTTTCCCAGTAGGAAATATCGTTCCATTGAAGTCGGAAATGTCGTATTTCCAAGTGGGAAACTCGGAATTCTGCGAAATATGAGTTGGGAAATACGAGTTTCCGAGCCCAATGGAAGGCAGCATAAGAACCAAGGGGACAACCAGCTAATCCTGGTTGACTGTTGACCTGTGAAGTGATATGTTGATGTGTATGTGTATGTGTTTCAGTTGTGATTTCTCTTGATATTCCTCCTCAGTGCAATCTATCCAGTGTTTCCTTGGCGTTGAAGATTTGATTTGATTTGATTGTGTGAACGATGAAAAGTTTGGCCTGTCCTGTGATGATGCTAGGTTAGGGAAGGGGAATCAAAGGGGCAGTGAATGAATTCAGGTTTATTTAGAAATGTGTGCCATAAAAATTGTTTTTAGTTTGTGTGATTACAGGGATGATGACGATGATGATATTTTTCCAAGTTGATATTTTAATTCGTGTTTTTTGTCGTACAGCAATGTGCCTCCAGTGTATCGATTTATTGCTGGGTCACTGGCCGGGACAACAGCATCAATGATGACGTATCCACTAGACATTGCACGAGCTCGCATGGCGGTCACACACAAACATACGTATGTTATGCAGCACTGTGTTTCTTTTCTCTTACTTGAGCAATCATTTCTTCACCTGATAGTGTGGTGACTATCATGGGATTGACTGTGCTGTCTGTTCATAATCGAGTTATCGTAATGGTAATCATGCTTTGAGTTGTTTGTTTGGATAACAGAAAGTGTGTAAATATTCCTGCCCCAACAGTTCCCAGAAGTCCACGTTTGGTTGCCAGTTAACTAGTAGTACTACTATAGCTTTTGATTTAATCAGCTTTTTTCTCAAGTAACTCTGGAAAATTGGCCGATTTAACAAAAAATCAAACATGGTGAGTCTCTGTGACACACTTACTTACTGACACGGTGAACTTTAACTTAAGAAGCATGTATTAAGTTGTAGTTTTATCTCTTAAGTTTTATGCTAAGTCATGCCTTCAGTGCTTTGGTGCTGTTGGTTCAGACACGGGAAATGCACCTGGCCTGCAAAAAGTCTCGATGCAACAGTTCTGTGACGTTTCGGAGACTCAGCTTAACCTGGAATAACTCTGGAAAGTAGGCCAGTTGAATGAAAACTGGAAGTAGTGATAGTAGTAGCTGTAGTTTTATTAGCGTGATCGACTGTTGACATGATTCTTTTGTCTGTCTGTCTGTTCGTCTGTCTGTGACTATATGTATTGTTTGTGAAAGTTGCACTGTCATGTTCCTAGGAGGGGACTTTCTGTTCACTTATTTAAGACACTTGCTGATGTATCGTTTAGCTGCAAATGGCAAAAAAGCTGACCTGAAGCAAAAGCAGACTTCACTTCGAAACTGTAAATAAGTAAATACTTATGCAGACCATGGCTATTCCAGACAACAGTCTGTAGCTATACTCTATGTTGTATGCAGTCAGGTAGGCTATCACAGCAACAACTAAGCTTCTTGTTTTAAGTGATACACACTGTAGTGTTGTGCGCTTTGACTGTGAGCAGATACAGTAGCCTGATAGCGGTGTTTCTGAAGATGTGCCGCTGTGAAGGAATCAGATCTCTCTATCGCGGCTTCAGTCCTACTGTCCTTGGTGTCATTCCATACGCTGGCACCAGTTTCTTTACTTACGAAACACTCAAGAAAGTATACACAGGTTGAGTTACATCAGTGCTTTTGTGAACACTTTATATCTTCCGTGTTTAGGTACTGTTTGCAGGCCGACAGAAAGGGTAGGAGATTCTCCGTTGTGGCCCACCTGGCCTGGCATAGATCAACTTCAGGCAAGTAGGCTGGTTAAATAAAAAAAAATGGAATGTTGTATTTGTTTTGCTTCCACTAGTGATAAGTTTTAGTAATAAAAACTACTACTAGTAAAAAAACTACTGAAAGAATGTTAACTGATAAAATTGCCTGAGAAAACATAGACAAAACATAGTTAGACTGAGGTATCAGTATACCTACTTTTTGAATTTCTGCAGCTGGAGGTGATGACAAGTTATCTCTCCATCTCACTCTTAGTTCACTTGTTAGAAACACCTAAACTCGTTGAGTCGTCTACGTTCCACCAACGGCTGAAAACCAGTCTCTTCAAGTTTATTCCCTGAATATTTACTTGACGTTAACTAACCTTTTCTGGTGGACCTAGCTGTAGTTTTTAGTTGTTACTGCTTAAGACCCTTAAACATTGGTTGGTTGATTGATTGATTGATTGTCAGTCGATCGATTGATCAATTGATTGATTTGACAAAATTATGTTTCCAAGATAGATTTGACTTGTTGTGCAGACAGTGTACCACTACTTGTGTGTCGTGTGTATCAGATTACAGCGGGAAGGCTGATCCAAACCCTCTACAGAAGATGTGCTGCGGTGCTGTGGCAGGATTGTTTGGACAGTCGGCTTCGTATCCTCTTGACATTGTTCGTCGTCGTATGCAGACAGCCGGTCAGTTTACATTTAGTTACAGTAGTCCACCGATCTTACATACTTAGAATTTTACAACTGTGTTATCAGTATCTCTACAATGACTGCGTGCATCTGGAATCTGTTAACTGCACAAAATATCACAATCACAATTTGAAAATTTCATGACGTCGCATGGCCTTGGGCCAGATACCTGCGAAAACATGTTTCGGTTTTTTCTTGTTCTTATCTGTTTTGAATCATCGGTCTAGCTGTCTTGATTTGACTGTATTACTGCCAGCATTTGGTGTGTCTTGTTTTAACAGTATTACATCAGTAACAGAGCTGATAGTAATAGTAACACAGACGTTTTTCACACTTCTGCTAATGCACTCAGTATACTACAGGCATGTAGCATAGTGGCTTGATAGTGTAGTGGTTAGGACATCGGACTTGTGAGCAACAGGTTGCGAGTTCGTCTCTCGTCTGTGCACTGCTGGGTTACTAAGTTGGATGGGTGACCATCTGTGAGTGGGTAAATGATCACCTAGGTCAACTCAGCCCTCCATCCGTCTGGGGTATGTTCATCGAGTACTGGCTTCTAGCTGGGGTTAACATAAGTGTGCTTTTTGTTACACTGGTTCATTTTGTATTTTTGTTTTTTTTCCTTTTTTCCTTCTATAGAGAGTGTCTTAGACTCAGTGAAGAAGATGTGTAAAAAGACTTCATTTAGAGATGTGCAGAAATAAATCTTTGGAATATTTGGAAGAAAACAAGCAAGTCTGATATGTGAAAAAAAATGAAATGTAGTTACAAAAAATGAAAATGTATTTACAGTCACAAAAATGCCAGATGAATGCCTCTCCAGTTTGGCCTTCATTTTTCAACCGAACAAGTCACCAAAATACCACTCTGTCCAGTTAAATACCAGAACAGAGAGCTGCATAGGGATGGGGATGGTGGTATTACCGCGACCGTGGTACCGCAGTAATACCGCGGTAATGGTGTTAGACTTCATGATGGACACCGCGGTAATAGCGGGGATGGGGACAGAGCAGACATCTGGCAACCCTAGTTCTACTAGTGCTACCGCCACCACAACTAGCACTGCTGTATCTGGTGTTGAAGACAGCATGTACTGTTGTAGCGGTGACGAACACAACGCACATCTACACGTCAATATTGGCATCGTTGAGGTACGTCATAAGAACAGAAGGCGTCGTCAAGGGTCTATACAAAGGACTTAGTATGAACTGGATTAAAGGACCAATAGCAGTCGGTATTAGCTTCACGACGTTTGAGCATGTCCAGCGACAGCTGCGGAGACTGGAGTTGTTTCAGCAGGAAGAGTCTTCCAGCTAGCGTTGAACTCTCGAGTCCGTTTGATTGATTTGAGTCTGCCATGGCTCCGTGGTGCTGTGTGTTTTTAGTTAACAGCTTTATACTTCTGTGATGTCGTCTTAAGCCCTGTCCACACTGTCGCAGAAAAGTGCGACTGTCGCATCGCAGCAAAGTGAGACTGTCGCAGAAAAGTGTGACTGTCGCATCGCAGAAAAGTGAGACTGTCGCACAAAAATGAGACTGTCGCAGAAAAGTGTGACTGTCGCCGTTTTCCGCGACAGTCTCACTTTTTTGCGACAGTGTAGACAGGGCTTTAGCAAACTGTATGAATGTTCGGTGGAATTCTGACTGCCAAGCTCTCCAGTAAATTGTTTCCATACTTCAGTTGACAGGGTTCATGAAACCCAGGTTTTTTTGAAGCCCAACATAGCGGGTTTTTGGATTTTATTAGGTTTTGGTTTTTGTTGGGTTTATTGTTCATTTTTTGGATGAGCCCTGCACGATGCTGTCAGGTAAATATTGAAAGGAAAAACTTTAAAGAACAACGATGTAACTATCTTCACAGAGCAGCTTAATGAACAAAGTTTTAACCTTCAGTTTAGTTATTGAAATTATTTATGAAGAATTTTACTGCACTTTTTCATTACTAGCGGCACGAAAGACTAAAGTTGGACTGAAATTGGGGCTGGCTTTTAAGGTGGGTTTACCCAATAAAACCTGATAGGTTTTTTGGGCTGTGCCTGAGTGTCTGAAACATGTCAGTTTTGATTATATGGTGCTTTGGCTTAATGGTAATGTATTGGTCTCGATCAATCATGATCATCGTCATCATTTAATTTTCAAAGCACATGAAATGAGTAAGTGATTAAAGGCAGGCACAACCAGGCAGGAAACTGCACTTACGGTTGCCCTGAAAATAAACATTAACACGAGTATTAAACACCAGACACAGTTAACAAAGCATACAATATACGAAAAACACAAACAGCAAAAATAAGATAGGAAGGAGTTAATGAATGAGAGAAGGGAGATGTATGAGTCTTATTGAGCGTTTGAAGCAAGGAAGTGAACTAAAATCGACTCTGTCAATAGGCAAGTTGTTCCAAAGATTTATGACAATGTAGTTGCTCTTTGTTGGGCCCGGTTATTACTGACATAGACGACCATCGGCAGGTGGGTCAACCATCTTGGTATGTAACCAGCCACCCTGGTCAACTCAGCCTGGCCATCCTTCCGTGGATAGGCACAATGGATACTGCCAAAGGCTGGAGAGTAAACGATACACTGCCTGATATCCGTGGTCTGGCAGTGTGGCTAGAGCTAAAGAAATGGGAGATCTTTGCCGCCGTATGAATCGCGTAGTCCTAGTCGTGGCGTAGGAAGCGGTTGATATTTTAAAGCTTGGAATGTATTGTAAATTGTGTATTATATTATTACTTAGTAGAGATAGACAAAAGACATGACAAAGGATCACATTTTCAGCTGCCAGTTACTGTTTAACCCAGTATCGACGCTGTATAGTCAACATCTTGTGCACAGGTGGTAGCATAGCACATGTTGAGTTAACTTACGTTGTAGATATCTATGCATGTTTTCTGACGGATGGCGTGAACTGCTGCATTGTGTTGAATGTAGTTCACTCCTGGGTACAAGGGACTGAGACATCGCGATTAGCTATACAGTGTCATGTATGTGGCATCAATTAAAGCAAGCCGGCAGAGCTGTGAAACGTCCAACTGTGTAAACTGTGTATCTTTATTGTTTGTGTCACTGTGTCTCGCACGCACTGGTGGGATGAAATTGAAACACTGATAAATTACGTTACGCTGCATTATGTTAGTTTTTTGGCTTAAGCGTGTACAATAATTATTTTACTTTTATATACCTTATACACAGGCTAAAACTTTGAGGGGGCAAAAAGATACTCTCGCCCCAGTACTTTTTTTATTGGGGAGGGGCGATCGCCCCCTCCCCCACGATCGACGCCATACACGGTTTTGTGAAATTAGGTCAAGTAAGTCCACTTCCGGTTTTGATGTAGCGGTGTTCGGCTGTCGGCTGCGAAATAATTTTTTTTTTAAATAGCAGTGCGACTTAAAAGGCACTAAAGTGACCACAAACATATTAAACATGAGCAAACTAACTAAAAAACACACAATGTTTATCGCATTCTCTAAGTGGCGCGTACAGTCATCGGACTGGTTTGGTGATGTTTAAATTTACCCAGTTACTATTTTTAGCAGAGTGTGATATGGTGTATTGTCTGCTGCTATAAAGTATGTTGACCTGGCTTCCTTGATCAATTTCATTAGGCACACATACATCAGTCATTAATCATTTCATTGGTGGAAAGTAGAAATATTTTGTTGGCTCGTGTTAGAATGTTGAGGTGCATTGTGGCCAGTCAGTCCTCAGGTACTTCAAGGGTAATCTCTAACCAAGAGTCATATTATGTAGCATATGAGTGCGACATTGGAAATAGGGGTCTCTCTCTGTGAAGTATCAAGTTTGATTTTTCACCGAGGGCCATACTACATACGGTATTCTGACATCACGTGTGACAGTTAACTACTGGAGCGGCTTGACCGGCGACCCTCCAAAGGTTCAGGTTGCAGTGGGTCAGTGCCCCGGACAGCTAGTCAGCTTGCAGTATATGGGTGTTCACTGTACTTTGGTCTAAGATATACTAACACTACTTAGTTTGGTATTGGTTTAACTGGTTACTTGTCCCGAGTCTGACCAAGCATTGGGGTCTATTTCCATTGAGAACTACACTCAAAGTCTGGAGCAATTTTTAAGACTTCAGGGACAGTAGTGAGAATAAGGGTGGGTGTACCCCATTTCACTTAAGTTTGATGTGTGAGGGTTTCGACATTGGGAGGCTTGCGTAGTCTGTCCAGGGGGATGGACAACTGAGAACCTTTGGGATTACTGTAGCTTGTTTTTTGCAAACAATAACAATACATCAGCTGACGGTCTGTGGATTATTAGAATGTGACTGATTGTAATGGGAAGAGTGTGTTATTGGAAAATTTCTTATGTATCTTGAAGATGTTTTATTGTTTTTATTGAAACTATGCAGTTATGGCTGACTGTTCAATGCCAGACAAGCCGTTATATTCTTATGTATATGTTACGTTATTGTTGTTCTGATAATCTGTTGTCAGTTATGTGGTAAATACTTCTGGAGTAATGCTGTGATTTGTGCATTTAGTTGCAGTTTATACAATGCCTAACAAATATTGTGATTTCTAGTTAATCATGTTAATGTACGTTACATTTGAGTTCTGTTATAATTAATTGGCACTGTTATAATAGTTTGACCATCCATCCGGGCTGGGCTCTAGCTAGTATTGTCAGTTACACTTAATATTTTGGATTTGGATAATGCGTCGGACTGTCTCACCAATGGGCTATATTGCGGTCCGGCCAAACACCACACCGTACCGCACCGGACCCCTAAACCCCCAAAAACGACCACACTGGACCCCCAAAATTAGAGGAGGGGTTAGGATTAGGTTAGGTTGTTTTGGGGTCCGGTGCGGTAGGGTGTATTTCACCCCTCGGCTGTACAGGGATTTCAGGGCACAGTTGTTGGCTGGGATAGTGTATCTGGGTCACCTGTACACTGGAGAGTCTGGTAAATTCCGTCCCCTAATATTTTTGGGTCCGGTGTGGTACGGTGCAGTCCGGCGCGGTGTTTTGTCGGACCCCTATATTGGACTGTCGCTTAACCAATTGTCAGACTAACAGGCTATCAGACTATCTATCGGGCTAGCGGACAAATGGATTAGGGTTAGGGGTCCAATATAGCCCGTTAGTCTGATAGTTCGATGCATTATTGAATGTAGGCCAGGATTTTGGTGTGGGGTAAACTTAAGAGTGTGCTAAAAACTTGGATGTAACAACGAATTCACGACTGACATAACTTGATTGTTTTCAGCTGATACAGATTAGTAGGATTAGTAGACATACTAATTAGATTATGAAAAGTAATATGTTTTCTTTGACCGTGTAATGCTAATTAATTCAGTGTAATATATATTTTTCATGTGGGCTGGTAACTAAATAATTGGTAAAAGGCTAAACTCATTTTAAAAATGTGAAGTACATCGTGACTTTAAAACTGTCAGGTAGTGTAGGAACATGACTAGGGTGAAGTTGGAAATTATGTATGCTTTGGTTTCGATTCGATACTAAAGCATACATAATTTCCAACTTTCACCGTAGTTACCGGTATGTTATAATCCAAGGGTGTATTCTAGATGCCGTCATCATCATCATCATAATTGTTCGGCTTGTACCAATTCAGCGCGTAGCTCTGCTTGCTGCCATAAACCTCCAGAGTGGCCTGTCCAGTAGGGTGCAGTGAAACATATAGTTTTTCACAATCAGTTCAGCATAGTGTAGAAAAGACGTAACAATACCAGTCTGTGTGTGGCAAGAATCGACGAGACGGCTTCGTCCGTACAAGACTGGAGTCGAGGGCAAAAATGCCGGTTTTCGAGACAAAACGGGACTTCAATATGTGACAGTCATATCGACTCATATGAATATGTGTGTTTTTATTGAGACAATATAATGTTAACACTGTGCCAAACTGCCTGAAATATATGTTTATAATAATATGGAAGCAAATTGGATCACTATATCAGAATCAAACATTTTCGGTGAAAATGCCCAAATAGACTATGGTCATTTTCAGTCTCTTGGGGGAGCCTAAGATATTAACTTATCAAGATGAACTTTTAAAATCTTTTAGATGATAGCTTTCCACATATTTTTATTGCTATTCCAAGTAAAAATAATCAAAAATTAAATTTTTCGCAATTTTCACTCCATCATGCTGCCCAGTGCTATCTCGATGGCATCTTGCACGCTGAGGTTGTGAAGTGATAGGTCGTTCTTTACAG
>Ga0209681_1000230_pt1 | contig 14685 bp, 8 predicted proteins | sample WorMetLIZISLAND2_3_FD_187416 | JGI IMG/M metagenome (GOLD analysis project Ga0209681, IMG submission 187416) | Marine gutless worms symbiont microbial communities from Max Planck institute for Marine Microbiology, Germany - Olavius clavatus LIZARD... ... | reverse complement strand
GGGATCTCCCACCGTCGTGGTTTCCTCCGGTCTGGTGGCGGCGGCCGAGGGGGCTGGTCCATTCGATGGTGGTCCTGCCGGTCTTGACGTAGGACCATCCGCCTTCGTGTTTGGCTCGGTGGTGATATCGGCAGAGGGGAGCGTGGTTCTCGACGGTGGTGGGGCCGCCTCGGGCGTGGTCGATGCGGTGGTCGAGGTCGCAGTTGACTGCGGGCATACGACACCCCGGGAAGACGCAGACCGCGTGCAGAGCGCGGATCATGTCTGTCTGTCTCTTGGTGGGTCTTCTCCTCACGGAGACGACGTGAAGCGGCTCGCCGGTCTCGGGGTCCGTGACGACGGCGTCCCATCGGCTCTTCTGCTGTTGTTCTTCAGCGACTTGGCGGGCGATGTCGGAGACGACGGGCCCGTAGCCTGCGAGGTCTGCTGGGTTGTCGTCGAGGCGGGCCAGGGTGGTGAGGTCGACGTGGACGTTGACGGAGCCTTTGCCGCCTGTGTCGGGGTTGAGGCGGCCTATGAGCAGGTCGATGGCGACGTCGGCGCGGAGCTGGTCGATGGTCCGGGTCTCGTCACAGGTCTTGAGGCTGCGGGCGATCCTGTTGACCCGGTCTGTGGCGGCTTGGGCCAGGTGGGGGGCGCAGTCGTAGATGGTCAGGTCCGCGGTGCCTTCCGATGTGGGGCCGACGAAGACGCCGCGACGGGCCAGGTGCTCCTCGTATTGGGATCGGGCGTAGCCGGGGTCTTCTTGGATGCAGAGGCGACGCAGCCGGGCTTGCACCGCGCCGACGGTGACGCGGGCCGCGGCGGGTAGGACCTTGGCGGCGGCTCCTCGGGCGACGTCGTCTTTCAGGGTGAACGTGGCGTCGGAGATGGCTGAGGCCTTGCGGCCGTCGATGTCGCCTGACTCCAGGGCGGCTCGGACTTCGGGGAGGACGTCCCTCAGCCTGAGGGCGGTGCTCAGCTCCCTGTCGGCTTGCCGCCTGTTGTAGCCGACAGCGGCGGCGATCTCGTCGATCCCGTAGCCGGTGGGGCGAAAGCTGCGCTCGGTTGTGGTGGGGGAGGAGGCGTGGGCGGCTTCGGCCATCGCCGCGTACATCCTGGCCTGCTGGTGGGAGGTTTGGCGTTGCTCGGCGCAGAGGACCGTGATCACGTCTTCGCCGGTCAACCTGCTCAAGTCGATATCGGCCAAAGACGCGGCCAGGGCCGGGCCGGGGGCCATCTCGTCCAAGCCGTCAGGGAGGATCTGACGGCGGCCTTGTTCGGCGGTCGCAGGCCTCGGCGAGTCGGGCAGCCCACCGCTGACCGGGAGGACATGCTCTGGGCCCGGGCCTGGCTCGGCCGGGACGGCGACCGCCGCCTCTCGGCGGGCTTCGGCCTCGTACGAGCGCTCGTCGCTCCACGGGAACAGCTTCGAATCGAACATGATCCTCAACCTATATGGGGGCAGTGACAGATTCGGGCCCGCCGGCCCCCCGCCCCGAAGATTCCCGAAAGAATCCCCGTGAGGTCGGCCAGGGCGCCTCACCCGACGCATGCGACTGTGAATTCGCCATATCCGCCAACGTATCGGGAGGCTGGGACAGATTCGGGGTCTACGCGATCGGCGGACCGTGGCTCGGATCCCTCGGGAGTTGAACCGTGGACTCCGCGAGATCACCCCGCCAGTTCCTGGACGCTGGTCTCAGGGGGTCTTGGGTAGGTAGGCGCCGAGTGCGTCTCGTACCGTCTTGGGCACGACGCCGGTCCCGCCGAGAACGACGATTCGCTTCGGCTTGAGGCGGGTCAGCTCGTCCTTCGTCGCCTTGGGGATCCTCATTGTGACGAAGAGAAGGGGGCCGTCTTTGGAGGCGCCTGCCACTCCTCCCACTAGAGCGTCGGGGTAGTTCAGGCCGGTGGCGATGTAGACCACGGGCACGCCAGGTCCGTATTGGTCTCTGGAGATCTCCCTCGCGGTCCAGTACCGGTCGGGCCCGGCGAGGCGAGACACCTTTCCTACCGTGTAGCTCTGCAAAGCCTTCTCGACCGTCAAGGAGACGACGCCGGTCCCGCCCAAGACGATGATGTGCTTCGGCTTCAGCCGACCCAGCTCCTTGATCGTGGTCGAAGGGAGCTTGTCTTTCCGGGTGAGGAGGATCGGCCCGCCCAGCTTCGCCGCGATCGGGCCGCCCGCCGACGCGTCCGGGAAGTCCTCGCCGGTGGCAATGAACGCGACAGGCGTCCCAGGGTCGAAGTGCTTGGCTGAGATCGCCGCCGCGGTGGAGTAACGGTCGGCGCCGGCTTGGCGGGTGGTCGTCGCCTCCTTCCGCAACGTCGACTCCACCGCTGTGGAGACCACGCCGGTCCCTCCCAGCACGATGATCTTCTTCGGCTTGAGCCGTCTCAGCTCGGTCAACGTCGCACCGGGGATCGAGTCCTTGGCGACAAGGAGGATGGGGCCGTCTCCTCCCGAGGCGGCCGAGCCCGCCAGGGCGTCGGGGAAGTTGACCCCGGTGGCGATGTACGCGGTCTCCACGCCGGGAGCGAACGTCGCCTTCGAGATCGCAACGGCCGTCGAGTAGCGGTCTTTGCCGTCCAGTCGCTCCGCCGCGAACGAGACGAGCGCCGAGTCGGTAGCGGTCACCGTCTTCTTGTTCGGCGCCTGCGCTGTCACCTTCGCCGTGCTCTTGATCGCACCGGCTGTGATGTCGGCCGCAGTCGCCGTGTAGACGGCCGTGCACGTCGTCGAGGCGTTCGGCGCCAACGTCTTCGTCGGGCAGGTCGCCTCCCCGGCCTTCGGGTCTCTGACGGACAGCCCGGTCAACGTCACGTTGCCGGTGTTGGTCGCCTTGAAGGAGTAGGAGACCTTGGAGCCCGCCTTCACCGGCGCCTTCACAGCAGCGGTGCTGTCGAGCGAGACCGCAGGCGCCGGGGCCAGGGTCGCGGTCGCGGTGTGAGCTTGGGTCGCCGACAGGCCGTAGGAAGTGGAGACGGTGATCGTCTCCTTGACGGACCACGACCCGGCGTCGATCTGAGGCTGGGTCAACGAGACGGTGACCGTACATGTCGTTGAGGCGCCCCGGGCGAGAGGCATGTTGGGGCAGACGACGGTCGCGTCGCGGTCATTCACTGCGATCGACGCCAGAGCCGGGTCGCCTGTGTTGGTGACGAGGAACTTGTATGAGACTTTGTCGTCCTTGTCGACCCGCTTCGCGGGGCTGACCGCCGCCTTGTTCACGGTTGTCCCCTTGTCGGCGACGGTGAAGGACGGGCTCCAGTCGACGGTTGCCTCGGCTTGCACGCTCGGGGCGACCCTTGAGTTGTCCTCTCTCTCTTTGGCCTTGGCGGCGTCGTCGGCTTTCACGGTGACGGTCACCGTCCCACGAGACACGTCGTTTGCTGTGAGAGTGTCCCTCGTGGTGCAGGTCATCGACTCGGACGGCTTCAGGAGCGTCTCCTTGTCCGACGGGCAGTCGGCCGTAGACCCGAGGCTGTCGGTCACCACCAGGTTGGTGAGGCTCGCCGCGCCGACCCTGTTGCCCTCGTCGGCTGCCGCGGTGTTCCTCACTTCATAGGCGAGCTCGATGGCGTCGCCTGCGGTGACGGTGCCGGAGTCGTCGTTGTCCGTGTGCCCGGTGATGCGGCCGGTGATCGAGATGCTGCATGTCAAGTCGAGTTTGACCCCATCAACGAAGGAAAGCAGAGCCCCATCAGCATCGGGGTCCAGCTCGTCGATCCCTTTGAGGGACAGGACCGTCTCCTCCCCTGTGTGCCCCACAGTGTGCAGGCCGGAATACGACGTCCAGACCTTGGCGATCGAGCTGGTCATCCGTTGGACGGCCGTCGGGTTGGCAGGAGCGCCGAACAGGACGTCGACTGCGGCGCCCTTGTACACTCTTCTCCGCTCGCCCACGCCTTCCACTATCTCCAAGCGAGGAGCGGCGTGCTGGGCCGTCCATGCGATCACATCCCCTGAGAGAGTGGGGAAAGGCTGGCTCAGCGTTTCCGCCGGCTCGGCGCTGAGCTCGGCGTATTGTGAGTTGTCGGGACTCGAAAGGACGTCGGGGTGCGTCCCGCTCGCCATGATGGAGATCCTGCTGTTCTCGTTGGTGGTGTCCCAGCCGGGTACGTCGTCTGAGTGTGGGTAGTCTGTGAATTGGGGGCTGCCCATGCCCGGCACGGTCGGCGACTCGAACCCGAGGTTCACGCCGCGCCCGCACATCGCCGTGCTCGAGGGCTCGGCTCGGGCCTCCGGGGCGTCGGCGGCCAACCCGGCGGCCCCGGCGGCGAGGACCGCCGCAATAAGAAGGTTCCCCCCGGTTGTCGGGTGGGCATAGGTTTGCCTCAATGATGCCTCCCTCGGTTTGTGTGAGCAGTCCCCAACGGTCGGAGTCCCAGACCGGACGGACCAGTATGCCACACGATAGAGCTGTCGACAAGTATCCGGTCTGCCGTGGGGCGGGACCGCTCTAAGCGCACAGACAGCGGGCGGACTCCCTTATGCCACACGATAGGGCGGTCGACAAGGGTTCCTCCCGCGGTCCTCGCGAGCGAGTTCTTCAGGTCTACTCGATGAAGCGTGGGGAGGCCGATCGGGGGCGGGGTGCTCTTGGGTCCTTGATGAGGGCTTGAGGCCTCGCGGCTCTTGCGACTGAATGACGCGAGAGCAGGAGCTTCAAGTGATGAGGGATGTAGACGAAGACGCTGCGGCGCTTCTCGGCTTGGATGAGATGGTGGTCCGGTCTCGGGCCGAGAAGGGCGGGGAGCTGTGGCTTGAGGTGGAGACGACCGCCTCGGCTGGTCGGCTGTTGGGGAGTGCGGGCCCCGGGCGACCGGTCACGGCCGGAGGCGGGCGCCGCGCCGGATGCTGCCGGTGACGGGACGGCCCCCGTTCTTGGAGTGGGTGAGACGGCTACAGCGGTCCGGAAGCGGTCGTGTCCGACCGTCACTGGACGGAGATCCACCCGCAGACGAGTGCGCGCCGGTCGTTGCGGCGAGGCTTGACGAAGCAGCCAGGAGCGCATCTGGGCCGGAGAGACCGCTCAAGGATTTGAGCGACGCACCACTGATGCTCTGGATTCGCCTATGCCGTAGTTTGTGCATTGGGAGTGGCCCGCCACGAGCTTGTCTCAGGGGGTCTTGGGTAGGTAGGCGCCGAGTGCGTCTCGTACCGTCTTGGGCACGACGGCGGTCCCACCGAGCACGACGATTCGCTTCGGCTTGAGGCGACCCAGCTCGTCCTTCGTCGCCTTGGGGATCGTCGCGCCCGCTACGAGCAGGACGGGCCCGTCCTGGAACGCTCCGGCCGCCCCTCCCGCCAACGCGTCGGGGAAGTTCAGGCCCGTGGCGATGTAGGCCACGGGCACTCCCGACTCGAACGCGTTCTCGGAGATCTTCCCTCCGGTGGCGTACCGGTCGGCGCCCGCCTGGCGAGACACCTTCCCCGTTGTGTAGCCGGCCAACGCGTTCTGGACCGCCTCCGAGACGACGCCGGTCCCGCCGACGACGACGATGCGCTTCGGCTTCAACCGCTTCAGCTCCGCGATCGTGGCTGCGGGGAGCTTGGTCTTCTGGGTGAGGAGGATCGGCCCGCCCAGCGCGGCGGCGGCCGGGCCGCCGGCCAACGCGTCCGGGAAGTCCTCGCCGGTGGCGACGAACGCCACATCCACCCCGGCGTCGAAGTGCTTGGCTGAGATCGCCGCCGCGGTGGAGTAACGGTCGGCGCCGGCTTGGCGGGTGGTCGTCGCCTCCTTCTTCAACGTCGACTCGACCGCCTTTGACACGGCGCCGGTCCCTCCGAGAACGACGATCCTCTTCGGCTTGAGCCGTCTCAGCTCGGTCAGCGTCGCGCCGGGGATCGAATCCTTGGCGACAAGGAGGATGGGGCCGTCTCCTCCCGAGGCGGCGGAGCCCGCCAGGGCGTCGCGGAAGTCGACCCCGGTGGCGATGTACGCGGTCTCCACGCCCGGAGCGAACGTCTTCTGAGAGATCAGAGCGGCGGTCGAGTGCCGGTCCTTGCCCGCGATCCGATCCACCGTCGACTTGCCCGGGTCCGTTGAGGTCGACTTGCTCGGGCTCGTTGAGGTCGACTTGCCCGGGTCCGTTGAGACCGACACCGAGTCGGTAGCGGTGACCGTCGTCTTGTCCGGGGCCCTCGCCGTGACCGTGGCCGTGCTCTTGATCGCACCGGCTGCGATGTCAGCCGAGGTGACGGTGTAGACGGCGGTGCACGTCGTCGACGCCTTCGGCGCCAACGTCCTCTTCGGGCAGGGCGCCGGCTCGGCGCCGGGGATCCTCAGCGAAACAGAATCCAACGTCACGTTTCCGTCGTTGGCCACCTTGAAGGAGTAGGAGACCGTGTCGCCCGCGTCCACCCGGCCGGCCGGCCGCGCCGCGGCGTCGTTCACGACCGGCATCTTCTTCTCGACCGTGAGCAACGGGTTGGCCTCGATCTCCGCCGTCGTCACGGAAGCCGAATCCCTCACCCGATGATCAAGCGGCTTCGTCGGGTCGGCCTCGCCCGCGGCTCTCACCGCGTCGACCGCGTCCACGGTGGCCACGGCGGTGACGATCCCCCGGTCGATGTCGGGTTGGGTGAGCTCGTAGACGGCCGCGCAGGTCATCTGATGGTCGGTGCTGCCCGAGACGGTCGGCTTCAAGAGCTTGGTCTTGGCCTCCGGGCAGTCGATTTCTGTGTCGGCGAGGTTATGGGCGACGTCCACGTTGGTGAGGCTCGCCGCCCCGCGGTTGTGTTTCTCCGGGTCTGCCGCGTCTTCGACCGCAGCCGCGGTGTTCCTCACGTCATAGGCGAGCTCGATGGCGTCATGCGCGGTGACGGTGCCGGAGTCGTCGTTGTCGGTGAACCCGACGACGCGGGCGGTGATCGAGATGCCGCACCTCACGGCGAGTTTGATCGCGTTAACATAGGAGACACTAATGCTGCCTACGCCTTTGAGCGACAGAACGGTCTGTGACAAGGCAGTGTCATCCCCGCCATGCGGCACAGTGTAGAAACCGTGATGTCGCTTCCACTCCCAGTCGGTTTGAGAGATCAGCTCTCGGACGGTCTCAAGGCTACCGGCAACGCCGAACAGGAGATCAGTCTGGTGATTCTCGGCCTGGGAACCGTGGTGAAGGGTCCAGGCGATCACGTCACCTTGAAGAGTGGGGAACGACTGAGACAACGTCGCCTTCGGGACTTGAGCATATTGCGTTCTGTCGAGACTTTCCCAATGGTCGTTTGGCGCGATGCCGATGTAGTCGTTCACACTGTCCGTATCCCAGGCGGGAACGTCACTCTCGTGTATCCACCTGCCGTTGACGGTCGTCACCGGCGGCGTGTCGAATCCGAGGTTGTCGCCGCGGTCACAGTCTGCCTGCGCCTTCGGCGTGGTGGCTTCGGCTGTCGAGGTGCCGTCCGTCGGGCTCGGCTCGGCGGCGCCAACCGGCCGAGGCCCCTCGGCCAGCCCGGCGGCCCCGGCGGCGACAATCACCGCAACAAGAAGGACCCGGATGGTCGTCGGGTGGTCGTCGGTCTGTCTCAATGATGCCGCCCTGGGTCCGCGTGAGCCGTCTGCACGGCGGTAGACTCCCGCGGACCGACGGCTGCGCATCAGTATACCGGGCGGAGGCGATGATGGCAAGGGGTCTGTGCGGGATTTTTTCGCGAATTGTCTCCAGTTTTCGCGAATATTCTCTCTACAAGAACGGCGCGGCCACCCTCAGTGAGGATCGCGCCAGAAGCTGCCAACCTGAAGCATTGGGAAACGGCCGAAGGGGTCAGGCCACGGAGCGGGGGCGGAGGATCAGCGCCGCCAGCCCCGGCAGATCCAACGTCAACGAGCGGGGTTGGCCGTGCTCGCTCTCCTCGTTTGCGCCGACCTGCCCCGTCGCCCCCGCGCCCGACCCCCAGTACTCGGAGCCGTCGGTGTTGAGCAGCACGTCCCAGGCCTCGGCCTCCGGCGCTCCCACCCGATAGCCGAGTCGGGGCACGGGGGTGAAGTTGGCGACGACGAGCAACGGCTCGCCGTCGCCCGCCAGGCGGAGGTAGGCGAGCACGCCGTTGGAGGCGTCGTCGGCGATCAGCCACCTGAACCCGGCCGGGTCGGCGTCAAGCTCGTGCAACGCCGGTTGTGTCGTCAGCAGGGTGTTGAGGTCGGCGACCAGCCGCGCCGCGCCTCGGTGCGAGTCGTTGTGGAGGACCCCCCAGTCGAGCTGCGCCTCGTGGTCCCACTCGTGCCTCTGCGCCAGCTCGGCGCCCATGAAGAGGAGCTTCTTGCCCGGCAGGGTGTACATGTAGGCGAGCAGGAGCCTCAAGTTGGCGAACTGCCGCCAGTCGTCGCCGGGCATCTTGGTGAGCAACGACCCCTTCCCGTGGACCACCTCGTCGTGGGACAACGGGAGGATGAAGTTCTCGGTGAACGCGTACACCCCCCGGAAGGTGAGCTCGCCGTAGTGATAAGAGCGATGCACCGGCTCCCTTGACATGAACTTGAGGGTGTCGTGCATCCACCCCATGTCCCACTTCAGCCCAAACCCGAGCCCGCCGACTTCAGTGGGCCTGGAGACCATCGGCCACGCCGTCGACTCCTCGGCGAACGTCTGCACGTCCGGGTAGTTGAGGTAGATGACCTCGTTCATCCGACGCAGGAAAGCGATCGCCTCCAGGTTCTCGTTCCCTCCGTGGATGTTCGGCAGCCACTCGTCGTCCTGCCGCGAGTAGTCCAGGTAGAGCATGGAAGCCACCGCGTCGACCCGCAGGCCGTCGACGTGGTACTTGTCGAGCCAGTAGAGGGCGGAGCTGATCAGGAACGCAGGCACCTCGGTCCGCCCGTAGTTGAAGATCAGCGACTCCCAGTCGGGATGGAAGCCGAGGCGGGGGTCGGCGTGCTCGAACAGGTGGGTCCCGTCGAAGAAGGCGAGGCTGTGCTCGTCGTTGGGGAAGTGGGACGGCACCCAGTCGAGGATCACGCCGATCCCGGCTTGATGGAGGGCGTCGACCAGGGACATGAAACCCTGCGGCGTCCCGAACCGGCTCGTCGGGGCGAAGTAGCCGGTGGTCTGATACCCCCACGACCCGTAGAAGGGGTGTTCCATGACGGGGAGGATCTCGACGTGGGTGAAGCCCAGCCCAACCAGATACTCGGGGAGCCGGCCGGCCAGCTCCTCGTAGGTCAGGTGACGGCCCCCGTCCCCCCGGCGCCAGGAGCCGAGGTGGATCTCGTAGACGCTCATCGGCGAGCCCAGGGCGCCGGCCGACCCCCTCGACGCCATCCAACCGGAGTCGCCCCACTCGTAGTCGAGGTCCCAGATCTTCGACGCGGTGCGCGGCGGCGTCTCGTGGTGGAACCCGACCGGGTCGGCTTTGGCCACGTCGTAGGGCCCGGCGCCGATCCGGTACTTGTACCCGTGGCCGCGCCGGGCGTCGGGGGCGAAACCCTCCCATATCCCCGACACGCCGCGCGGCGCCAGCGGGTCGGCGGCAGGGTCCCAACCGTTCCAGTCGCCCACGACCGAGACCCGATCCGCGTTGGGCGCCCAGACGGCGAACTGGGTCCCCGACTCGCCGACGTGAGCGCCCAGCTTCTCATACAGCCTGTAGTGGGTTCCCTCGTTCCAGAGGAACAAGTCGTCTTCCGACATCCGGCCTTCGGGCCTCACGCTCATCGTCGCTCCTCTCGGCTCCTGCCGGTCCGGCGGGTGGTCAGAGCGAGTCGCTCCAGCGTCTCATCGTCGAGCTCGCCCGGCCGCAGTCGCCACCGCCACGCGCCTTCGGCGGTCCCTGGGGTGTTCATTCTCGCCTCGGCGCCCAGCCCGAGCAGATCCTGGGCCGGGAAGACCGTCGTCGTCGCCGCCGACGCCGCCACCATCTCGACCAGGCCCCAGGAGACGGGCTCGCCGACGGCGGCGAGCAGCTTCCTGCGGCCGGCGCCCAGCTTCGAGGCGACACGGCGCGGGCTGGGGGCCCAGAACCAGCCCTCGGTCGTGTTGTTGTCGTGAGTCCCGGTGTAGGCCCACACCCGGGGTGTGAAGGCGCGGGGATGATGAAGCGACGTGTCGGGCGCGCCGTCGAAGCCGAACTGGGCCACCCGCATGCCGGGCAGGCCGTAGCCGTCCCGCAGCGCCTCGACGTCTTCGGTGACCACCCCGAGGTCCTCGGCGATGATCCGCTTGTCGCCGTCCTCGACCCCGATCGCGTCCAGCAGGGCGGACCCCGGCCCTTCCAGCCACTCGCCCTTGACTGCGGTCTCCTCCTCGGCCGGGATCGCCCAATACCCGGCGATGCCCCGGAAGTGGTCGATGCGGACCACGTCGAACATGGACAAGATGTGAGCCGTCCGGCCCCGCCACCACGAGAACCCGTTCTCTTGCATGCGGTCCCAGTCGTAGATGGGGGCGCCCCACCGTTGCCCGGTCGGCGAGAAGTAGTCGGGCGGGACTCCCGCCACCACCGTCGGGCGCCTCGCCGCGTCGAGCAGGAACTCCTCCGGCCGCGCCCAGACGTCGGCCGAGTCGTGGGCGACGTAGAGGGGAAGGTCGCCCACGAGCCTCACCCCCGCCGCGTCGGCGGCTCGCCGCAACGCCCGCCACTGCTCGAAGAACAGGAACTGGAGGATCTTGAAGGCCTCGATCTCGTCTTTGAGGCTCTCTGCGGCCGGGCCCAGCTCGTCCTCGTCGCGTCGGGCCAGGCCCGCCGGCCACTCGGTGAATGCGGCGCCGCCCGAGGCGGCTTTGACGGCGGCGAACACCGCGGCGTCGTCCAGCCACTGTGGGCCGTGACGGTCTCTGAACTCGGAGTAGGCCTCGACGAGGCCCGGCGCCGCCTGGTCGCGGAACGCCAGGGCGGCCCGCTCCAGGGCTTCGGTCTTGGCGCCGATCACGGCCGCGTAGTCGACGGCGCCGGCGGGCGCCGACTCTAGGGGCTCGATCTCCGCCGGGGCGAGCAGGCCCAGCTCGACCAGCCGGTCGAGGCTGATCAGCATCGGGTTGGCGGCGAACGACGACCACGACTGATACGGGGAGTCGCCGTAGCCGGTCGGCCCGACGGGGAGCATCTGCCAGTAGGCCTGATCGGCCGCCGCGAGGTCCGAGATGAAGAGGTGCGCCTCCGGCCCCAAGTCGCCGACGCCGTGCTTGGACGGGAGGGATGTGATGTGCAGCAGGACCCCGGAGCGCCGCTCGCCGCCGCGGCCCGGAGGGGCCAACTCGACGGGCGCCATTCTCAATGCACAAACTACGGTATACCGAATCCAGAGCATTAGGAAACCGGATTTGGGCGTCGGGCGCGGGCGGGCTGAGTTGGCGGGCGTTGAGCGGGGGGCGTAGAATCGGTCCGCGTCACGCGCCCGGCGAGCGTCGGGCGCGTATAGTTTCGGTGTAGGAACGGCGTTCGGGTCGCCCCGCGCCGCTTCCTCGCGTCAGGAGAGCCATGCCGACCATCGAGCAGCTTGTCCGCGAGGGCAGGAAGCCGAAGAAGAAGAAGGTGAAGACCGCCGGCCTCGCCGGCGCCCCGCAGCGTCGCGGGGTGTGCACCCGCGTCTACACCGTGACCCCCAAGAAGCCGAACTCGGCGCTCCGCAAGGTGTGCCGCGTGCGTCTCTCCTCCGGCGCCGAGGTCACCGCCTACATCCCAGGGGAGGGTCACAACCTCCAGGAGCACAGCATCGTGTTGGTCCGCGGCGGCCGCGTTCGCGACCTGCCCGGCGTCCGCTACAAGGTGATCCGCGGCGCGCTGGACGCCGCCGGGGTCGGAGAGCGCAAGAAGGCCCGCAGCCGCTACGGGGCCAAGAAGGAGATCTGATGCGGAGAGCGCCCGCGCAGAAGCGCGACGTCGACCCCGACCCGGTGTTCCGTAGCGTCCTCGTCAGCCAGGTCATCAACAAGGTCCTGCTGAAGGGAAAGAAGGACCTGGCCCGGACCATCGTCTACGACGCGCTGGAGACCGTCGAGCAGCGAACCAGCCAGGACCCCACCGTGGTCCTCAAGCGCGCCGTCGACAACGTCCGCCCGGCCGTGGAGGTCCGCAGCCGCCGCGTCGGGGGCAGCTCCTATCAGGTCCCCGTCGAGGTCTCCCCCCGGCGCCAGGGGAGCCTGGCGATCCGGTGGCTCGTCGAGTCCGCCCGCCGCCGCCGCGAGCCGACCATGTCGTCGCGTCTCGCCAACGAGATCCTCGACGCCGCGGGCAACGCCGGGTCGGCGGTGAAACGCAAAGAAGACGTCCACAAGATGGCGGAGTCCAACAAGGCCTTCGCCCATTACCGTTGGTGAGTCCGGCCGCGCCCGAGACGCGCCGACCCACAACCAAGAAACGACCCGCCCACGGAAGTGAGCGGGGCGCCCCGTCAGGCGGGCCCCAAATGGCTCCGGGCCCGAACCGTCGGGGCGACGGCGCCGGCGCCGTTGGGGCCGCCGCCTTCACAACCGCATAACGAGCCGGAGCGATCAGAGAAAAATGAGCAAGGACAACCCACTTCACCTGCGTCAGGCGCCCTTGAGCCGGACCCGGAACATCGGGATCATGGCTCACATCGACGCGGGCAAGACGACCCTGACCGAGCGCATCCTCTATTACACCGGCCGCAACTACAAGATCGGCGAGGTCCACGAGGGCGCCGCCACGATGGACTGGATGGAGCAGGAGCAGGAGCGCGGCATCACCATCACCTCCGCCGCCACCACCTGCGTCTGGCACGACCACTGGATCAACATCATCGACACCCCCGGCCACGTCGACTTCACGGTCGAGGTCGAACGCGCCCTCCGGGTCCTCGACGGCGCGGTGGCGGTGTTCGACGGCGTCGCCGGCGTCGAGCCGCAGTCGGAGACCGTCTGGCGCCAAGCCGACCGCTACGGGGTCCCCCGGATCTGCTTCATCAACAAGCTCGACCGGACAGGCGCCGACTTCTACTTCGACGTCGACTCCATCGTCGAGCGGCTCGGGGCCAGGCCTCTCGTCATGCAACTCCCGATCGGCGCCGAGGCCGACTTCAAGGGCATCGTCGACCTCGTCGAGATGCGGGCGCACATCTGGCAGGGCGACGACGGGAAGCACTGGGACACCACCGAGGTCCCCGCCGACCTGGCGGAGAAGGCCGCCGAGTATCGGGAGCGGCTCCTCGAGTCGGTCGCCGAGATGTCGGAGGACCTCTTGGAGTCCTACTTGGAGAACGGCGACCTGACCTCCAAGGAGATCCAGCAAGGCGTCCGGGCGGGGACTCTGTCCGGCGAGCTCACCCCCGTCTTCGCCGGCGCCGCCTTCAAGAACAAGGGCGTCCAGCTCCTCCTCGACGCCATCGTCGCCTATCTCCCCAGCCCGGGGGATCTTCCCCCCGTCGCGGGGTTCAAGCCCGGCGACCAGGAGACGGTAATCGAGAGGCGGCAAAGCGACGACGACCCGTTCGCAGCGCTCGCCTTCAAGATCATGAGCGACCCGCACGTCGGCAAGCTCACCTACTTCCGCGTCTACTCCGGCCACATCTCCAAGGGCGACACGGTGCTCAACACGGTCACCGGGCAACGCGAGCGCATCGGCCGGCTCCTCAAGATGCACGCCAACTCCCGGGAGGACGTCGCCGACATCTTCGCCGGCGACATCGTGGCCGGCATCGGCTTCAAGAACACAACGACCGGCGACACCCTGTCGGCCGTGGGCTCGCCGGTGCAGCTTGAGTCGATGGAGTTCCCGGCCCCGGTGATCTCCGTCGCCATCGAGCCGAGAACGAAGTCGGACGAGGAGAAGCTCTCGGCGTCGTTGCACAAGCTCTCCGAGGAGGATCCCACCTTCCTGGTGCGCACCGACGAGGAGACGGGTCAGACGATCATCTCCGGGATGGGCGAGCTGCACCTGGAGATCCTCGTCGACCGACTCCTGCGCGAGTTCAAGGTGGGGGCCTCGGTGGGCAAGCCTCAGGTGGCCTACCGGGAGACCATCCGCAAGGGGGTCGAGAAGGTCCGGTACAAACATGTCAAGCAGTCGGGCGGCAGGGGCCAGTACGCCGACGTGGTGATCCACCTCGAGCCCACCGGCCCCGGCGGCGGGTACGAGTTCATCGATCAGATCAAGGGCGGGTCGGTCCCCCGCGAGTTCGTCCCGTCGGTCGACGCCGGCATCGAGGACGCCCTCGACCAGGGCATACTGGCCGGGTACCCCCTGGTCGACGTGCGCGCCGTGCTCGTCGACGGCTCATCCCACGACGTCGACTCGTCCGAGATGGCCTTCAGGATCGCCGGGTCGATGGCGCTCCAGGAGGCGGCTCGCCGGGCGGGGGTCAAGCTGCTCGAGCCGGTCATGGACGTGGAGGTGATCACACCCGACGAGTACACCGGCGATGTGATTGGCGACCTCAACGGCCGGCGAGGTAGGGTTGAGGGGATGACCCAGCGCGGCGCCGGCCAGGTCATCAAGGCCCAGGCGCCCATGTCTGAGATGTTCGGCTACGCCACCGACCTGCGGTCCAAGACGCAGGGGCGCGCCAACTACTCAATGCAATTCAATTCGTATCAGGAAGTGCCTGCGTCGATCGCCGAAGAAGTTGTGGCGTACCGTCGCGGCGAGGCCTGAGTGAGTAAGGAGGATCGAGTCTGATGGCTAAGGAGAAGTTCGAGCGGACGAAGCCGCATGTGAATGTGGGGACGATGGGTCATATTGATCATGGGAAGACGACGTTGACTGCTGCGATCACGAAGACGTTGTCTGAGCGTGTGGGCGGC
>Ga0209681_1000229_pt1 | contig 14690 bp, 13 predicted proteins | sample WorMetLIZISLAND2_3_FD_187416 | JGI IMG/M metagenome (GOLD analysis project Ga0209681, IMG submission 187416) | Marine gutless worms symbiont microbial communities from Max Planck institute for Marine Microbiology, Germany - Olavius clavatus LIZARD... ... | reverse complement strand
TGCTTCGTCAGCGGTTACGCCAAAAAAAGACCGAAAGCCAGATCCAACGGGAGCAATTATTGATAGTCAAAGTGTCAAGGGAACCCCGGAATCCTATGTAGAATCGGGATGTGACGGGGGCCAACTCGTTACGGGCAGAAAACGTCCTGTCGTTGTCGATACAATCAGTTGCGTGCTCGTCGTCCGGGTACACGCCGCCAATATGTTTGACGGTAAAGCCGCTCGTCAAGTCACTACGAACTTGTTTCCGAGCCTCCATACCGTCAAAAAATCCGGGGCGATCGTGCCTATTCTGGTGGTGCGGACCTATCTAACTGGGTCTTGACCCCATTCGAGTGCCAGCGCGAAGTTGTTAGAAAGAAAATAAGGACAGCGAGGTTTCCACGTTTTACCTCGCCGCTGGGGGGTCGAGAGAACATTCGCTTGGCTGAGTCGATGGCGTCGATTGAGTAACGATTATGAACAGAAACCAACTTCGAGCGAAACACAGGTTTATTTCGCATCCAGTCGTTTGCTTCTCCGGCAAATCTGTAATCATCAGGCACCCTATAAAATGGCTGTTCGTTGAGTTTTTATTATTAAAAATTTCTAGACGGACTCTCAGGCAATAGAGCATTATTTTTATCGCTCATTTTGATTATTATTTTGATAGTGGAATCGATGGCTTTCATCACCAGCGATGAAATTGCAGGGAAAATCGTCTTATCGATTATTCTGGTGGCTGCAATCCTGGCTTGGTCGGCCGGATACTTACCCACCTGATACGGAAAATTCATGGGTGATGCTCGATACATAGTGATCATGCAATTACCCCACCTTGGAAGCATAAAGTCCGAGTCCGTGATCTGAATGATTTTGGAAGGTGATGCAAAAATCCATTTGCGGGCCTTTGTGTATAAATGCGGGCGGAGCGAAGTGTTTCCGTATCGAGACCTGAAAAATTTAAGGTGCCTCGAGCGGGACAAGGATGTCCTGCCATGCTTCGAGGACCCCTTGAGCAACCCTGGCCAAGACAGCTACCCATGGAAACCCATCTACGGATCATCCGCCAGCTCGCCGACGGCAGGCTGCATTCGGGCGAAGACTTGGCCCAGGTCCTCGGCATCAGCCGTGCCGCGGTATGGAAGGCCATACACAAGGCCGGCGAGGCGTTGGGGCTGGAAGTGCATGTGGTGCGTGGTCGTGGCTATCGGCTGGCGGAGCCTATCGAGCTACTCGATGCCGAACGCATACTGGGCGCAATCCCGCCGCACAACCGGCACCGCATCGCCCGGCTGGAGCTGCACGAGGATATCGACTCCACCAATAGCTACCTGATGCGCGCGGCGCAACAGGGCGCATCCTCGGGTACCCTCTGTCTCGCCGAACGCCAGCAGGCCGGACGCGGGCGGCGTGGCCGAGCCTGGGTCTCTCCGTTCGGTACCAACATCTACCTCTCCCTGCTGTGGTGCTATCCCTTCGGGCCGGCGGCATTCAGCGGCTTGAGTTTGGCCGTGGGCGCTGCGGTGGCCAGCGTCCTGGAGGCGGAAGGCGTGCCCGAGATCGGCCTCAAGTGGCCCAACGACATCCTGTGGCAACACCGCAAGCTGGCGGGCCTCCTCCTGGAAGTAGTCGGCGAGGCCCAGGGCCCGAGTCAGGTCGTGGTCGGACTGGGGTTGAACGTCCGGCTTCACCCGACTCGGGCCGCCGAGATCGATCAGCCCTGGGTGGACTTGGCCGCCATCGCCAAGCCCGGCACCATCGGTCGCAATCGGTTGGCCGCACGGCTGGCGGAACGCCTCACCCAAGTCATGGAGCGTTACGGAACCGATGGGCTCGATCCCTTCCTCCCGGAATGGGAACGTTTCGATCGCTACCGCGGCGAACCGGTAGAGATCCGCTTAGCCGATCGCACCTACTCGGGCCTCCATGCCGGCGTGACCCCACAAGGTGCTCTGCGCCTGGAGAAGGATGGCCGTATCCGGACCTTCCAGGCTGGCGAGATCACTCTGAGGCTGGTGGCGACATCGATTCTCGGGGACTTGAGGGCACTTTGAAAAATTCAAGGTGCCCATGCGAGGCAAGGATAGCCTGCCAGCCTTCAAACACATAAGTGGTTAAAAAAATAAGATAAAAAATATTCTCGCTCTGCGACTTGAACAGAACCTGGAAAGACTGATCGCCGGTCAATTACGGATACCAAACTAGCCCATCCCCACAACCACTTCATGAAGGAGCTGCTCTTCCATCCGGAGACTGCAGGGGATCCGGCTGCGGGAGCGCTTATGGAACGCTGAAAAATGCCGTCCAGGCATTTTTCAGCGGATGCGGAGCGAAAACGCGGTTTCCGCTTTGCTCCCATTGTCAACGAAAGCCCTATTGCGACGAGTCGCAACGCCGCTATCGGGTGCGAGAGACGGGCACATTGCGGCGGAAAATCCATGTGTGTCGAGTATACTCTACGAGCCGGTGCGCGAACGCGAGAAGCGAAGACGAGGTCCTTACGAAAAAGCCGCCTGAGCTTAGGCGATTACCGGAAAATGCTGTACCGGATTGGGCTGGATTTTGGTTCGTATTCAAGGCACGGCAACCGGCGCCTAGTGGACTCTGTAACGGTTGGCGTAACACGGAAGACAGACGAGAAGACCAGCAAGATGGTATTTCATTTGATAGAAATTGCCTAACTACTATCGGGAATAATGGGGAGTACAATGGCGATTGAGGCAAATAGCACCGCTTTCCTCGTAAAGCACTTTTTAACCGGTGTGAAATTCGGGGCTACCGCTTGCCTTGGTCGACAAGGATTGGCTCTACGATACTCCGACTTGAAAAGACTTGGCAAGGCTCGAGGCTTACCCGAAAGTCGTTTGAACATCCAGCTCCTGTCCAATACGCAGGCAGATTGGTTTTGAACAACCTTTCTTGAAGCAACGAAAATAACATCATTCGACAGTTCCAGCTATCAACAAGCTGATTCGATCCATGACCTGAACGAAAAAATACCGAATTCCATGTTCAGTAAATTCGATGCGGTGATAGATGGTGGAACGCTCGAGCATATATTCAATTTTCCAGTAGCCGTTTACAACTGCATGAGGCTTCTGAAGGAGGGGGCATTTTTTCTCCTTTACAATAGCAAATAATCATATGGGCCATGGTTTCTATCAATTCTCTCCGGAGCTGTTTTTCCGTGTTTTTTGCAAGAGCAACGGGTTCGAAGTTGTCGAGATGCTTTTGATCGAACATCAATACCCAAGCCTGGAGATCGGCACAAAGAAAAGGGTATACAGAGTGCGAGATCCCAAATCGGTTGGGAAAAGAGTTACTTTGGTGAATCGAAAACCAACCGTTCTCTATCTTATGCAAGGAAAATGGAGGAAATCGGTGGATGAGCACAGGAAAGCGAGGGAGCGTAAGCGACGAGCGGAGTGCGACGACCCCCGCGAAGGCGTAGGGCCGAGCGTTTTGTCGGAGTCCGGCGCATTAGCGCAGGCGGAGACGGAATGCCAGGCCATGCGACACGGCGTCCAGTCATTGCGGGTCCTGGTGCCGCGCGGAGCGCGCGCCGGGACGAACGCGGGCCGCCGAAGGCCATGGCCGTCGCCTAATTTTTTGCACCCGACATCGGACGGACCCCATTTCGGGTTTCGCGAACAATGGCGGCGCTCCGGCTATTTTCGACATCCCCTCAGCAAAACTGACTATGTACGCAAATGGCAAGGAGTAAATACCATTACTATCGATAAGTGTAAGGAATCGACGAAAAGGTTGCTGATGCGGATACCTATGGTTGTTCAGCGCTTTGTAAGGGGACACCTTGAAAATACGTCATTTGCTCGATAAAGAACAGAAGTTTTTATGGGCCGGTGGAACGCATCCTGTAAGGAATAGGGGTCAGTTTCTCCTTTGAACCGGCCAAGTATTCGAGTGGAGAATCGATCATTACCAGCTTCCGGTTTGAGTAATCGATTGCTCACTATTGAGGTCAATACGAATGGTTATCGTACGGACATGAGGTAACCACAGGGCATGATATCGATGCCGCTGAGACCTGGTCGAGATAAAGTTCATATACCGGAACAAGTCATTCGATATCGTAAGGTGTATCTCGAGATGACTACATTTTTAAATTAATGACTATATCCCGGTCGTTTTATGAGAAAGACCTCCCTCGACTATATGTATTCGCTCCCGAAGTCCTCGTATAAAGGTAAAAATAAGATACTCGCAATAGATGTCAGCGCCAATATGGGGAACCATTCGATATTCATGGGTTCTTTTCTATCGGATCATTTGATTGCTATTGAACCAAATCCTGAAGTATTGCTAATCCTATGGCGGAATCTCGCAAAAAATATTACGGATTACACCATCTATGATGGTGCTGCCGGCAAAGTCAATGGTAGAGCAAGTATTGCCGTTCTCAATGAGAGATAGAAACAACATAGGCTTAGCAAAAGTATTATCTTATGGCACTAGTGTCCCAACGTCATGACCGGCAATTCAGGATCACCCATATATTAGAAAAGGAGTATTTGGAATTATGCCGGTTACCGACTTGAGCGGCGGTACGCTAAGGTGCCAGCCTCTCCCGCGAAATTGCGGGCTGAGAACAACGACGCTGTACAAACGACGCATGTACACAGACATATTCGTCTTCTCGAGCTCGCCATTTCCGTCTATGTGCTCGTGGCCATTATCAAGAAACGGCTGAAAATCGATGTCAGTTTCTACACATTCTACAGATTCTGAGTCGTATCATCTTCGAATAAATTCAACGGAATCAAACTACTACCGAATAGACATACAATCCCGACGAGCGTGACCACGATAATCAACTGAATTTATTCAACTAAACTTTGGGACACTAGTGGTCTTATGGTGATAATGCAAGGACAGAGGCATTCGCTCGTGATCCTCTCACCAATAAGTGGAGCCACTATGATCTCAAAGTCTTAGCTCTCGACTCTACTCTATCGGAAGATAGTACGGAATCCAGAATGAACCCTATCACAATCTCGGTTATAAAAATTGATATCGAAGGTATGGAATCGGATATCTTGGACGGTGCGGATAAAGATAATATCCGAGCATAATCCAATATATTCGTCGAAGCACTTACAACCGAGGAATATACCAAGCTGAATAACTAAACTTCGGCGCTTAGGCTATGTAAAATTGAGCAAGTGGCCCCGTCCACTGTTTACCATTTTGCTTTTAAACTAAGTGTACTCCAGATTATAAGGGCCCGCCATGCGGAATATCGCGTCTAATCAGGACCCTCAACGGATAAGCATTCGAATCCTGCCTTGTCATTCCGAAAAGAATCGGAACAGGTCGATATCGGTGAGCAGTGAAAATAGGGGAATATGAAGGATTACATGCCAAGCCCGGACGGTTATATGGCAATTTATTGAAAATCTTGAGGTGCAGGCGAACCGAATCATTCAGTTATGAATATTGACAGCCCCGAATACTGATGGGCCAATGAGCTTCAACACATGTACAAGCGCAAGAAGATCTTGAAAAAAATCGTTTTTGGAATTTTTCAAGCCGCGAAGCGAAAACATTTCGCTTTGCTCCCATTTCTCGAGCACCGACGTGCCTGAGAAAGGGCGGGGCATCCCTTGCCCCCACGGGCACCTTGGATGTTTCTTAAGGTACCCATAGGCCAGTACTGTTATGTTTCGAGGGAAGGGAGCCAACCCCATGACCATCAAGAGACCAAAGACCCCACAGACCCAATCGGCCGCTGGTAAAAAGCCGAAAAAAGCAACGACCGCGAGTACGCGTGCGACACAGTCGGAGCCGGCCGCCAAAACGTCGCCGAACACCCGGGTGCCGCCGGGTCCATCCATCGCCTCCGTGACGACCAATCCCAAGGCAACACCGGCAGCATCCAATGCCTTGGTTCGGCATCCGCCCCGCGAGCAAACCGTTCGTACCGGCGAGTCGGGTAGCTCCGGCAGCTCGGCCGCCCCGGCCACGATCGATGCCATGGCGGTTATGAAGAAGGCCGAAACCGACAAGAGCGTGACCCGGACCCGAAGCGTTCAGGGCGTGAAACCCGTCTCCGCGGCCCAAGCGATCGCCAAGGCGGCCGTCCGAGATTATCCGGACCGGTCACCGCCGTCGAGTAAGCCGGTGGCCGCGAAAAAGAAGCCGGGTCCCAAATCACCTCCACCCACCGATCTTCCCCAGGAACCCAAGGGGCCGATCGCTGGTATCGGGGCCGAAGGCTTGCCTCCGCCGGTTGTGGATAGTCGGGATGTGGAGGCCCTGCTCAACGCGGATCACTCGGATCCGTTCACGTTCCTCGGGATGCACGCAGCCGCCGATCCCGGGGGGCTGACGGTGCGGGCCTTCGTACCCGAAGCCACCGCCCTGGATGTTCTGGACGCTACCGACGGCAAGTCCGTGGCACACCTGGAGAAGGTTCACGACGCAGGGTTGTTCGTGGGCACCATTCCGGGGCGGGCCAAGCCTTTCCCGTACCGGTTGCGGGTAACGACTTCGCAAGGTGAGCAAGAGTTCGACGACCCCTATCGTTTTCCTCCGATGCTCAATGATACCGACGCGCGCAAGCTGCGCGAATGTCAGCATTTGTCGAGCTACCGGGTTTTGGGCACGCACCCGACCAAGATCGCGGATGTCGCCGGAGTAGCCTTTGCAGTTTGGGCGCCACACGCCGCTCGCGTAGCCGTGATCGGCGATTTCAACGAGTGGGATGGTCGGCGGCACGGCATGCGGCTGCGCCACGAATGCGGGGTGTGGGAGATCTTCATTCCGGGTGTTGCGAGCGGTGCCCTCTACAAGTACGAAATCAAAGTCGCGCCGGGTGCCGACCCGATGCTCAAATCCGATCCCTATGCCTTCCATACCGAGCCCCCCCCCGGTTCGGCCTCGGTGGTCCGGAGTAGCGAGCCCTATGAATGGCATGACCATACCTGGATCGAGCATAGGGAAGTAAAGCAAAAGCCGGAGGCACCACTGAACTTCTATGAAGTCCATCTGGGCTCGTGGCGAAGAAAACCGGAAGAGGACCACCGCCAGCTCAGCTATCGCGAGCTGGCGGACGAGCTGGTGGACTATGTTGCCGAACTCGGCTTCACGCACATCGCGTTGCTACCGGTCAGCGAGCACACGTTCGACGATACCGTCGGCTATCTGCCCTCAGCCCTGTTCGCCCCTAGCAGTCGTTACGGTACCCCCGATGATTTCAGGTATCTGATCGATACCTGTCACCGTGCCGGTATCGGTGTCGTCGTCGATTGGGTCCCCAACTTCTTGTCGGCCGAGCCCCACGGGCTGGTCCGTTTCGACGGCACGGCACTCTACGAGGACACCACTCCCCACCATAGCCATGATCCGGACTGGGATATGCCCCTGTACAATTTCGGCAGTCCGGCAGTGGTGAATTACCTGCTCGCCAATGCCTCGTACTGGCTCGACCAATTCCATCTGGATGGGTTGAGAATCGGTAGTCTTGCCAAGTTGCTGTACCTCGACTATGGGCGTGAGGAGGGGCAATGGACGCCCAACCGGGACGGCGGCAACGATCATCTCGAGGCCCTCGATTTCATCCGTCGGTTGACCCGGTTGGTGCGCGCCGAGTATCCCGGCGTATTGATGATCGCCGAGGACTCATCCTTGCGCCGGGGCATTACCCAGGCGGTGGACGACGACGGTTTAGGCTTCAGCCTACGGTGGAACTCCGCCTGGACATACGACACCCTGCGTTATCTGCGTCGTCACCCGGTACACCGCAAGTACTACCAGCATGAATTGGTCGATCCGCTCGCTTTCGTTTTCGACGAGCATTTTATGCTGCCGATCTCCCACGATCAGGTAGCGATCGGTCGGGGAGCCATGCCCGAGAAGATTCCCGGGGATCGCTGGCAGCGGTTCGCTACCTTACGGGCTTGGTTGGGCCTGATCTACGTGATGCCCGGGAAGAAGCTGATGTTCATGGGCACGGAGTTTGCGCAGGACCGGGAATGGAACAGCACCATCAGCCTCGACTGGCATTTACTCCAGGACCCGATGCATCTGGGTGTACAGCGACTCATCCGCGATAGCAACCGATTGGTGCGCACGACGCCGGCGTTGCATGAGCTGGATGCCGAGGCGAGCGGCTTCGAATGGATCGATACCCATGATGAGGATTGCAGCATCGTTTCATTCGCCCGTTACAGTAAAGACCGCGGCAAAGTGGTGGTGGCGGTGGCCCATTTCACCCCCGTGGTGCGGTCCAATTACCGGATCGGAGTGCCTGAGCCGGGCTACTATCGGGAGGTCTTGAATACCGATGCCGAGGCCTATGGCGGCGGTAACCGGGGTAGTGAAGGCGGTGCGATGGCGGAGCAGCATGGGATTCACGGTCGTGAGTATTCCATCTGTCTCACCTTGCCGCCCTATGCGACCGTAGTGCTCGATCTACGGCGGGACTAGCAGGTTGCCGCATCGAACGTGTCCTAATCTAGCCGACACACGAGCCGGCGGAGATGCGGAGGACGGTAGTGTTTCAAATTTGTCGTATCCGGTGTAGCGCGCACCGTGAAAAACCTAGGGAGGCGGTTTTTCACGGTGCGCCTTATTCGGCAACGGGTGCGGCTTTTTTGAAACGACGCGGAGATAACCTGGAAATAAAGGCTTAGCTGACCATAGGGTGGGCTGTGCCCACCACTGAGCTTACTCGATATTTTCTTTTTTGCCGCAAATGAACGCGAATGGACGCAAATGAGCTGAAAAATATGGCTCTCTTACGTTTGGTGTGGGAGGAAAAGGAAACTACCGCGTAGCGGCTGCGTCCTTGACAGGCTGGATAGGCGCAGAAGAGGGGTCTGCAAGAGGGGATCGGGGCACCCGGCGGATCAAGCCTAATGTCCTGCTGTTGCTGAGTTCACCGTGATGCGTGGCCTCGCGGCCAAAACGCCCCGATCCCCTCTGCAGACCCCTCTTCTGCGCCTATCCAGCCTGCCTACCTGTCAAGGATGGTTTGCTTTTCCATTCTACCCACACGATCCGTAAGAGAGCCGAACTTTTACCCTTACATTCCCCCAGGTGCGCGTGTTCTCGATGTGGATTGTGGTTGGGACGGTCCCGCCAATCTGTTGATCAGGGAACGAAATTGCTCAGTGACCAGGGTCACATGTAGCTAGGCACAGGCGGATTACTGCCGGCATACGGATCCACCGATAATCCAGCTCGACCTGGATCGAGATACGGCGGTAATCCCAGGAACCTACGATTTGGTCTTCAGCCTCGAAATGATTTCCCATATCTGTAATAAGCTCGACTATCTGCGTCGATTATGCGCCAATGCACTGCGTTTGGTCCTATCGGAAAGCCGTGCAGCGGACGGTTATCGGGGAAAACGTGTCACCTATGATGACTCCATAATACTCTGCACGGTTTCCAAATTGATGCGAGATGTCGTGGCGGCCGGCTGGAAAATACGCTGCGTACGCAACCGACGCCTCGAATCACTGCGGACCATCACCCTGTGGAAACGGAATCTGGATCGCGTCTATGGTGACCGCAGGCCTCCAGGTCAGCTCGGTTGTCTGCGTGGCCTAGTTACGGAGGCGCTGAAATCGCCGATTGCCTGAAGTTAGTCGTTTCCCCTTGTCGATCTTGTCGCCGAGGGCGGACATGAGTGATCGGGACCCACCAGCCGATTTACTATCGAGCCGAACGCAAAGACTTCATTCTGACGCGCTACGCGGATATCAGAGCGGTCCTGGGAAACCCAAATTTCGGTCGCACGGCACAGGGTCGACCCCCGTAGAACCAGTAACCGGTGCCCATACCGGGTTGATCGACCGCTTCGTAGGGATACGGCATGAAAGCAGCAAGCTGATGGGATTATAGCTGGCCTTGATGAATCCGCCCGGCCATACCAGAATCCGCCGTCTGTTACGTCGGGCCTTCACATTATCTCGAATGAAGGCTTTGCAAGCTTACATTCGAGTACAGGTCGATCATCATATCGATCGAGCCATAGAGCGGGGCACTCTGGATATCATAGACGGCTTGGCCTATCCGCTCATGATCGATTTGAATTGCAATAAAATCCTGGGTATTCCGCAACAGGATTGGCACCACCACTTCAGACCTTGGACAAAAAGCCTATCCCTACTGGCGGACTTGGACATCACCCCGCTCGCCTATGAACGGGGTATGCTGGCCATTGCCGGTTTGGCGGCCTACTTCCGCAATTGGATCAACGAATGTCGTGCCGGTTATCGACCAAGGGACAACCTGATCGATATGCTGATTGCGGAAGAGGATCGATTGAGCGAAGAAGAGCTATTGGCCAATTGCATCATGATGTTCACGGTCGGGTATTCCTCGACCGTGAACTTGATCGGTATCGGTATGCTAAGCCTGCTGGAGCATCCGATGCAGCTATGCCTGCTCACGGAAGATCCATCCTTCATCGACATGGCCATTGCTGAAATCCTGCGCTATGACAGCCCGGTCCAAGGGGTCTCGCGCACGGTATTTGCCGATGTCGAGCTATCGAATAGCACTATCCACCGGGGCGAAAAGGTCATTGCGTCATCGCCGCCGCCAATCGGGGATCCGGCCCGGTTCCCCGAGCCCGACACATTCGATATCAGACGCCAACTCAACCCCAGCTCTCCGTTGGCTATGGCATCCATACATGCATCGGCAAGAATTTGGCCCTGCTGGCGACAAAAATCGTGATCGGCACGCTGATACGCCGTTTACCCGGATGCTCTCTGGCAACGGATGCTTTGGAATGGGAAGAGAGCTTTCTCGGACACGGGCTCAAGACTCTGCCGGTCGTCTTCCGAAGGGAATGTTGAAACAGCCTCTTTGGTCGAATCCACAATCGGCATGAAGCTCATTGGCATCGATACCGGTGGTACCTTCACGGATTTCGTCCTATGGCAGAACGGGACCTTGCGGGTACACAAGGTACTCTCTCCCCCCCAGGCCCCGGAGCAGGCAATCCTCCAAGGTATCCGGGAGCTGGGGCTCTGGGGCTCACAACGGCCGATCTGCGGGTAATCCACGGCTTCACCGGACGGCGGTGGATCGGCTGCGGCCGGAGGCCTTCCTCGGCGGTCGTATGGTCTTGGATGTCGCAGCCGCCGAGCGGGCCATCGGCCGTCTGGGTGCCACGATGGGACTGGATATCCGGACGACTGCCTTGGGCATCCTGCGGGTCGCCAACGAGCACATGATACAAGCGTTGCGGGTCATTTCGGTGCGGCGAGGGCTCGATCCGCGGGACTATAGTTTGATGTCCTTCGGTGGTACGGGAGGGCTACATGTGTGCGCCCTGGCCGAGGCCCTGGGGATGTGACGGGTCTTGGTGCCGGTCCATGCCGGGGTACTCTCGGCGTTGGGCATGCTGGTAACGCCGCCGGGGCGCCTGTTGACACGCACTTGGCTGGGACGGCTCGACGCGCGCAGCGAACGCGAGATCGAACAACGGTTGGCGGCGTTGACCACCGAGGCCGTCACAGCCTTGACGCGAGAGGGGCTGGACCTCACGGAACTGCATACCGTGGCATCTCTCGACCTGTGCTACCTGGGTCAATCCTACACCCTGAACCTCGGCTGGGAAGGGAAGGCCGCGATCGCTGCGGCCTTCCATCGGCGGCATCGGGAACGCTACGGCCATCGGCTCGAGCTCCCGATCGAGTTGGTCAACTTGCAGGTGCGGGTGACCGACAGACCGCCGGTATCGACCCTGACCCGCGTCGGTGACGAGGGCACCGAGACTCCGGCCCGGCAAGTGATGGTAGCCGGGTGCGAGGAACCGGTCCCAGTGCTACCGCGGGCGGCCCTGGCGACGATCAGCTCCCTGCCAGGACCGGTGTTGATCTTGGATCGGGTATCCACCACCTAGCTGGCGGCCGGTTGGACCGCCCGGCTGGACACCCTGGACAATCTGCATCTCGAGCAGCCATAGATCCCCTATCGGCTCTGGCCGGTGATCTCGGCGGCGTCCGGTCCCAGCAGGTACAGGTAGTCCCCGGTCACGGTCTCCGCATCCGGCAGACTGGCCGGGTTCTCTCCCGGATAGAGCCGGGCGCGCAACCCGGTACGGACGATTCCCGGATCGATGCTGTTGACCCGAATACGGTAGCTATCCCGGGTCTCCTCGGCCAGGGTCCGCATCAGGCCCTCGATCCCGAACTTGGCTACACCGTAGGCCCCCCAGTAGGCTATCCCTCGGCGTCCGGTGCGATCGGAGGTAAAGATCACCGAGGCATCGTCCGCCACGCGTAACAAGGGCAGGCAGGCCTGGGTCAGAAGGAAGGGGACGGTGAGATTGATCCGCAGTACACGCTCCCACTCGGTGGCGTCATAGTCGTCGATCCGGCTCAGGAAGGGGGTGTAGGCGGCGCAGTGAACGAGGCCGTCCAAGCGCCCGAACTCCCGTCCGATCAGGTCCGTGACTACGGATACGCCAGCCATGTCCGAATGTTCCGGGTCCAGGGGCAAGATCGCCGGTTGCGGTGTACCCTCGGCTTCTATTCGGTCATAGACGGGCTCTAGACCGCCCTGCTCCTTATCCGCCAGGATCAGGGTCGCACCGTGCCGGGCGCAAGCCACGGCAACCGCCTGGCCGATGCCTTCCGCGGCCCCGGTCACCAGAATCACACGTCCGGCGAGCAGATCGGGGGGAGGCTGATAATCTTCCACGGTCATCTCTCGTCGAGGTTGGTGGACCGATGGGGCTCAAGAGACGGGCACCGGCTCTCCCGCCAAGCGAGCCACAGCTTGCGTAGAGGGGTGAGCCCGACGTGCCGCTCGGCGACATCGTAGCCCACCCCGGCGATCTCATCGAGCAGTGAGGCCGAGATGCGCACCCACACCCGGAGGCAGAGAGGTAGACCCGACTGCCCATCCGCGGCAGTAAGCTCGGCCCGGGCCCGGTCGGCTGCGGGTGCCAGCAGCTCCGGTGAGGGCCCGCGGTGCTCGTGTCGGATAAGCGCCGCGCTCGAAAGCCCACAGGCCCTCAGCCGTTCGGCGGGTGCGGGTAGTACGGCGCACCCGCGTCGTGCCAGGATGCCGCTGTCGCGGATCAGATAGACGCGGGCACAGAAGCCCCCGAGACGCCGTGCGGTCTGCAATCGATCGGCGGGATTCCGACCGTGGCAGCGGGCGATCAGCTCGAAGAATGTGCCCAGGTCCCGAACGCAGGCGGCATCCAGGTCGGCCTCGTCGGCAGGCTGTCGGCACAGGATTTCCGATTCCACCTGGTCGGCCATAGCCTCGAACAGGGTCCGGGGCAGCTCATGGCAGGCCACGATCGGCTGCAGGACTCGACTCAACGGATGCTGTGGCATGCCGGCAAAGGAACGTTCCAGCTCGTCACGCCACCATTGGAGCTTGATCTGTGCCACACCGGGGTCCGAGACTCGGTCCGGGATTGTCCGCACTTGATGGCGCCAAGCGGCAATCGCTGCCAGATCGTCCCGCAGGTCCGGCGGGGCAAAGCGCAGACTGTAGTAGACGGATGAGCCCAGGGGAGTGGCCGGATTGGGAAAACGCCAAGCACCCGCCGCCGAGTGCCGCCGAGTCTCCGTTCCGCCGCCTGGGTTTTCAGCCATCGCTGTCCGGACGGCAGGTCATCAGATAATTGACGTCCACATCCCGGTCTGTGAGGCGATAGGTATCGGTCACCGGGTTGTAGGTCATGCCGGTAATGTCACAGGCATGCATGCCCGCGGCCCGGACCCAGGCCTCCAGCTCCGAGGGTTTGATGAAACGCCCGTAGTCATGGGTACCTCGCGGCAACATGCCGAGGATGTACTCGGCACCGATGATGGCCAGCAGATAGGATTTGAGGTTGCGGTTCAGGGTGGAGAAGAAGACGAAACCGCCGGGCTTTACGAGACGGGCACAGGCGGCGACCACGGATGCCGGCTCGGGTACGTGTTCGAGCATTTCCATGCAGGTGATGATATCAAATCGGGCCGGCCTCTCCGCGGCCAAGTCCTCCACCGGGATCCGACGATAGTCCACCGAGACGCTGGACTCCAGGGTGTGTAGCTCCGCGATTTGTAGCGGCTTCTCCCCCATGTCGATGCCGGTGACCCGTGCCCCACGCGCGGCCATGCTTTCGGATAAAATACCACCGCCGCAACCGACATCCAGGGCTTCCTTGCCGCTGAGCGTCGCCGCCCGGTCGATGTAGTCCAGCCGCAAGGGATTGATGTCATGTAGGGGCTTGAACTCACTGTCGGGGTCCCACCAACGGGTGGCTAATTCCTCGAATTTGCCGATCTCAGCGTGATCGATATTGGGGGTCGTCTCGGTCATGGGGGCACTCTAGGTAGTGTGTAAATGGGTTTTGAAAAATTGCATCCCGGCAATTTTTCGATTCGAAAAGCGAACATGCGGTCGATGCCGCGGTCTTCGCCGCGCTCGAATCCAGCCATAGGCAAGCATCGGATTACCTGATTAGCTGTCAGGGCCCTGAAGATTACGAACAGGAATCCGTGATCCAAATGATCTTGGAATGGAAGATTTTTCTATATAAACAGTGGGGCACTGAATGAATGCACGAATCCGGCGGTAGAGGCCAAAGCGGTCTCGCCATTGCGCCGCGACGCCATGTTCCACGCACATATCCTATCGATGCTATATCGCGCTGCTGTGTCCGGGCAAGAGCGATTTCGAGGCGATCAATGGGTTTCGGGAGGATACCTACTTTGCCGAGG
>Ga0209681_1000228_pt1 | contig 14711 bp, 6 predicted proteins | sample WorMetLIZISLAND2_3_FD_187416 | JGI IMG/M metagenome (GOLD analysis project Ga0209681, IMG submission 187416) | Marine gutless worms symbiont microbial communities from Max Planck institute for Marine Microbiology, Germany - Olavius clavatus LIZARD... ... | reverse complement strand
TAGTTCAAGCTGCCAGTGCAATCACTCCTAAACGAACTCGCGCTAGCGCTGACCAGCGGCCAGGAGATTAAACTAGTAGTTTCAGTCGGGCATGTCATCATCTGGATCGCTTTGTCGGCATCAGTCTTCATCCACCCAGATGATCACGAAATATAGCCAAAGTTAGCTGTGAGCTTCATCTTAAGTTCTGTGTAATAGCCATCAAGTTATCATAATAATTACAGCTCGGCGGGCCGCACATCAGTGGGCACACTGTATCTTGTATGCATTGTGGCTAAGTAATGCCTACAGCAAGTGTCTGAACAAATGAATAGGAAATGCCCTCTTAGGAACCAGTTGGTACAATTTTCAACCCCCTACACTGACCGTAAGCCCTCAAAGTTGACAAACTTCGTTGTTCTTGAACCACAGACATCGGCGAATAACTTAAGATATTGTGAACAAGCAAACCGCCAACATTTCCATGTCTGGAATAGCCACGTTCACAGTGTTCCGTACGCTGACCATATGGCTATTTCAGACAGTACATTGCAATGGCTATATCATTCTTGTTATTAATTATCATAACAGTATAACAGTGCAAACGACCACATGAGATAATCAACCAGTCAGTTGTTTAGTGTCTCCAAATGTTTAGCTCAGCCACCTTGTCCAGCAGAATAGTGTAGCAGTAATGAATGTCTAATCGATAGCAAATGCTTTGCTGAAGCCTAGCGCAAAGAATACAGAGAAAGAATAATGTAGGGCTACGTACTGATTGTCAAGCAAATGACTGAAAGACAGTCACAGACTGCAGAATGAGAGGTGTGATAGGAAACCAGTGATTTTGGAACAGACAGCTGGTGCCCCAGACTCCCTATCTGGATTAAATGAGACCAGAATGAGAGGGCAGTGAGTGCATGGAAAGAATGGAAAAACAGAGGGAGAGAAAAACCAAAGAGAACTTATTGTTGATATGAGAATGGACACACCTGTATACAACAGATAGGTGTTTGTCCTGCTTATGAAAACCTGTGCATCACTTTTCTCGTTGTCATTATTACAGTTACTGTGGCTAAGCACTACACAGTTGTCTTGTCAAGCTTATACAAACAACAACCATTTGTAGAGTATACAATGTAGAGTTAAAACTGAATGAGATGCTGTGACAGACAACTATATTTCAACAGGAACTGAAGTTCATAACAATTAAGAATAATGACAGACTTAATACTACTAGATCAAATTATATGATCAATAAATTTAGCAGCATGGTAAATATACAATTCACTAAATATCATTCAGCATAGACACAATATTTACAAAACTGCAGAGTTCATATAACTTAAAGCTACTTAGCTAAGTTTGTACAATGCACTGAAAACAGTTGCAGCAAATCTGTGCATATTCACTGGCTGCTATTACGCTGCTAGGAATTAATACACATTTCAAAATCCAGTTAATCTCAGACGAGACAAACGAGAACTTGACGAGATGGCCACACGTTTGCAGTTTGCTGTTGTTCACATAATGGCAATGTGATTATCCTTGGCCCACTTCTTCATTGTTCGAATGATGTATTCAACCTGTGGATTTGCGGTGCTGTGCAGCATCTGTATGACTTCACGCAGTAGATCCCTGCTCAGAATTCAACAAGTATGAATTCAACATACTATCACAAACTGGCAGAAGGCCGCTGCAAAGGCATGCACAGACATACGCAGATACACTTTATGTTAGTTGTGTTATTATTTGTTATAAGTACTCGCCAGGTGGCGGCACTTTTCTACATGAAAAGCCATCATTTTCGCCACCTTGAAAGTGTGACATCAAATCAAAATTCCGACTCCTTCAATTGATGCATATTCACTGTAGGAACAATCTTGCCAAATTTCAGATGGTAAAGCGTGATTTTAATGCAAGACTGCAATTATGATGATGTTAGATGAGAATTAGGGTGATATAATCCTGAAATATTATTAACTTAATAACCTTGATTGGATGCATTGGGTCACACTGACGTCATTCTTGTCTATTAAGGGCTTACGCCTGTGCTTCCTTCTGTAGATCTTTTGTAGACCTTTGTTGATTAAGCTCCTCCAGTTTGTTCTTGGTCAACCCTGTCCTCTCTTGTATCCTGGTACCTCTCATTACAAGGCTTGCTGTTGTATATGCTGGCAATCCATTACATAACCAAGCCAGCAGTCTTGTTATCAATTACTTTGTTGTTCAGTTCTAGCTGTAGCCTCTTGTTCATCATTCGATCTGTCTTTCCAGGAAATTCTGGTGTATGCTCTTTGTCTTTGGCCATGCAGTTTTTCATTAACATTAGGCTACTGTTAAAGCCATATTTCAGCGATGTACAGAGCAGCTGATAGAATTACTGCTTCATACCACACCAATGCCATGATTCAATGTGAAGAATGAACTATATTTAATAACAAGTATGACTGTACAGTGGATTAGGAACTGTAGACAGAATTGCTAGCAGGCAGCTGGCTGACGCTGTTGCACGTGCATGTCGGTCCACTCAGCAGATGGCAACCCTTTTCTGCATGAAATCATGTCATGCCTACCATTTAGAAAGTATGTCACTACTGTCATATCAACAATCCACCTCAGTTAATCGTTGCATATTCACTTCAAGAACAATCCTGCCAAATTTCACCCCAAACAGATTTGAAATGATGGAAACTTAGGATTTTTGAAGAGCATTACCCCAACAACAACATGAAGAAGAACGACAAGATGAGTAGCGATATGGGATCAGTTCCTGATCCAAAAATATAAACATGTAAGTGACTCTCATATACATAGACTGTACGCAACATTTATTGTCTGACAGAATGAAACTGACTTGGACTCGTGGCCGGCAATGATCATCTGAAAGACACCGACACATGCTCCACGTTTGCCTTCCCAGTATTCAGGATTTGGATCTAATCTCTCCAAGACATCGAATGCCTTTGCAGCATAATAGAACAGGCCCATCTGTTACAGAAACCAACACAACAACATTACATACATACATACATACATACATACATACATTTATTTGACTCAGACATTAAGTCCATAAGAAAGAGGACAGACAGAAAAAAAGACAGAAACAATAAAGAAATAAGCAATGAAACAATGTCCATATGAAACAAACTACATCTACGGAACAGTCAGAATACACAACATAGGTCTAGGCTACAGACAGAAAGAACACATTTACAATGGTATTGATACACGCAGATTACACTACGAGTATTACTGCCAGGCATTAGATACCGATTGCACTCTGTTTCAATATCCCAAAAGTTTGCTTCTGGAAAATCTGACATAATAAATCCACTAAAAGTGGTCAGTTAAGCAAAATTAAATTGACAGTAGTAACAATACAGTTGTAGCAATGTGCATGGTGTATGCAGACAGTGATACATGCATACGCATTACACACTTTGTAGCAGTCATTTGCAATAACTTGCAGCAAGCTGAATGACTCGCTTGATGTCTCCATTTTCAGGTAAAGCTCCCATGCCTGCCTTGGCTTACGGTTCATTATATCTACAACACAGCAGTTAACCGATCAAATATATATAATCTTTATAGCTGCTGCTCAATATGACTGTTATCACAACTAATAAAGTTTATCTGTACTTCAGTAGAATAAGCTTGAAAATGGTATGATGCAACAAACATAAATTCCAATACATGCAACCAGAAAGAAAACACCAAGTAAAGGAATTTAAAAAAGAAAACCAAATGACAGAAGAGCATGGCATAAAGTTAGTGATGGCACTTTTTATTATAACTGGCAAATGTCAAACTTTCTATCTAAGGCCATTATGTGACATGAAACATGACCCTGAATTGTGACTTACAGCAGCGTGCAATCCAGCTCTGGTAGACATAGTCATTACGTAACTTCTCATTCTGGATCAGCAGGAAAACCTGGAGCAGACAAAATCAAAACTGAAACAATGTCAACTCACTGTAAATGCATACAGTCACAAACGGCATATGTATGATATAGCACACACTTTTGTCAGAAACATTCAGTGACAATGACCAGTCATTACAGATGCAGCACTGAAGCTCAAAATTCAACCCATCTTTAGAATGACAAAATGATACACAAATTAACGTACATAAAATCATACACAATGTACAAACAGAAACAGACAATAAAAAGAAACACACAAAAGACACGAAATGAGATCATGCATGAGCATATGAGCAACAGTGATGTAGTTAAATAATTTTGTTTACCTGTAAACTTTTCTAGAGTTACTCAAGTTAGCGCAAGTGACCAAGTCTGCTAAAAATTTAACCGTATAACTATATAACTGACAATCATGTACTTTTTACTGTGCGATGCTGCACAGAGCACGGTTATGCGACAGTATGTCGTCCGTCCGTCCGTCTGCCTATCTGTAACGTTCAGGTACCATGATCACATAGGTTGGAATACTTCGAAAATAATTCCACTGCCGAATAACTTAAGGCACCTGCTCACATTGACCCCAACACGGGCGAGCTGGTGCAATGGGAACACCCCCAAAATTAGGGTGGAATAGGAGTTGCATCAGGAGCACAAAAACCTGCAATATCTCTGAAATTGTGCAAGATGGGACCAAGGTTACTATGATGGACTAATAGGAAGTCGCATATGCGCTTTCGATTGGTGCTAAAATCAATGACCTTGGATGACCTTGAACGGCCGAAACGTCACTCTTGCAAAAATAAAAAGTTTTATGGAGCCCACCATAAAAGTTTCTATCAGTGGCAAAATGTAGGCCTATGATTCTAGTTTCTAGAAATATAAGGCATATGCAGATATTAGTAGGGGTTACTCAGGGAAGGGGCATCAAATACAATACATATTACTGTATACCTGCGTCCAAAGTGTGTCAGTTGTAGATAGGTATTACGTGTTGTGATCTTGTGACCCTGCGGTTGCGACTTGTGAGACTGTGATTCACGGACAAAGGTCACAGAATACAGACGGGTCAACATTATCGGTATTGTCAATAATATCGATCATCGTGGCTTTTACCAATTGTGTGCTGTGATTTTCGGCTACCACCATAATTTTGCATCACCGCTGTGAAAGTCGGTGTACTTTGTGTAATTTCAGCATTTGAACCTTCGCTAATGTAGGCCTATACAAGAAAGCTGTGCTGTGGCAGAGAAACTGCACAATACCATTGTAAAATTAAAAAATATCTATTGAAATTTATAGCAGCATCACGCAGTTCTCCCTGTGATAGCATGGCTCATGTATATAGACATATATATTATCGAACAACATATAATTCACCTCCTCTGCCTCTTTGTAGTCTCCTGCTGAAGCCTTCGCCTGACCATAATTGTAGTTAAACGTGTCGTCATTGTAGAAGTAGCTCTGACAACAATTACACACCAGACAGTGAGTGACTGGTCATCAGGTTACTGCGTGTGCTCACTGTGCTTTCTGCTGGGTCCCTGAAGGAAATTAGCAAAATCGCTGATGTAAGAATTCTGCACTCCCTACAGATGCTTAGTCAAACCTGCTAGAACATCACCATTACCATACCATTACCACAACTACTTTCAATTCCATTTTTTTTCTAAAGTTCCTTCCACTTATACTGGGTCCCCCAAAGTAAACTTTTGACAATTGTTGCAGCAGAACTTTTACAAACCAGATACCTTTATAATACCCAACAAACAGCATCAAACCACTGAATCACTAAAGAGTATCAACGTGCTAATGTATAGTAATGAATTGCAGTAAAGTTTGGTCATGAGAGGTAACAACAAACATCAAAACATCCAACAGTCTATCACACAAAATAGCCAGCAAACAGTGACGTAGAGACTGAAATTACCCTGATAGAATTAAGATAGATGAGAACGTCCTCGAACTGTTTCATAAGAAAGAAGCACGAAGCCATGCATTGACGTCCCGGTATTGTGTCTGTAATGTAGCAACCAATCACGTCAATGCTACATCATGAATACTCGACACGCAACACTTTATCAATGTGCTACTAGAAAACCTGACAAACATGATGGCCCTCAAAACCGTTCCACGTATTATTACTTCTGAAGCATACTAATAGCTAAATACGGACACTCCACAGTTATCTGACACAACTAAGATAATATAATTACAGTCAAACCCACTTAACATCACATCGCTTATTATCACAATCTGCTTGCTGTCACAAAAATTTTCATCTCTGGCCAAGACCAGAAACCACAATACACAAATAAATGTTGACAGTTTCAGTCCAGTGCTGATATTTTACAACTGCCATTTTGCAGTCACCCTGTGTACACAGAATAGAGATAAGAGAACAATACGTGAACATGGCTTACCACACTCGCTGGCTGAACTGCCAACCAACTGAAAATACTGCTGAGCAACCTTCAGATGCTCTTTCTGTATGCAGACAGACACAGTGCAATCATCAGTGATACAAACAAAACATCAACAAATGTGTACACAAACAAATGATCATTTTATACTGTTTAATACCTTACAGTATTTTATGGTATCAACAGTAAGTATTTTATTTTATAGATGGTGGTAAACACTAAACAACTCTCAACGAATCTGGAATGATTTACCGCCCAATGCGACGTCTGTCGAGTTTCTGTCTACATTCCACAAGCGACTGAAGCCCCATCTCTTTTCAAAGTTATTTCCTGGATATTTCCCTGACATTAACTAACATTACTGGTCTATAGCCAAGCTTCTTCAGTGGACCTAACGATAGTCTTTACTGTTTAGGTCACTATATAAATCAAGACTGACGGACTGAACCAATTCTGTACAGGACATGGCCAATGTGCTACCATCATGTCACAAAGCTACCAGCACAACCCGCAAACACGAGACAAATAGAAGATGCGCCATAGGGCAGAGGATTGTCCAATGACCTGCTTTGGACTAAATGTTCCTGACGATGATGCCATTCAATGTCATGGTATGCAATGCTAAAAAGAACCAAAATCAAGAACAAAAGTAAGCCTACTGTACATTGTACACCAATGGTGTAAGTATCATGTAAGTGAGTATGTAACACATACAATGCCTTGTTCCTGGCCTAGAACTGCATTGACGACACCTTTGAGGATGTACTCCTGGGGTGTGGTTGGTTCCAGGTCTGTCATAAGCCTGTTTGCTTCCGTTATGTCATCTGCACATACAAACGATCATTAGAAGCAAACAAGACAGACACAGCAACAACAAGGCTGACTGTACACCTGACACCATAGCAACTATCAACACTGTATAAATAGTGGCACTAATAAGCTCACATGCTGTAGCACACACTTCTCGATGCAGTGACACTAGCCCCCTAGCGGCAGCCGGGCTGGTTTGCAGTTGTTTATGCTGGCAACACAAGCCAAAACAAAAAAGACTTACAAACACAATTCTTATAATTTATAGAACTACAATAATAATTTGACATCATACGTCAACTTCGTCTGTCACTAGCCCATCTGCCACTAGGCGGCATCACTGTTAGGCGGAATCAAAACAAACCTCAGTGAGCATACTGGTCCAGCTACTGATACAATGGTATCAACATCAATAAATAATGTGACAAGTGGATTTGTTTAAGCTGGCATCTAAAAGTAGACACAGAAAGTGTATTGCTTTTTTTAATGCCAGGAAGAGCATTCCAAGCTGAAGGAACAGCATATCAAAACATACGTCCTCCGTATGTTGACAATCTGACTCGAAGTTTTACAGTAGCTGCCACTTGGCAACTGTAAGCCTGTAAGACAACAATGCAACATATTTTTCACTGACAACATATTCGCAGATGTGATAAAATCAGAACTAACAAGCATAGCCGTTATGTGAACAGCAAATGTCACTATAAAAAATTTTCACCTTGTCTGAGATGATAAATGACGAGATTTAAACGTGCCTCAGGAATGACATCTACAAGTGGGGGTAAGATCTGCAGTGCTCCTTGACCACTGCGAAACACAACCTAGTGCACCAAAATAATAAAATGTTTAAACAATGAGTCACTTCTAATACTGGATGTAAATGTAATAAGTCATCAGTCATGCATCACTGACTATTGGATTATGTCACGCTTCATTGGTCTGTGACAGCAGGTTTACGTAACACATACCATAATAAAATAACACTTTTCAGATCAAAAGCCTAAACAACCAAGTTGATCAAAGGCACACTTTCCAACCAAAACATACGTGGGAGCACAAAGTCCCTAAATGTTCGAATCATGAGGCTGAATGACTAGATGCAATGCTGGCTAATGAGGGTCGTAAAAATCCAACAGCCCAATGGCAAGTCGGCTCCTAACAGAAACAAACTGAGGTGCGGAAATCTGGCCTTATCAGAATTTTATACTAAATTTAAAAACCATACTGGGAAATTTAACATTCTGGCAGATGCTTTATCTCACCCAGAGCCAGAAGTTGTTGCCAACCAGGCAAAGTGGGTGTTGTGTGATATAATAAGTTTCGTATCATGTAATATATTTGCCATGCTATTGCTGCAAACAAAACGACCTGTATCACATTGGCTCAAATATGTACTGTACATTGTACTGTGCACTACTAATGTGGTTGAACAGTGGATGTATAGATGTTGCTGTATATGTTATGAATGTGTTTTTTCTTTCTGAATCCTCCTTGCATAAGGACGTCTATGACACCTTTATAAACCACTATGGTATTTAAATTAACTCTTAAGTGAACAAGCACAAATGTATTATGGATCAAGAACTGTAGCTAGAATTGCTAGCAGGTGTTGGGCAAATGCTGCGTGTGCACTCACCACATGGCAGCACTTTTCTGCCTGAAATGACATCATGGCCGCCAGCTTGAATATGTAACGTTAAATAAGAAATGTAACACCATCAATTGATGCGTATTTATATGAAGAACAATCCTGGCAACTTTCAGCCTAATCCGATTTGAAATGATGGAGCCTTAGGCTTTTTTGAAGAGCATTACCACAACGAGAACAACAAGAACAATGTGACAAGTAGCACTATGAGATCAGTTTCTATTCCAGAAATGTTTTAGTACTTCTTCCTGTTTCATTACAGTTATAATAGGAAATGACAGAGAAGCCAGTGACCAGATTGTGCTTCACAAGATCTTGAGCAAACACAAATGAAGTTGACGCAACATCCTGCAACGTCTTCAGTTCAGCCTGAACACATCACAGAATACAGTGAACAGCTCAGTCAGATTTGTTTATTATTCACACAAGTACAGTCGTTTACTAACCTAACCACAACAGAATAAAAATATAAAAACAATACAACACCAAATAAACACTAAAGACACAATACACAAGCACTGAACAGAACAACAGTTTAATGTATCATTAAATTAAAAAAATATTTATTTGTTTTGTCTGCATGTGCAAAAATTAGCTATGTTTTTTTGATTATAGTTTGGATCATGCAAACATGCATAGCATTGACAAAATGATTCTGAATATTCAGGAAAACACAGGCAATAAAACTAATTTGAAACTCCATCGAGCTTGCATCCCTGATACAGTAAGGCCTTGTGAGACAAAGTCAAACTGTGCAATGGGACCAAGGTTACCATGATGGACTAATAGGAAGTCGCAATAAAAATAAACAAAATTTGAAAAAAAAGAAACAAAACTACAGATTTTTAAACGTCAGAGATCAACATCAACTATGTAGTAGAGAAACGATATCATACAACACAATATGCAACTAAAATGTCTGGTCTGAATTATTATAATATCTGCAGAGTATATCATAATTCTGCCATTAAATCTTGTCAACAGTAAATTTAACTACGCACAGAAAGAAACATTACGTTCAGTAGCAGAACTCACCTCAGCAGCCTTGCCATTGTAGAGGCGGAAATGATTGCAAGCTCTGAGGTTGAGAGCTGTTGCACTGTCTGGATACTGGTTCAGATAGACCGCCAATACTTCCTGTCAGCGACAGTAATGCACAAACAAAATACATGTAGTGCGCCGTGAAAAACATTATGGATAAGACAGTTATATTACAGTCTTTGAAGCTGTTGGTTGTGTGACAAAATGGGCATCTCGCCCATAAAACTTCTGATACACATCACATTAGGATGGTGGCTAATGTACATAGCTATTATGTAGGGGGGCAGAGTATAGACCATAATACCTGTGGGCAACTCCATCTGCCTAATTCAAGAAGAATGGTATGGAGAGTTTTGGCCTGTGCTATAATTAGGATGCTCAAGATGAGCATTACAGGAGGTTGAAAATCAAGCTGGCAACCGGCAAACCAAGGTTTACCTGCAAAATGGCCGTTAAAATGGTGCATGCACGTATGTGTGGATGAATAGCACTGGGTAGGAGGGACCTGGGACATACATCCAGATTCCAGGCTACTCAGGTGTGACTTTCAGTACCCTTGAGATTCATGCAGATCTGAGGAGATTAACAAGTAAAGGACCTTGGCCTGTCTGCCAAGCATGCACATATACATTAATGTCATTAAGTAAGTGAGCAAGTAAGTAAATTTATGGAGCATGCAATGTCAGAGGAAAACCACCAAATCTGAGGCACTGACGTGGGTGATCTAAGGTCATCTCATATGTAGCAGTGATGCAGTTTGAAAGAGCACTTAAAAGCGCAAATATCCTCTACAAAATACTCGCTTTATGCATGCATCATGGACCCTTTAGATGCAAATTTGTGGTGCCAAACATCACACATGGAGAACATGCGCTGCCTGAGTCAGTGAGTGAGTCAGTAGTTTCTTAATGGCACATCAGCACAGTCATTGAGCTAGCAGTAGTAAAACAAACAAGTGAACAACACTGCACTTGAGACAACGTCTGCAAACCTGTGAGACGTCATAATAATCCAACTTGTAATAGCACAGAGCAACGTAGACATTCAGTGCCAAATAGTCGCTGCATGCAACAAAACATTCATCTTTAGCGCATTAAACTATACACATACATTACACCATGCACACACCACACACATGCATTCAGTTCAGTTCAGTTTACGGCCAGGCCGTTTCACTGATAATCTGACTTCTTAAATTTATTTTCTCTCACTTTGTAATGACAGTGAAAGTAAAATATGTTTCTGCATTCATTACATACACTAACGGTGATCATGCACTCATCACAAGCCAGGCCGTTTCACTGATAATCTGACTTCTTAAATTTATTTTCTCTCACTTTGTAATGACAGTGAAAGTAAAATATGTTTCTGCAGTTGGAATATGCATTTCCAATCATCCAACTTCAGTACATACAATCCACAAGGAGCTGCTGAATTGCAAACTTACATATAGTAACATAATATGCCGCAATAAAAATTATAAGCAAATAATAAGCCCCTAAAATTTCTGAAACTTATAAAACTTACAATCGTAGCTACAGTGTATGTGCCTGCATGGGGACTCCATAGGAAGGTCAGGGAGTCCACATCCCCATAAACGTTTGGTCTGGTGAACAACAATGCATAGTAACTATTCTAAGCCCATACTGATTTAACGACTTGGCCGCCGCCAACAATATGCTATGGCGACCTCTATAAAAGCACAGCAGAACAGGAACTGAGCAACTGACCGATTATCCAGCAGGATTCGTTTGTAAATATCGATGGCCTCCTGGTAGTGGCTGCGGAGGTAGTGAATCGATGCGAGGGATAGCTGGTCCTCAATCACATCTTTGAGGTTGGCATGGTATCCCATCAGGCGCTTCTCATCATTGAACTTGTGAGACAGATGAAACAAGAGTCGGTTCTGCAGCGGACCCTTCTGTGCTGCATGCACATTCAAACACATCAAGACTCAACAATTATATCACAGTTACTTACAGTGGTTAAGCTTCATCTCTCATAGTGTTGCACCTAAGTTCTACAAACAGTAAGGGCAAAATGTATGTCAATGGAACTCACTTGATTCTTTCACTGTCATCCAGTCTCTATACTAATATAAACTATTGCTGTATTCTTTAAGATTCAAATGACCAAGAAAATGTATCCTGCTTTCACTATGCTTACTTACTTTTCAAGTGGAATGCCCCCATGAAAAGTGCTCAGCCTGATAAATGTCTTGGCCATTCCTTTTCCTTTCCACTGACAAAAATCTCACATCATCTATGCTCTGCTGTGTAACATAACTACAAGATACTGACCATGTGACTCGTTTTGTAAAATATACAAAACTCATTCACATATGCACTTGGGATCTTGTTTAGCTGTCATATTTTCCCAAGTTACTCCAGGTTAGGAATGTCACCAAATGTAAATTTATGGAACAGTTGAGGCACAAATCTCAAATCTTAATATCAGCAAGTACAAATGTACTATAGATCAGAAACTGACGGGTCTGCTGCATAAGCACTGGGCAGGCACACAAACACTGTGTGTCTATTCGCCAGGCAGCAGCACTTTGCCATGTGAAATGACGTCATGGCCGCCATCTTGAAAGTATGACATCATATTCAAAATCTTACTCTGCCAATCAATGTGTATTTACTTGAACAATAATTCTGCCAATTTTCATCCCAATCAGACACAAAACAACAGAGCCTTAGGCTTTTTTGGAGAGGTCATCCCAATGAGAAGCACAAGAACAACAACAGCAAGACGTGCAGCAGGAATGAGATCAGTATCATCAGTTTCTAGTCTGACAATTACTGTCAGCATTATCACTGTGGCTGTCATCATCATCATCATCATCATCATCATCATCATCATCATCAACACTGACATTGCAGTGTTCACCGCCCACTTTTTATTTAACTTTTGTAAAGTGCCCGTGCAACATCTTTAATGTGACAGTGTCACTCCTATCTCTACTTTGTTAATAATAATAAGAACAACAACAACAACAACAACACAAGAGGTTTCACATGGCACAATGGCACAATTGCAATGTGTTCTGGTTGGGGAAAATGCAAACAAATCTTGCGGAGTTGCAAAAAGTGTTTTGCTAGCCCAATATGTCATTAATGTGACAATGTGACAAATTTCTATGAAAAGTGGTTTCCATTGAATGCCCAACTGTATCAGTAAATTACTTGCAACTGCCACATGTAACAGTAATTTTCAATTTGCACAAAACTGCAGCAACAAAAATGTCTATCATGTTCCCAGGGAGTGTTATGCATATCTTGTGAAGGCTGCTGGTATGGCAGTATGACTATGAGCCCCTACCTAGTGACAGAAATTCATAGAATCCGCAGTAATAATCACAATAATCATTACAAACTGTAAGACTAAATGCACAGCAATTCAATGAAATGGGCAGCATAAAAATAAAGAATTGTTTAGGATTATAACTTTGTAAGTTTTACGGCTCTTAGAAGTCGAATAGAGTCTATGCACAAAATATTGTATTTTGTTGCCACATACTTGCCAAACAGCTCAGAAAACCACCAAGATGCTGCCGCACATCACAATATTTTAGACAAGTTAACACTGTGGCCAAGTTTGTTACTGTTCTGTAATAGGCAGTGATAAATTCATACTCCTCACAGAGTCATAAAGTATTCCCCCCAAGAAGATTCAGTGCAATAGTGTCTCATGCTTTTACAAAAACAACAACCACACTAATAACGATACTACTTCTATAGTGCCTTATGGCTGCGACTTCAAACATGCTGGAATGATAGAATGATACATCTACCGTAAGCATCATAAGATGGAAAAAATGTCACATTATTGTCTCTGCCAAGTGAACAGAGTGAATGGTGGAGATACTGTTTTCATTCAATGTGTGTCTTTTTGTGTGTCTGCCTGCGCAGCAGTGGACCAGTCATCAGACCATTGGAAAACATGATTGAAATACTTAATGAAATGGACTCTAAATTTGACAAGCATGTTCCCATGGACGGTCGGACATGAGCCCTTGAAAATTTATTGAAAAAGGGGCATGGCCAGAGGGTCATGTGACCCCTATAAAATTTCACTTAGTGGAGATATGGACTCTCACGAGCACCTTCTTGTTTGAACTGCTAAATTTAAACTGCGGACATCTGTGATAGTTCTTAAGACAAATATATAAACATCAAACATGCATGGATTGGATAGCAGCAGGAACAGGACAGCCAAAGCAGACATTAACTGTCATGATGTTACTACTAACAGGTAGTGCAAATACGCACACTGATGCTCAGTTTGACTCAAGCCAGTAATGTACATTAATTGCAACTAGTTGCTAAAAACGTTACACCAGCATAAGAGGCATTACTTCAAACTGACAAAAAAATAATCCACAAATAAAACCACTGACTACTGCTATTGCCATTAGTGTATGCAGGATTTCAATGGGGTTCGTTGGGAGGACACAAAGAGGGGAGACTCTTTGTGTCCTCCCCTCCCTTTCACTTCCTCCTCAGTCTCTTTTCCAGTTACATCAGGTTAGGCTGATACGACTTCCAATCAGCCACGATAGCAATGTGGCAGTAAAATGCCATCAGACTGGTATTCTGCTTGTAAACCAAGGACAGCATTGTGTATCTGGAGACCACACATTGGCTTGGGGTGGCTTGACAGCACAGACACCTGGGTCCTGAAAGCCTGCTTAGGTCAGTGTCACGGGATGTTGCCCGAGACAATGTGCGAGTTCTATTTTATTAGATTTTAGGCCTTAACCTACAGTACGACGCTCGTGAAAAGTGCCTGTCAGCAGTCATCGGGGCACGCGTGAGCGTTGAACCTGCAGTGATTCCTACGCCTGCTACTGACGAGTCAGCGGCAAAATTAAAGCAAA
>Ga0209681_1000227_pt1 | contig 14755 bp, 9 predicted proteins | sample WorMetLIZISLAND2_3_FD_187416 | JGI IMG/M metagenome (GOLD analysis project Ga0209681, IMG submission 187416) | Marine gutless worms symbiont microbial communities from Max Planck institute for Marine Microbiology, Germany - Olavius clavatus LIZARD... ... | reverse complement strand
TGGCGGGCCGTCCCCTTTCCGTCCATGTGTTAGGGTTATTAGGTATCGTTAATTCTACACTCAGTTCGGCGAACTGCCATTATATCGCCAGAATTTACTAGCGTCAGTTCGGCTCCATCGGCCCATCGGCGTGATGTCTTCCGCAGCCAGCAGCGGGCGGCATATTTAGCCGGCCAGCCTATTTCAACGCAGCGGTAGCTGGGACCTAATTAGGAAGTGCAGGTCTCCTGGTGCGCTATTGTTGTCAAATTGACTCATTAATGTCACGTCATATGCAGTCATATCTGAGCTGAGCGAGCGGTGACTGGTTAGTAGTCACCAGCGAGTTACGCCAAGACACTAATTTTCCGAAAATTAGTGTCTTGGTGTAACTCGCCGGTGATAAGCGCGCGTCGCCTGGCTTCAAAATTGGGACGTATTCTTACGTCCACCTCTGGATTTTGGACGTATTTAGCGATTTTTTGGGCGTAATATACGTCCATACGTCCACTAACGGAAGCCCTGTGAACACGTATACAAAAGTCGGTGCCTACTGAGATGTTAATCATTTGGTTTCAAATAATGATTTTCCTAACAAATCTTGTTTGTGGACATAGAGGCTTCGGCCTGCGTCCTGAGTTCTCATTATGCTATGCTATGCTTGTTTCCTGTCAATTATAAGCTTGATAGTGGCAAACTGAGCCTAGTATAATTGCATATGATATCTGGCATCAGTTAGGCGAACTGACGTTAGTAATTTCTCAGCATTTCTGCAGTTCGGCGAACTGAACGTAGTAATGTTCGCTCTCGTTAGCTTCAGTTCGCCGAACTGACCCTAGCACCATTCATTAGGTATAACTAAAGTAAAGTATCACATTCTATCGATAAATGAAGATAATCGGTGTTACGAAACACCGCACTGTCCGCACCGGCCCCACATGTAATAATTCTCCTACACATTACAAATGTATTAGGCTCCAATCTTTATAAAATATCATTCTGCAAGTTTTTATAATTTAAGAAAATCTTTTCATCTTTGTCACTTGTAGGCTGTAGCCTATCACAAGTTTACAGTTTGCCAATCACTGGTAGAATTAGCTGGGGTCGGCCCACTATAGCCAGGGGCCGCTGTAGTGTAATTGAGAGGCCACTATATTATAACTCTATAGGTTTAGGGTTTAGGGTTAGAGTTATAATATAGTGGCTTCTCCATTATATAGTGGCTATAGCGGCCCCACCCGGAATTAGCTAGTGTGGTAATGCCGTAAGCACACTTGAGTCTTCCAGCCCTGGCCCATCTGTCATCCCGGCCCACGGCACTTAACACCTTTTAGCGCTGAACAGTCACACTAGCCTAGGCGAATGGATCAAAATTGTCACAATACATTTGTATCATTTTCGTTACTTGGATCCTTTCAGCACTGTCGCTTGCACCCTAACAGAAGTGAACCTCTTGAGTGCAGATCGTTTCAGAAGAAATGTTTAAACATCGAACAACACCTTTTTGAGGTACTTGCAGGCTGCAGCTGCTACAAATTTTACATCAGCTGTGTAACTACAACTAGGTGTTGTATCATAATCTATGAAAAAGTGAAAATGCAAACATGTTGCTTGGAACCTTTTGTTTGGCAGAGCACAGTGAATTGGTCCCGTAAATTACAATCGTCCTGGCATAACATTTATACAATAATTTTCAAGTTTAAATTAACTTGTGTTATAAGTAGCATTTGACCTATCGAGGATTAGGGTTAGGGTTATTTGCTACATCTTAATGATGTATATTATGGTTCAATTGTATTGGATAGTTCCCATAAATATAGGCCGTAAACGTCATACGTCCCGGGTTAGGGATAGGTTTAGGGCCAGATATGGTTAGGTTTAGGGTTAGTAGTTAGGAATATAAGTTTACAATCAGTAGGTCGCCTGCGTGCCTGCATAGTTTAGCATGCCCCCCATATGCACGCATCTGTTGCGGCAGTATTTAGTGCTGCATTTGCAAAAGTGTTGGTAAATGTGTGTGTGTGTGTGTGTTTGCAAGGTGAATGACCATGCTTTATTTTTACTGCTTAACACGTGTACTTTTGCATGGCCATGACTTCGTGATCACGATGAAGAAGAATACAAAGAATACAGACATGATGCGATGCAGTTCTTGACTGATCACCGTGCTGACATGCTCACCAATGCACTTATGTTTCTTCATTTCTTTGCTGCGAAACTGCAGAGCACTACAAAGGTTCGATTCAATGACTGCCTGCAACTGTATTTGACTATATTGTTGTCTCTCAGTCGGCCAGTTACTAAACAAAGTTTGCCTTGCATCTCGTTTTGTATGCTGGAACACCAGCATGAAGTGATTTTACTCTTAAACAGAACTGAGATACCACAGATTTTAGGACACATGAACATGACAAGTTGACAACTTTCAACCCCTACACCAACACTGAGCACCACAACGCACAATGTTGCATACAAACACTCAACAGTATCATGACAACAGCTCTACTGCATGCTATAGTACGATCGGCTAAAAACTGATCATGTGTGTATATGTAGAGATTTAATGCATACAAATATGTCTGGTCCGACAAGCATATACTAGAAGTCAACCCAGCGTCACTGGATCATGTTGATCCCGCTACTCGACGGACTCGTTGTTCGTACGACTACAATGACATCAAAGGCTGCTGTGGTTTGTTGTCACTTTGTGCTGTTTTGGAGTGTTTTAAACGGATCAGTCTAACCCAGCTGGCCAATGGAGCTGTGTGAATAGTGGAGAGGATTGCACGGGATCCATTCTTTTTTTGTTTGGTTGATTATAGACCTGTATCTTGGGTTAAGGTTAGTGGTAGTGTTTGTGCCTTAAGTGCTTTGATTCTGTTGGCTTGGAAATGCATTTAGTGTGTAAAAATTTCTGCTTCAGAATCAGTTGCGATGGCAGTTAATGAAATTTACAGCGGCATAGTGTGGTTCTCCCTGTGATAGCACAGATTTTTTATTAGATGTGTTGTGTATTCTAAAGTGCATATTATTTATTATTATTTATTATCGCACCCATTCATCCGCCATCCTTCAGCATCTTCACTGGCTCCCTGCCTGTCAACCAGCACATTAATTTCAAATTTGCCACACTGACTCATAACACTCTCAACTCCTCTCAGGCAGCTTACCTCCACTCTCATCTTAGCTACCACTTCCTGGCACGTTCTCTACGCTCCTCCAATACCAATCTGTTGTCAGTCCCTCGGGTCCACACAACCTTTGCTTAAAATACCGGTTTATGGAAAACCCTGCTAAACAAACGTGTAAAATGTGGCGGAAAGTTCTCAAGTGTTACCGAGTAATCACATTTTAGGTGTTTGGTCATTTTTAGCTACACCCTGTAGTCACAGACACTGTAAGCGGAAATCTGTCCACACAACCTTTGCTTCCCGTGGTTTCAGTGTTGCTGTCCCCTCAGTATGGAACTCACTGCCTGCTGGCATTCACGCTTGTTCTTCATCACATACTTTCCGCCATCTTCTTAAAACCCACTGTTTCAGTCAGGCCTTCAGTCCCCCATAGGCCATAGCGGCTCACACAAGTGCTTCAGGTTCGGCATTTGGTTGACACTGCACTATAAAGGATTTTATTTATTTACTTACTTACTTAATAACTTGCTTAATGAATAATTTTGTGCTGATGTGTGTTGAATACATACTCATTTTGTTCTGTGTGTATGTTTTCTATGTATCTGTATGGATCCATGTGGTTTGATTCAAGTGAATGTGTGTGTGTGGGTGTATGTATAATTGACAGGAGTTGCTAGTGGTAGTGGTGAGAAATGATAATAGTCATAATGGACCTACTTAAGTCCAGTTGTATAGAGTAGTATTTACATTACTTACTAGAGTACCATAACTAGTACCTGGTGCCAATTTCTGGCTTGTCTATTGTACAGATCTGGTATCGGTTTTGTCTAGTACAGGATTCTGGCATCAATTACAACACAGCCAAAAACTTTCATGCATGCATGTGACTGAAATGATGATTTATAATTGGGTGCTGATTACTGTTAATTTTTCATTTTCTGTAAGTCTTAAGTTATAAATAGTCTGGGTGTAATATGCTTTATTATATGCCATTTTTGGTTGTGTTTATATTCGGCACCAGAAATTTTCATCCAGGCACATTATGGAACGAAATCTGTCACAAGATTTCTGGAGTCAATTTACAGTGCATGGACCTTACCTGTGAAAATGTGTGGATAAATGAAGTGCAGTAAAATATGAATACCAAACTGGTTTGGTTTAATATTTTTAAAATTGAAACTGACAGTTAGTTAGTTAGAGGACTTTGTCAGTTTAGTGTTTAAAATTCTTTCATCACTATTATGAAAAATACGTACTGTTCTATGTTGTTTGATTTTATGTTCTGTGGCAGCACCTATTTGCACTTGAGGGAAGAGACGAGCTTATGAAACATATTCAAGATGCAGTCGCTGACAACGTTGGCGTTAGTGTTAAACAACGAAAAGAACCAATCACATTGAAGCAGTATCAGGTGCATTGGCTCGGCAAATACAGGCAAGATAGCAGTCATAGAATGTGTACACCGTGTGCCATGAAAGATGTGCCAATTTATTTTGGACCGTAACTCCTGAGTTTCTTGGTGGATTTTTACACTTCTTGTAGCAATGGAAAGCGGAATGCTCTACAGAGGAGTTATAAAATTTAGAACTTTACCTTAACTTGTCTCTACACTACCTGACAGATCTAAAAATACATAAAATGGCACATTTTGAAGTCAGTTGTCGCAGTATTTTATTGCTGAACAGTAAGAATGAGTCTATGAGGTGATTGAAGTTTTCACAGGTTCTTAGACAATTCCTTTAGCAGTCTTGTGGCAGAAAATTTTTTTTATTATAACACTTTTTTGGCCTACATAATAATTTTGTCTTCAAAACTCACAATAATTCATTGAAACTAAAGTAAACTTTTACAACAAGTAAGTACATTGTAAAGTATTCGTTCCTGTTTCCATTGGTACAAGAAGTGTTAAAATTTGTCAAGACACATGGAAGTTTGTGGCCCACAATGTATACGGCATTCTGTTTACATATTCTGTCCTGTGCATGTGCATAAGACGGGAGAAAATGGATGTCAAGTAAATTGTAGGGGTGTACCGGATTTCACTTTTCCAAATCCGGCCGGAGCTGGATCGGGACGGATTTGTGAACTCAAATCCGGCTGGAGCCGGAACCGGAGCCAGATTTGAGAATTTAGTTCAACATAAAACAACATCAGAGCTAGAGTGAGTCAAATAAGTCACTTAGCATTGTCTATAATCAACATTAAATGATAAGTCTTAATTGCACATGTTCAAAAACTCAACATAAAGTAAAATCAGAGCCAGAATGAGTCAAATGAGTCTCTCCAACATTTAATCTAATTGAAATGTCACACGTCCCAGAGGTGGCGGTTGAACAAGAAGATCAATGTCTCTGGATTTTCGGGTAGAAGACGACAGTCGTGGTCAGATATAATGTCGCCAGCTGTACTGAAGAGCCTCTCTGATAGGACACTGGTAGGTGGTGGTGCCAGGAATTTGTGCGAGTGGTGGTGACAACTGAGGAAACCTGTGCATGTTCATCTTCCACCAGGAAGCAGGATGAGTCTGACGGCTGATGAGCGGCTCCGACAAGAACTGATCCAATTCTGCACTTATACAGTTACTATTAGTTGACATGTCCTGAAGTATTGTGTCAAAACAATTCCAGACACTGGATCCTGTTTGCTTCTCCATAGGCTGTTCACTACTACTTACAGAGGTGAAAGATTCCAGTAGAAGTTCCTGTACTATTAGCTGTTGTTAAAAAATATTACCATACGGGACAGCTGCCCCAAATCCGGTCAAAATTCTGGCCGGAGCCGGATTTGGCCGGATTTCCAAAAAAGGGCCGGATGCCAGATTTGCCGGAGCCGGAGCCGAAATCCGGTACGTCCCTAGTAAATTGAAATTTGTTATTGAAGAAAGGACTGTTCTGAGCTGTTACAAAATGTGGAATTATGCATCTATCATATGTAATTGACCCCTGCAAAATGTTTTGGACTTTTTGAGGGTGTAAGCCATTTTGTATAGATGATTGACACCCACCCTCCACAAAAATCCATCCATTCATCCATCCATCCATCCACGCATACATTTACTTCAGGAACCAAAAACCATAAGAACAATACAACGGCCAAGTTGCGTGCTTCAGCGTCACGATCTGCAGACAGAGGAGACATGTTTATTCCTCGGGCAAGGCTGAGGCAAGGCGAACGAGCATTTCCTGTCGCTGCTCCGCGTCAGTGGAATCGTCTACCTACTGAGATCCGCTGTATTTCAAACACTGAACAATTCAAGCAGCATCAAAGACGTTTCTGTTGTTCTGATTGTTGATATTTTATTTAAAGACATTTTTAGACTATTTTATATGCCCCTTCAATTTGTAGACCACTGCTGTTCTGGTTTTCCTGTAAATGGCAGTATATAAATGTCCTTTATTATTATTATTATTATTATTAACACAGAATATAAAAAACACAGTGTAGATTGTAGAAAGAAAAAGCACAAGAAATTAAAACAGACTACAGTTTATGTAAAATCTAATAACAGATACATGACTGCCTCGACTGACTTTCAAGTTACTCTAGTGTAGTATAGTGCAAATGTAACTAATAATGTCATTGCAGCCGATAGTCCACAGTTGACGAAAAACAGTCACACTAGAACCAAGATCAAACACACAATCTTTGTAACACTGTCAGAATGTTTATATCTAGAAAATGTTATATGGCTGTGTTAAGTGTCAGAAGGTCCATGATTCCATGTGTAACGATTGTCTCTGTTGTTGTCTGTGTCTGTTTGCCTTGTGTGTGTGTCTCATTGTGTCTGTGTCTGTGTGTAATGTGTTTATCTCTCACTGTGTCTGTCTGTATGTCTATCTGTTTCAGTGGCGATGAGTCGCCGACATCATGTGCAGAATTCACAGCCCAGAAGGTGAGTCTGCGCTCCTCCGACCATGTCATACTTTGCGGTTAACAGAAACGTGCCTCGTGGAACACGACCCAACTACTTACAATGTCGTCACATGCAAGCCTGTTTATGACGTATGTTGTTTTCCTACATATCAACTTTATTTCGCCATGAATGATAGCATACAGTTGACAGGAGACCAGGAGACTAAAACAGAACATAACATGGTGTCATAAGAGTGGACCCGTCGAAAAAGTCAGCTTTGCAGAAATCGACAAAACGTCTTCAACGGTGACACTTTTGTTATTTATAACGGAATTATTCTGTTTATACAGGGTGCAGCTTAAAAAAATGACCCAACACCTAAAATGTGATTACTCAGTAATATCTGGAAATTTTTGCGCCAAATTTTGCACGGTTGTTCAGGAGGGTGCTGTCCATTAATGTGCTGTTTCTGGTTGAAATAACTTTATGTATACGAAATTAGCGGAATGCCAAGTTCGAATTTTGCTATTGTACATCGTTAATTGTTATCTTCCGAACAATTATTTCCACATTTACTGAAAAAAAACTGGAAGTTGAGCTTCGTAAAATTGACACATAAGCGTACTAGTGTGTGTGGATCGGCAACGAATTGCAAAACTGGTAGCGGCAGGCCGAAAATGGCACGAACAGTTGACGCATGCATGGAGTTACGCATGCTGTTCGTTGTTTGCGACACGTTCAACGTTCTCAGCTGTTCGCACTGTTTTCAGCCTACTACTACCAGTTTTGAGCTTCGTTAAAAATTTTGCCGATCCAGTGACAGTCCGCGTACATGAGTACGTTTACATATCAATTTTACTGAGCTCAACTTTCTCTTAATCAGTAAATTTGGCAATAATTGTTCGGAACGAAACATCACAAACAAATAACGATGTGTAACTGCAAGTTTGACTTCATGCTAATTTCGTGTACGTAAAGTAATTTCAGAGAAAAACAGCACGTTAATGGTCACAACCCTGCTAAACAAGCACACAAAATTTGGCGCAAAAATTTTAAAGGGTTACTGAGTTATCACATTTTAGGTGCTGGGTCATTTTTTAGCCGCACCCTGTGTATCATTCAAAAGCTTTCATTGTAATCTTTCAGATGGTGTAATTATTTTTGAGATATAGTGAATATTTTACTGTGTCTGGTCCGTTCTTACCTGGTACTCTTAAGCACGTTTGCTGTTTGCAGCATGAGATTATTACAGATAAGTAGACACGGTCTATTCTTAATCTAACAAACACCAAAACAGTGGACCACAGTGACTTGGTGCAAACCGTACATATCGTATCATCATCATCATTAGTAATTTATAGTGCGCCGTTTACAAATTTAAAAAAAGAACAGCGGTGCATTACATAGTCAGTAAAACCAAAACTACATATTGTATTATCATTGTTATCATTGTTACTCTTAAATCATACATGTTATGTATTATCTCATCATTTTGAATTTTTCCTGTTTAAAATTGTCTGTAATGTTGCTGTAATACGTATGGTGTCTTTCGATGCACGTATATGATGTATTTGATTTTGGTCGTTGTATGTGTGTGTTTCCTGGCAGACATTTTCGTTGGTCTATGAGCGAGAAAATCCTCAACGGTTTCATGTTGAGTTTGTCAAAGGAGCGATCATACAAGCGTACACATCCACAGACTGGTAATGCTGATGATTATTGTGATAATGATAGATTGGGATAATGTAGATATATATGGAATTCTTTTAAGATAATACCATATAAAATATAGAGGGCAGAACACTCATGCACGTTATTTTGATGGCCTTGTTTTTATGTAAACCAGGATTAATGAGTGCCTCCAGCTTTTACTGACTGGGAGGGGGCATGCGGCATCCACTCTTAACATAAGGGAGCTGAGTATTGCATGCATTTATGTCTCTTATAACAAATAAATTGAAAATGCAATGGCACTACACTGTGTGTCAAAAAAACACACCAACTGTGAATCCGTATAGCTCGAAATTATAACGATCGATTTTAAAAAGCAAACTGAAGCATACAAACTCTATTCTAGAGTATTTTGAATATCTCTGCCAAATGTCATCAAAATCATTTTTTTGAGCTATACTGTTTTAAACTTGGTGCACTTTTTTGAGACACAGTGTATAATGTACATGCACATTTTGGGGAGTGGAAGATGTGAGGAGTGGAGGAGAAGGGTGGTGCCGGTAGTGTATTGAGTTCTGCGGCTGAAAATACAGGCCTGCTGTAATACACTTCCCACGAGACTGTCTGAACAGTGAAGCGTAGTGGTAACGGCTTACTGGTTTTGCCATTTTATACCGAATATGTGTATCTGTCGTGGGGCACCGGGCCATGTGGAGTCACCACTGTGTGTGTGTTATCTAGTTTTGTTCAAGTTATCATTTAAGATGAACTGGCAGGATTTTCAAGACTCACTGTACAGAAATGTTCTCTGAATGTGCCAGGTCCATTCACTGTGCAAGTTGATGCTGACCGTTGCAGCTGGAGTGAGTTTAGTCGAGGCCGTGTCACCATTCAACAGTATTGTATCATACAGCTGACTTCTGCATGCCGTCACTGCTGACGTATGTTGTGACATTATGTGGAATTGACAGAATATTTCGATAAGATAAGATACAGACGAAAACTTCAAAGATAAAGATAGAGATAATGATATGTCACAACAGTTTCTAACTTGGTGCTATTGCTTTTTTTGGCTGTTATATATAAACATCAGTTCTCGCTGATGTGTACTTTATGATAATGTAATAACGCTATTATCTATGCATTTGTTAGCTCTGATTGTTTATGGCTGACTGCTATACTAGTGGAATGGCATAAACATGTGTGATTTTATCTCTGTATCTTTCTGTTTCTTCTTTCTTTGTTTTCGTTTTGTGCCTCGCGCTTGTTCTATAAGAAAATGATTAAAAGTCAACACAGATCTGGTGATAAACTGTTACTTACTGTACCGCAAACATTGTTAACATTGTCTGCCAAAGCCTTTAGTGTTAGTGCATCTGCTGTCTGGAACTCTCACTCATTTAACTGTGGATCCTGTGTTCTGTTCAGTACACTTTTGCCTGTACGCTAAAGATAGAACTGTTTGACACTGAGCTTACTCCACCTGGTCACTGCCATCTCGTGCCTCTGATTCACTTGTGACACATGATGCTATATAAATCTTGTTTGATTGATTGGTTGATTATAATAAAGTCGAAGTTGAAGTTTCTGTCAAATCCCAAAGACAAAGATTAACATTAAGGCACGTGTGAGAATTACAGCCTGTTAAAAGTTCATGCCACAGCAATTCCCATCAACTTTTGGTGATAAACCTTTCCAGAGAAACTCTAGAAGAAATGGGCTAGTTAAATTTTTTTTAATCATTTTCATTCATTTATTTCCTCATACATACAGTCATTTATTTGCTGATTTATGTGTCCATCTATCAACCTGTCAATTAACTCTTTTAGAGATTTTTTTTGTTCAGTGAATCATTTATTTTATTCATTTCATAAAATGATAGTTATTAACGGAGTCGCTCTGAAGTGGTTTCTCTCATACGTGCATGACCACACCCAGTATGTTCACTGTGGTGTCTCAAGTTCTTTGGTCGTCCACCTGCTCTGTGGTGTTCCTCAGGGCTCTGTGCTCAGGCCCATCTTATTTATTCTGTAAACCGCCGACCTGTTCGCACTTATTGCCAGATTCGGTTTGTCGCCACACCTCTATGCTGACGACACAGATTTTTGTTGCTTGTCCGCCAGCCGACGTCGATGTATTCTTACTGAATGTCAGAGTGTAAACATGTGTCTCAGCGCTGTTGCAGACTGGATGGACTCTTACCTGTCTACAACTAAACGACAAAAGCGAGTTTCTATGGTGCACATCTAGCCATCGGCAGCATCTTCTATCGGCTATAGGTCTTCCATCACACGTGACATCTGCACCATCACTCGCAATATTCAGACAAAGTTTTAAGACATTTTTTCACCTGTCATATCCAGACCTGGTCATCTGATTTGCTGCACTGCTTTGTTAAATTTGCGATAATTTTCGTTATTTAGGTTTCACTAAAAATCCCAATGATGATGATGATGATCATAGTTTAAGATTAGACTATGTATTTAGCAGTGAAGCATTGCTGATAATATTAATGATCTCTATATTTCCCCAGTGTCTGTAGTTGGTGCTGTGAACTGGTAGTACAGTCGGCTGTTCTGTGTGTGAAGAATGCGTGAGAAGGTTGGAATGAAGGTCATGCGTGCAGTGAAGCGTAACAACGATGGAGACAGTTATTTGACAATTGATATGCTCTGTGCACTTATGCAGGTTTCTACCATTATGTATTCAGCATTGCCTTCAGTACGTGAGTAAGTAAGTAAGTATCTGGTGCAGTTGGCGGTACAATGGCACTGTTCCTACTAACCTTCTGGTTTGGCAAACCTGCCGTCTGTGGGATTTTTACGTGTTTTATGTTTTCTTGTGTCTGTTTATTGTAGATAGGTAGATGACTATATTTTGTTTTTTTTGTGTTTGGTTTTTTGTTTGTTATTACTGCAGTGCAGTGTATGAAATGCCCCCTAGGAACAGGATTTTACAAATTTCAACCCCACATACAAGCTAATCCCCTTAAACTCTCCACCCCAAAATTTTCAAATTTTCAAATTTAATTATTTATTACATGTCTTTGTCTTGATCATGTTCCCATTTTGTTTATGATACTACGAACTGTGTATCGTGATTGCACAAAATGTCATCACTGTGGTTATAGTTCATGCCAAGTCAAGTAAATTCATGCCTTGACATGCCCTCCTGAGTAAGTAAGTAATTTTAAGTAAGTAAGTAAGTAATTTATATATCATGTCTGGAAAAAAGATGCCACAGTATTCTAGCTTAACTTTGACAAATTAGACACAGTTTTCTAATTTTTGGCAGGAATCATGCTGATACTTCAGTTCCTAAAACGTTAGTAAATTTAGCCAACACTGCAACATCGTTACATCTGACGTCATCAAAAGTGCCGTTTACAGACAAAGATGGGCATTTAACAAAAGCTTTTCAAAGTGAAAAACATGATGCTGCAAATCTATTGCTGAAAAATATGTCATCAAAAACTGGAGTCGTCGCTGATTAAATTTTTTTGGAAAAATTGATAAATTCGGTTCTGTATGGTAGCGGTCGTCGCGCAACTTGATCATGCCATATTGTTCAGTTCAGTGGCGTCGCGCAGTCACGGTATCAACATGCGTTAAGTGTGACGTTACACATTGTAAACATTGATTATGAGTTAAGCTAGCATTAATAACTTTTATATCAACTTCTAGTACTGCTATGGACAACTCAACAATATGCACTAACAGACTTCTGTTTTTTTTGTGGAATTTTGTCCCTTTTTTGGCGTTGTTGTGTAATGGGTAGGAGAGCGTTTCTTCTTGCAAGGTAAAGTAGCAACATTAATTAGTTGAGGTGGACGTTTGTTTTACTGTTAGTTTGTTAGTTTGTTCTTAACTTTATTGATGTTAGTTGGCAAAAATTATGAGAATGCATTTTAATTTTCTAAAGTTATTAGACAGAATATTGTTGTATCTTTTCCGGAGGTGGTACGTGATAACGTCGTTTCAGATTACATTGCAATTTCGTCATCACTACAGAGTGATGCGTTAATATTACGAAAAAATTTTCTCTTTTCTTAGTAAAGTGTGTCCTCGGGATGCTTCGTGCCACAAATAACGAAACTGTGTCTACATTTGTTAAAGTTATGCAGAGAGAACTGTGGCCTCTTTTTCCGGAAACGGTGTATAGTGCATTAGCTGTAAAATAACCTGTAATGCTTGTCTGACCTCGTGAGTTGTTGTGTACTCTGTGTGTATGCTGGACACTGAACGACAGTACTGTGTTGAATCTTTCAGTACTGTGACTTGAGTTCTGTTTCGTGTTGTTATGTTGTGGAAATGTGAACTGTGTGACAGTACGACAATGGCTGAAGAGTGGAGAGTTAAAGAGTGAGTCTGGTGAGCCGCTCGGCTCTACGTTTGATCTGCCAGTGCCACTCACTGTTGCTGCTGCTACATTACAACAGATCTGCAGTGCACAATTCACCAGGTAACAGCCACTCATGTTCTATACATCTGTGTATGCTGTATATTACTGAGATGAATTTTTCCAAAACTGAAGTATTTAATAATCCACCTACCAAGACGTGATTCTGCGACACTAACTTTGGGCATATCCTGAAGATGCATTTCATTTTGAGGGTCCCATTATGTAGTGCTCAGACCACAGATAAGGGGCCAGTGCATTGTGTGGTGTCTGTTCACTCTCGAGCTATCATCGGTACTCCCTTTGCCTGCCCTGTAGAAGGGTGGCTAGGCTGAGTTGACCTGGGTGGCTGATTACATAGTGAGATGTACTAATCTGGCCCATCACTGAATAACTTTGATGGTTGTCAAATCCCGGTCCATAATCGTCAGTCAAGGGGTATCAGTAGGTAATACAGTTGTCCACGGAATTTTGAGCTGAGCCGCACAATGTGCCTGTTTCCGTTGAATTTCTACATTTTTGCAGAATTTTGCGCAATTCAGTAGCAGGGCTCCCAGTTGTCCTGAAATTCCTGAAATTTCACAGTTGTCCTGAAATCAGCAATTGTCCTGAAATTTTACTCATTTGGTCAGAATGTCCTGATATGGACCTTTGTTATGCTGTCACTACACTTTTTTACAAGTCATGACTACGTTTATGTTGCTGACGTTGAGTGTCAAGTAATGTTTTCTTTTGTGACATTTTGTTGTTTTATGTGTAACATTGCCTTAGTAACATTTTAAGGACTGCAATACTGATCTGCTTCAATGATTAACATTTATGAGCACAGAAAAACGTGCATTTTCTGTGTCTTGAGCCTCGTGAAACCGACAAAAGTGTCCTGAAATTGTCCTGAAATTTTCTAAAAATTTGGTCCTGAAATTTCACTTCTTCTGCTGGAAGCCCTGCAGTAGGCCTACTGGCCGATGATGAGGGGACAAATGCAGCATATTTTCGTCGAGTTCAGGCAGCCTTAGAAAATTATTTATGACATGATTGTGCCGTCAAATATCCTGTGTGACTGACACTCGAGATCTAACAGCAGGAGTATTGAGAATATCGATCTTGTCTGAAATATTGCAAGATTATTAGAAACATTGTGCCTTTGCGCTATAGAAATTGATCATTGATTGATTGATTGAATCCTGCCACTAACCCTGTCCCCTATCCATAGACCTGTTAGCCACTATTGTGGACAGCTGGCAACGACAGGGTGACGTTTCTTTGTTCGCCGTAAATAATTTACGTACCTAAAACAGATGTTTGCCATATCCTAATTTTGTTCATGCCTGCGTCCACTGCTTTATGCGGATTTGAATCTCAACGAATCTAAGCAGATCACATTCAGCGCATTGACCGAGAACGATCGGATGTTGATTATGAATGCAGCCAGTACCCAGGCTGTGTGGCTCCCACCTAGCAGGCCGCAGGACACCAACACGTGCCTAGTATAAAAGTGCGTCGCTGAAAGACCGCAAGCCGTTTGCACTTATTGTACTTGACGCCCCCTGCCCCGATGGAACCCTGAGCATATCCGCATACACTTTATAATAATAGTAATAGTAATAGCGCCGACAATTTCTAACGCGCCGTAACATGAATAGTCATTACAAGGGCGCGGCGTGGCTAACAATTTGTGACAGTCACTGGATAGAGTGAAGATAAGTCTTTAATGCCGTCTTGA
>Ga0209681_1000226_pt1 | contig 14761 bp, 11 predicted proteins | sample WorMetLIZISLAND2_3_FD_187416 | JGI IMG/M metagenome (GOLD analysis project Ga0209681, IMG submission 187416) | Marine gutless worms symbiont microbial communities from Max Planck institute for Marine Microbiology, Germany - Olavius clavatus LIZARD... ... | reverse complement strand
AAATACACAAGCACCACACGTATATCACTAACCATTTTGCACAAAATGGCATAAACTGTTTAAAATGACTGAAAAATGCAACTGACTGCAGGAGCTGAGACTGCTTTACTATGAGACTGCTTTACTAGGAACAAAATGCCATAAACTGTTTAAAATGATTGCAAATGCTATTGACAACAGATCTGACTGTAGCCAACAAATGTTCTCCATTTGAAGCGTGAAAATGTCACATGTAGGCTCACAATAGCCAACTTAGATGGATTTTGTTTTCGCACTGTTGGAAATCATTATGCATTGACATTGTCAATGAGCAGCCAAACTGTCCAGCAACAACATTCATGCTATGCTAATGAGAAAGTCTGACAAAATTCGGCTGCTTGTAGTGCGTGACACTAACATAATGCTTTCCAGCAGTTTGAAAACAAGATCCAGCTCAGCTGCATAATGAAGATTGAACACGTGGAAAATTTGAAACAGAAATTCCATACAATCCGCAAAGCACGACGGCTCATGAATGTACATGGCTGTGCTGTCCAGCTTCACAAAGAACTGCCCATCAATGCAGAACAGGACTGGCTGCAAGACATTCTGTGCCGTCAAATGACTTATTCCTTCATCAACTGTCATACCCTGCAAAACACCATCTATCACAAGTGTACAATGGCACAGTGAAACATGTTTTCATTCCAAGCAAATAACATTAAAATTTTGCAACCACAATGTTTACAGTAACCAATGGAGTACGTATGATCTCACCTGTACTTGTAAGCAGAGCCTCGCGTAATATGTGAACTACAGGGTGTGGCAAAACTGTTAGTGAATGTTATTGTTATTGATGTTACTGAATTTGTGTTGTAGCTTGAACATTTTTAACGCTGGAAAATCGGTAGGCGGTCATGTTAAAAAGTCTGAAACTTTCGTCGTTTTTCAACAGAATAACTTATCACTTGGCAGTTGGATGCAGAGCATTTCAGAAAATATAACTGCAAGCTTTCAAATTAAAATCCATATGGTTGCTGAGAAAACAGCAGAAAACTTCAGTTTGCCGCACCCTGTACATAAAAGAATAACAGAATCCATTAGTGTGCGTACATTTTTGACTGGGGCATCCCATGTCAAATCAATCAATCTCAGTCAACTCAAGACATTCCAAGTAAAGTTTCTGGTGATTCTCATAAATAGCCTTTGAGCTACTATAGTGTTTACAAATTGCACTGAAACACTTTGCAAGTAACATTGACAAATTTGGACATCACTGCAGGACAGGATAATACACCAACTAAAGATGTTTCATTATTTTTTGCTACAGTAACACAAGGTGAATGAATGCTGAAATTTTCAGGTCTCTGTCTTTATTTAGTGAGAAGTTACTGAACATTAAAACGGTTGAAATTTGCAGCAGCAGCAAACTTCGGGTACTCCTATATTGATAAACAGGCCATAACTCATTAGATATTAACATTTAAGACCTGGAATCGTGCATTTTGTCATCAGATACAATTTTACTTCACGTATGGAAAACAATTAAGACAAATCTGTGGGGTCAAGTGGTGACCACTGATTGCAATGGGTCAAGAAAAGTATACCACCACGACAACTGAGGCAAAGGCATATTATCTGTTTTGAAGAGCTCCTGGCGGGTCAGGAGGCAGAGGTCCAATAAATTTAAAAGTAATACACTACTAAATGAACTGCAACACAATATCACAAGTAATATTACCGGAAGATTCTGGAAAAGAAGATCCACTGCCAGCCTTCTTAATAATCTTGGTCTCTTGACACCTCGTCTTGCACTGGGTATCAACAGGTGTGGTAAGACCAGGAAAGAAATTTGTGTTTTCTTGTCTGGTACAAAACAACAATCATGACAAATTGTTATCACACAAGAACATGGCAGAAATATTAGAACATTAAACAATAAACATGCACATTTCCACCATCTTATGTCATCATCAGAACAAATAAATAAACAAACATATTGCTGTAATTGACAGGGACGTGATGGAGCCAGCTAATATCCACATCCATCGGATGCGGATTTCATGTGCAAAATCTGTCGCATTCGGATGCGGATTTGTCACGCGATCAAAATTACCAGCTGTATGGCTACTGTAATTCCACTTAGTTACTTAAAATTAAGCATGGTATAGATGGACTGACTCAAAATCTGAATTCAGTGGATGACACAGGAAGCATCAAATTCACAGCTGAACAAGAGCAGGATGACCAGATGCCTTTCCTTGACACCCTCGTTGTGCGGAAGGCCGATGGACGTGTGAAGCTTTTAGTCTACAGGAAGAAGACACACACCGACCAGTACCTGCATTTCAGTTCTCACCATCCGGTACAGCATAAGCTAAGCGTGGTTAGAACTCTACTGGACAGATCTTCCCAAATTGTCACTGAAGCAGAAGACCGAGAGCAGGAAGAGCACCACATCCGCAGGAAGAGCACCACATCCGTACGGCTTTGGCAAGGTGTGGTTACCCGGAATGGAGCATCAATCAAGTAAAAAGCCAGATGCTGACACCGAACACAAAGAAGACCACACGGAAACGAATTTGGCAGCTCTCAGAGGAACCCAAGTCCACAGTGGTTATTCCGTATGTGCACGACTTATCAGAAGCTGTGAGCCGAGTCTACAAACGCCACGGCATTCCTACAGCCATGAGACCATTCCAGTCGATACGTAGTCTACTGGTGCACCCCAAAGACAGGCACAGACCACAAGACATCTGTGAATGCGTCTAGGAATTGCAACAAGACCTACATTGGTGAGACAGGCCGAGCGTTTGGAGTACGACTTCAAGAACATCGACAAGAAGTCTCTCAACGTGACGTCAGGGCATACACATGAAGCACTAGCAGATCACTAGCAGGTGAACAGAATAAGTCAGCAGTCACAGATCATGCTATCTCGCTCAACCATGTCATAGATTGGGATCAGGCCAAAGTCATCGACAGGGCAAGCAACAGAGTGGACAGATGGATCAAGGAGGCCATACATATCAGGAAGGAGCAAGACACATCGATGAACAGAGACGAGGGGTCTTACCAACTTTCCCACATCTACGACAACCTGTTCGTCCCGAAAATGAGCGGCGAACGGCGATTAGACAGACCGTTTCGAGGAAGGCTTCAGCTGAAGCCGAAACGTCAACACTAACCAAATAAAGGTTGTTTTTTCGATTGAATTTGAATTTCCATTAAAATTAAGCAGTTGCAAACGAACCAGTAGTGAACAATTAAATAAAGGTTAAAAGGTTAAAGGTCGTGACATTTATATACTGCCACTTACAGGGAAACCCTGACCAGCAGCAGTTTACAATGTGAAGTGGCGAACTGACCGGCAATGACACTAGGTGGCACAGTGCAAGTAGCAGCAGTCCATTGCCCGAATGAACAGACTTCGGACCCCGCAGTCTACAGCTAGACAGACCCACCTATACCCCAGCCAGCCGCACTATGACTGGCTGCCAGTGGCTGGGGTATAGGTGGGTCTGTCTAGCTGCAGACTGCGGGGTCCAGAGTCACAAATAATTGTGACAGTTTTCAAAAAAGTAAAGAAAACACAATGACCTCTATCAATAAATGTACTGTTATTCAACTTTACTTCTGTTGTAACATTCACTATGGCAGAGATGCATTAAATTATTTTGGCAGCTAGCAGTTAACTGAATTTAGTCAGCATAACATAATGGCCTATTTTGATGGAAGCGAGGCGGAGCACAGACGTCTCCAGGCATCAAGATCGGTTGCAAGTTCATTGACGAGGTACAATGGGGCTGTTCCCTGCAGACATCTGACAGTAGCCACTTTCTGACCTTGAATAGCAAGGTAATAGTTTGGTTCTTTGTCCACCAGCTGCATGTGAATTGGGCCCAACAATGCTGGTCACTTAAAACTATCAGTGCATTGCGTGGACAGCCTGTTTAAGTTTCATATTTTACATTCAAATTAGCAACAGTGACTGGCAAAGAGAAACTAGCTACATATAATGACACAGCAAACCTTCATCTAGGTCGTCAACATCTTCAGACAACAGTTGTTGTAAGTCAGTGTTCTTGCAGCTGACTGTATGTGCTCTCTCCAGCACCTTGTCTCTGTACTGGCTCCAGCATGCTGCAAGACTGGGTGCATCTGGGAAAAGGGCTGCAAATTCTTCAGCAATCTGTAACCGATAATTACACAGCATATATCATTATCTGTAACACAGCAAAAAGACAAGCAGCTGTATTGTATCAATCATTAAGGTATTTTACAAATACACGCATCTAGTAATGTAGAATATTGTAGGCTTGTAGCATATGAATATCCATTATTTCACTGGCGCAGACACATGCATGACCACTATGGCCAATTGGCCATGACCATAGCACTTTTAGATGAGCCATGGCCACTACAAGCGTACTAAATGCTGACATAGCTTCTCTCCCGCAGACCAGGACCTGCAGGGGCATTATTATTATTATTATTATATGCTTTAGACACATGTTAAGTCGTTCACTGAAAAGTGAATAATCTCAAGTGCATCATTGCTCAGCCCCACATTTTCACTTCCCATACATGGCCTTAGCACTTTTAAAAACGTACCGGTATTGTGAAAAAGTTACATATGGTACAAAACCAGCCTAGTGTCAGGGCCAGCTTTAGCCAGTTGGCGACACTCCTGTCCCAGTGGTGTATTGCTAAAAACATATTAAAAAAATATCTGTGTGTATATGCTAGAAATGAAATGCCGAGCAGTGAGCACTGATGGCAAAAAACAGTGCTATAGCAATACCAGCATGATAGCAGAGTGCACTGGTAAAAATAAATATGTTCTTCAATGACATCACATTGACAGCACTTACAGCCGATCTTGTGTCGACGAATCGTGGATATCTCCTGATAATTGTTGTTGCATCCGGAGCGGAATTGGCGATCCAATGACGGCGTACTTCTCGAGTGTCCGCCATTAACATCAGCAACTCATCAACATTCTGCGAATTTGGACGTCTCTCCCTCAAAATCCTCTCTTTCTCTTCAATGCCCTCACAGTTTGGTACTACCATTCCACTACAGAAAGTTAACATAAAAATTCAGTAACAAACAGCATTTTCCATCAGTCCACTTGACATTAAAGATGACAGGCAAAGGTTTTTTATAGAAAGTGAGTAAAAAGCAGTTTCGAACAGTTTATTACAACACAAAAAGGTGTAGGCAGCACAAATGGATGAATAATATCACAAAATGCTGAAATTGTGAAGTTTTATTTTTTGACAATTCCCGGTAATCTTCGGAATCAGAACTCACAAATAGGAGCAGTTGACACAATGATAACAGATAAAGATAATAAAATAAAATAATGTAGAAATACACACAACCCTTCTGTATTACTCTAGCAAGCAACCCATCACTTATATTCCAAGAACTCTCACATAGAACAACAGAGTGAGTTCTATGGAGTTCTGTGTAAAAGTACGAAGCAATACCCTTTCTTTGCATGAGTCCAAAGAGTCTGGATATGTGCCGAACGAGAGCGCCTCTCTCTCATGTAATATTCCAGACATCCTGTCCTCGATACGGGGTCGTAAAAACTTTCCTGCAAAAAAAGCAGTCTCAAATAAACATATTCACCACTGATCAAAGATGATAGCTCTGTAAACATTCACAATCTCATGACCACATTAACTGGTATTCAATTTCAAACTATGCATGTAATACTACTGTTGAAGTCAAATTATCAAACGGTCAAGTTCATATTCAATGACAATGACTTGCTGGGAAACAATGACAAACAGCTGTAATGCTTACATAGCCGTTAGGCAAAGTAGCATCTTTCAAAACTGGAAACGCAGTAATAATTGATGATGCCATTGCAATTTTTTCATCTCGTGTGGGGTAGTTCAACCTAAACACAATCCACATACGTTTAATTAATGCGAAAACTACATATGTTGCATGTGTTGTGTGTTAGGGTCGCCAACTCTCCAGGTTTGACCCGAAAACTCGAGGTTTCGGCCTTTGATCTCCAGGCGCCGGGTTTTGAGCTGCAATCTCCGGATTATACAGCGAACTGTATGAAAAATCCATTACCTGACCATTTTGGCGTAATTTCTGTGTCACAAATGCTCCAAAATCCTACTGGGGAGCTTACAGCACTCCCCACACCTCTAGCTGGCTGAGGGACTCGCTGCTCCCTCCCCAAGAACTCCAACAATTGCCTCCATATAATTTTTTGCCATTGTCGCTTCCTGCTCAGTTACACTTACTAAATTTTGATTCTGCAAACAACAGTTAACTCTTTATAGGTATTTAAATAAGTGAAAAGTGAAGTGAACATTTATATTTATCAGATGTACTACATAACAGGATGGTGTACATGAACTTGGTTGGCCAATGATTGTCACCAATCCAAATATTAACCAGTCTTAATGTAAAGCAATTTCCTAATGATGATTTAATGCTACTGTGAGACTTGTCTCACAGTAGCATTAAATCATCATTTCAGTAACAGTAAATGTAAAGGGAGTATGCGCCATCCCGGTGCTAGTTACAGTGAAAACTGCTACGTGTTAACCTGTTAAGCACAAAGTACAATGAAATAGCTTACTTTTTGCAATTTTCCATCAGATGTCTCGAGAGAACTTTTGTGAGCCACATACGTTCAGAGCGATCATACAGCTGTCCATTCGTCAGTTTGGTGACAAGAGCCGCACCAGACTGACGTACTCCAGGACGACACTGCTGCAAGATTTGTGCTACATCATACATCTGCACCTGTACAGGCTGACGATCACAAACAGAAGCACTGTAGAGTCCAAGAAGCATTGAACAAGATTTAGCTCAACTGCAGCTGCTATACAAAGACTATGATGTGAGAAATACAGCACTTTAACTTAAACATATGTGTTATACACGCATGAGTGTGACTGATCATGATCATGGTCATGCATGCTTAGTTGGCCATGCTTCATGTGACCATGCCTCGTATGAACACGAGACAATGTGCATGTTATTAGCTCAGCCTAATGACTGTTAGCTGAAGCTGTCGTTTTAATATCAAAGCACAAAAGAAACAACAAAGCAAAACAGCACACATATATCTTCAAACTGCTGAAAATGCAAATACACCTAATTTCAAAATAAAAATCCTTGGCAGATACTGTAAGGAGCAATGACATGCAAGGTTGCTAACCGTATTCTGCAAACTGGTTCCAGCAGTATGTAGAGTACTGCGATGTACTGAGCTTTCTTCCAATGTCGGTAGCAGTGGTCTGTCATCTGATGAAGTACTTGCCTCAGACACTTCCAAACTGTTGTTCACTGTAAGTCATTCAAATGAAAATGTAGCACTTTTACAATAATTATGTAGTTGGTGGGCTAGAACGGTCCTAGTCATTGCAGAAATTTTATTAGAACTCATAAACAGAACTGCAGCAGTGAAGGTTCTTTCCCATTTCTAGTGTTTACACAGATATGTACCAACAAAGCTAGTTGTTGAGACAACACGATGTCGAAATTTGAAGAAAAAAACAAAGACCACTCTACTAACAAGAAAGCCCAGCTAACAGTACGGTAAGCGCGTGACAGCAGTGCGTGTATGAAGACCCCTAGAGAAGAAATGTACGGCAAATCAATGCATGGAACACAATGTTGAAAAGTACACTCAGTGGGTTTCAATGCTGTCGCTGACAATACGGGTCTATCTTCATTCGTTTAGCTGTTGTTGCCTTTGAAATCTGCCAAATCCCAGGAAATTCGCCGAAAATTCAAACTTATAGCAGTTCAAGGTCATCCAAGGTCATCGGTCTTGGTGTCAATCGAAAGCTCATATGCAACTTCCTATTAGTTATTAATAGTAATTATGGACGTATCTCTTACCATTGTAAGATATTGACACATTTAGCTCAAAAATAGCCTGTTTTCCCCACCCCTCCCTTGTTTGACGCCCCCTAGCGGCGGAACGCTGTGCGATATCAAAGCAATCTATACATCGCTGAAAAGTACATTTAACGGGCTACAATTCAGTTGCTGACATTACTTGTCTATCTTCATTTAGTTAGCCATTGTTGCCGCCCAAAATTGCGAAATCACTCATAATTACTACAAAATATCACAGTGCATCACCTGGTGTCCATTCCTCATCATCTTTAAGGATCATGATCACACCAACTTGCTCTCTGCTGGCTATAATAGCTTCCAGGATTTCAAGCACTACTTCTGAACCATCTTCGTCCAACACGCAGTGGAAGTCTCCTTCCAACTGCAGTAGCTGTTTTACTGCAATAGAAATATTACAAACTGTACATGATATAACTGCATTGACTAAAATTGTCACATGAAACCATGAAACAAAAAGAATAACAAAATTTCAGTATACGAAAGCACACAATATGACATTACACAATTACACACACACACATATTCACACACAAGCACAGTTTTTCTGGTAAACAAATGTTAACTGTACACTGCTGCAATTTTAGAGCCATCATTATTAGACAGTAGACACTAAGTGTTGTATAGATTATGCCACCGTGCAGGCAGCAAAGTAGAAAACAACCTGGTATGGCAGTCTAATTTATTCTTGAAAGCAGTTGAATAAACCACAAGTCACAATGTTGTTAACCAAAGTGCTCAAATTCTCGGCCATCCTATTAGAAAACACAAGAAAGCTGTGCTATCGCAAAGATGACCACGCGATGTGCGCTATATAAGTAGATCGTGACATCCTTCACATGACAAATATTGCAACTATGGTACGGCATGATGCTGCACTTTCTCCAATAGCTTAATACCCTTCTGTTATGTCAATGTGGCCTACACACTTTACACAATACTCCAAGTATGATCTTATCAGAGGCCTATATATAGAAAGGTGCAGAGTAAACCATGCATCCTTTTAATCATACCTAAACATTTACCAGCAATGTTGTACTCTAAACACACACCTTTGTCGTTGAATTCCGATATTGAGTTTGCAACCAACAAGTAGCGTTTTCGGTGTGCACTACAAATTTTCAGCAGCATTCTCCTGAAGTCAACAGCATAAAGAAAGCACACGTGCAGCAGAAAACAGGTATGAGATGTCACTCATAGAGATACTTTGGTTGACATCCACTATCTGCTGAGTATATAAGAGGATACCCAGAATAAACTGAACAACAGTCAGTTGAAGTTAGAACGTAATGCAGAAGCATAACATAATGCACAGGATAACTGTGCGAGAATTTCCATCTGTTTAGTCTGCTAGCATTATTACAAACACTATTACAAGCGGCAGCACATTGCCATAGTTGATCAATAACTAGAAAAATTTGCAATTTTTCACAAATTACAATAGCCCAAAATTTCAATATCACTAAAAAGAACCACAAGGATGACAAACAATTCAATATTGTAGCTGCTGAGTGCAATTATTGCTGAACGAAGTTCTTTGCTTACTACCTAGGTATGCCGGTTTATAGTGGAAATTTTTATATGCAGCATATAAGCAAATTTTGACATAAACGGCATAATCTATGCATATGTGATTTCGAATATGCCGGAAAATATGCGGTTGGATTTCTGCAATACATGCGACTGCATGTTCACATATAACCGGCATCCCTAACTAACTATCAGGGTGGCCACTGGCCACTCTCCAGTCCCCATCAAATTCCCTGACTTCCATGTATTTCTAACCACCAGATACAGGTAGGCTTAGCAACTATGGTACGGCATGATGCACTAGTCCTAAGTGAATGTGAAGGCAACACTAACCAGGAATGATATGATGCAGATTCAGTAAGTTAACATATTTTACTCTACTTCTATGGCACCATTGGCAGCCCATCTTGTGCATGTCAACTTAACTTAACAGTACTCGACTGTTTACTTTGTGACTATCTCAATTGTGGCAGCACAGCACAGGCAAATTTCCCTAACATTTCCCATTCCAGGAGGATGGCCACCCTGAACTATCTGATCCCAGTGTTTTGACAGTGTATTTGAATAGAATCTTTGTATGTACAGGTCTCAAATTCTTGTTAGGGTGTCTACAAATAAACTGAACAGATTTCCAGGGATTTCAGGATACTCCATGGGGGATTTTAAGAAAAATACAGGATATGTTTGCACTGCTTCGGCCTGCTATGTAATGTACCGAATCAACTAAATTTAATGGAGCATATGATAATGAGCTCAAACTAACGCTCATCACTAGCTACATTTTTAATTTTTTTGTAATATTGCATTGTTTAATGAAAAGATAAAATAGGGCAAACAGTTTCTTAAATAAGTGATCTGGTACCCGTTTTATGACCAGAAACCATGAGGTCCATTACCTTACTCCTTACACAATAGTTTCCTCGAGGACCATTAAAGTCAAGAAGATTTCCAGGATTACCAGGAGTTGTAGACACCCTGCTTGTTTTGATAACCATGGCACTGCTTTTGAGTGTAAGTACAAACTGCTAGTTGAAATTTTACATGACATGTGACCGCATTGTGATCAAGCATGCTCTCAAATTTCCAAACACAACTTCATGCCCAAACAGAGCATGTGGATCTCGCAAATCATTTATAGGAATCGTCATGTGACGAACAGGACTACACACAGCAACAACATAAGAATGCGTATGTGAGTCGTAATCCATCGTATCAACAGCCTCAGCTACAAGATACCACTGGTCTTGTTCAGTTGTCACAAAGCACACAGCTTTACCGAAAACTAGCATAAGATCGTGTAAACCAACCACAAAATAACAGCCTGCCTTGTATTGGAGACCTGAACGATGCAAACTAGTTGTCATTAGAACTGCATCAGTGCCTTCACATTGTACAACACCACATAGGCTGTCACAAAATGGTGTGTCGCACACACGCAGTGAATGCGTTTTACCTGGAGTAACAAAATTTCTGCAGTGGTGACCACTCAGTGTTGCATACAATGCGGAGTACTGATGGCGATAAGCCAACGTTTTGCACACGTTCGTAAAATTGCACATTACATTAGAAGAGCGTTTAAAAAAGCTATTTTTGAGTTCATAGCGAAGGCAGCTCATGCCAATGAGAGGTCCGCTGTGCATGACAATTGATGGCAAGTGCACAAGCAAGTGGTGTTTTGGCTTCAGCCTAACTGATTCACCAAACAACTGTACAAATGTGGACAAGTGATCAGTTATGTGCTGCTCGAGATACTTGACCATGGCTTTCGTAAAAGCTGGAGCAAACATAATGTCGACTAGCTCAAGTAAATGTAACATAAATGCCCAGTGTTCATCATCCATGGGCACTTTATGACCCATGACTGCAGGTAAGTATCTTAGCAAAGTCCACATCTGCATTGCCTTCATAGATGGTGACAAAGTTCCAACTTCTATGCTACTTAATTCAGGTGGCTTATTTTTTCTGTCAACAAAGTTTTTGCTGAAAAAAGATATGAAGCAGCTATTCAAGTACGCCAGTGTAAAAATTTTTTTAACTGTTATCAACTGATACAAAACACAGCTTAATTCGACTGGAATTACACCTTCTAACAACACATGCATTGGGTCCAAGGCATAATTTTCAGTAATGTGAAAACCTCCGATCTTGTTCAATGCACAGCACTTTTTCACACCATGAGAATGACTACGACCAGCTGTAAGTCTACCAGCATTAACATTCTCAACATCAGCATCATACAACGAAACGGTTCTGCGTTGGAATTCAGATTCATGAAAACAAGTCTGAATCTCAGACTGGGTGGCTAGACAGATAGTACAGAAGTAGTCGACAGCAAAGCATTCAATGAAACCAAAAAGTCCATTAAGTGCTAAGTTATCACAGACCACTTGTGCAAGTTCAACGTACACTCGCTGAGTACCAATGACAGCAAATGTACCTTCAAAACCGTTAACTCGCAGATGCTCAATTTCCGACACAAACTTATCTAAAACAGCATCATAGCCATAAACTCTCAAATCATGCGAATAACAGAGAGCCAACAGGTGGACATTTGCATGACATGATGAGTAACTTGTGGGTAAATTTTTCACAGTTAAATAAAAAACGCCAACATTACATAAAGAAGACTGAGCCCTCAAAGGGTTGGCAGTACCCATCCCATCGTAAAACAGTTGTATCGAAATGGTCAATTTAGACAAATCATGTTGTGCGCTTTGATATTTGTTGCCATCTTGATATTCCCTCATCACATCACTGCCTCCCTGTGAGTTGTTTTGTAACAACAGTTCAACATAAGCCTTATTTTGCATGAGTGAACGCAATGTGGCTTCAATAGACACATACTGAAATGTGTCATATACCAGTTTGTGTGTGCCTCGGACGTACTCATATCGGCAGCCAAATGTGCATTCACATGGTTTTACAAACAGTGGATGAGATTCAAAATAACGGTCTTGTTTGTAAGTAGTAGACAAAAATTCTAGTGGGTTTTGGTTTTGATTTTCACAAAAAAAAGACCGAACAACATTACTAGCTTGCTCGCCAGCAGTCTCAAGACATTTCATCAGCTGTTGCTGCATGTTCGCAGCCTGCAAGTTAAGCAAACGTTGGCAAGAATTTACTATGTCAGGCACAACATAATGAGGCATACTGCTGTTTGCTTTTAATGACGCTACTAGAGCTACTACCTCTGTTTCGAAGCCAGTGTTAGACCGACTAGCGGGCACCTGCAAATCAACGGGAACTGCACAGTCATTTACTGGATTACTGGCCGAAGAGTCATCGGAACAGTTCTTACTCACAACGGTACCACCACTCATACTGTCACCTTCGTTGCTTAACGTGTGATACGCATCTATGTGGCGCATCAAATTACTTACTTTAGAGAAGTAAGCACAGCAATTGTCTGTGATACATTTTAATGGCAACGACAGATCCCCCAATAGCTCATGGGTTCGTATATGGCCGCCAAACGTGATTTTCGTATTAAACGACTTGCTACAAATGTAACACGTAAACATAATAATTAGGATTATAAACCGTATATTATACGGTTCCATATACATACAAGTGCGTACAATACAAGTAATAATAACAAAATTGCACTAATAACAATTCTAAACAATCAACACTGAACCGCCAAAATAGTTAAATAACGCATGCGCTGCGGTCCGTCTAATTATCGGGAATTCCCGGTGGCCCTGGTGCAGACTGCATACCGTTATACCGTATGTACGTATCTTTGTTGATGGTTGCAGACGTGAACCATTCTCGCGAACATGCACAGCACTAACCCAACGCTCATTTTTTTCGCAGTTCTTCTGCGGGTGTCGTTTGCTGCGCCTTGGAAAGTTTCAACAAAGAATACACCCTGCATGGGTGCGTCTATATAGAGCGAATCGCTTCGGCAAGTGCCGTACGCGCAATGCTTGTTCACCATTGTTTGCCCTAGCATGCTAATGAGGTGTTTCCCCGATGACGTCACAAGTTATATTTATTGGTAATAGCGAAGTGCGCTATTTACAGCAAACATAATATAGCCACACTGATGTGGCTATATAGACACACTAGGTGTGTCTTAGCCACACTGGTGTGGCTTCACTTGAAAGGCCACATCTGTGTCTTTAGTATGGCCACATTTGAGAAGATTAAAAATAGCTACATTTAAGTGTGGCTTCAATAAAGCCACACCATTTTTCAGAGTGTACCTTAAGCTATTTGGCCGTAAAATTATTTTCGAAGAATTCCAACCCCTGTGATCATGATACCTGATCGTCACGGACGGACAGACGCGGACGGACGGACAGACGACTTACTGTCGCATCACCGGGCTCTGCGCTAGCATCGCGCGGTAATGATTTATATTGGCAGAAACTAGACAAGAGTCGTTTTGGCATGATACCAGCGTGTGACAGACGATCAGACAGAATCTATCATAGCTAATACAGCGCTCTGCTGATGCGCTGTGAAAATCAGATACTTGTTCAGATTTCCAGTGTCGAAAGCGGTAGGCTACTGATATTGTGCAACTAGAAGAACCAAAATATTCTGTAAACTTTCACTGCGTACACACATCATCATTCTGATCATCAGTGTATGGTAGTCTAGCCTACAGTCTAGAGTATAGCTGTATAGTTCTCTCACTGAACTCATGACCTGTTGCATGAGGTCAGCAACGAGGTGACTATGGTTCATTGGTTCACTATGCACGCAGATGAGCTGATTCGTAAAGGGAGCACATGCAGTAGGCCTTGCAGTCTGTCGTGTGAAGTTACATACGCCGGTAATTTTTATCTACACCTATTGCCAACCTCTAAGAGAAAACCCATAAAGCATTCGACAAAATACGGCGACTTGTTTGCATGTTTAGAAGCAGACATTGTGCTGGCCATGACTACAGGCGAGTGGCGACGTTGTTAGAGGCTTGGAGGCCGGCGTCACCTGCTGCCTCGTCAGTGCGGCATACTGACACAGGTGCGTGCGTGCGTGTACGTGCAAGTCTATGCCGGTGGGCCCAGTTTCCGCGTGTAGGCCTAGCCGTTGACGTCAGCTCGGATAATAGACGTTCACGCCGCCCGGTGATTAGTACTATAGCATTTCTCTTGTATCACGTAGGTATGTAACTATGTATGTACAGCTATAATACACCTGTGTGTTTGCGGAGACACAGAACGACGCTGTCGGCTTTCCGTAGCCTATAGTGTTAAAATATTACCAATATTACTTCTCGGTGGTCCTGAAATCAGCGGCCCGTTGTACCACCTGGCGCCGCGGGTTATAATGATCGCACGGGAGAATCCGACAACTTAGTAATCGGTAACATCAAAATGTATGATTAGTACTGCGT